>ERZ802830.4312-NODE-4312-length-11489-cov-6.17089_pt1 | contig 11489 bp, 10 predicted proteins | sample MGYA00345654_ERZ802830 | MGnify/ENA primary metagenome ERZ802830 (study PRJEB30503, sample SAMEA104212375) | marine metagenome | biome: Westerlies Biome; feature: [SRF] surface water layer (ENVO:00010504) within the epipelagic zone...; material: water...
TGACCAGGGCGCTACAGGTACTCAAGGCACTAAAGGTACTCAAGGTACTACAGGTCAAACAGGTGACCAGGGCGCTACAGGTACTCAAGGCACTAAAGGTACTCAAGGTACTACAGGTGAAACAGGTGACCAAGGCACTACAGGTAATCAAGGCGGTACTGGTCAGCAAGGTGAAACAGGCACTACAGGTGACCAAGGCGGTGATGGCACCCAAGGTTTTGTCGGTGTTCAGGGAGATTCCGGTACCCCAGGAGCAGACGCACCTTACGTAGTTATTGGATTCGATTCTAACGTCGATACCGATACAGAACGGGCAGCTGCAATAAGAAGTTTTAGCGGAAGTACTACTTTATACTCAGGTTCCGTATATTGGGATGCAGTAGAGCCAAAAGTACACCAATATCAAGGTGGCGATACTACTGCCAGTGCCCCCTCATTCACCGTACTAGAGGGATCGTCAGGTCTGGTTAGTATGGATAGTATAAAACTCGAGACTGGCACCGAAAGAGTTGAATTAACCTCCTCTGGTATGAAGATCTATAACGGAGATGTGCTTAGGGTAAAAATAGGTAACCTCGCTTAACAAAACTAAAGGACTTCCAAAAAATAAATCTTGACATTATACTATTGAGTTGGTATAATTTTTCCATAATCGCTAAAGTTTCAGACTTTGAAACAAGATTGTCGGAAGCATGCCTCAATGTCGTATACCCAGAGAGACCTATCGCCTCTAGTTCGAGGCGACGACTGGACGTTAAAACTTGTTCTAACGTCAGATAACGCTGTGCTCAATATTACTGGTTACACCTTTTGGTTTACGCTAAAAGAAAACGTTGATGATGTAGACCCTGGAGCATTACAAGTTACAGCAACTCCAGATATTTCTACTAGCCCTACGGAAGCTTCTCAGGGTATTATTTATATTAAAGCTTCAAAAACATTAACAAACTCTCTCACCCCAAAAACTTATAATTATGACGTTCAGCAAGTAGACGGTTCAGGGAATGTTCAGACACTGCTTATTGGAAAAGTGAAAGTAGTCAAAGACATTACTCGAAGTATTTCCTAGTGGCTCTTACTATTGCACTAGACGGTTTCGGGGAAGTTATCAACACTTCTGGAGCGGTTTCTACGACAAACTGGGGAATAGATGCTTCCGGAGGTGTTAGTTTAGACACTGGAGGAGATTCGAAACTAACAGGTAGTTTTTCGCTTTCTGCAAATGCTTCGGGAAATAAGTTTGGATGGATTTATTACGATATCGGAAGTGCAAATAGAGCCTTGGATTTTTCCGTTAGTGGAACCGAGGAAAATAATTACATATACATTTGGTTTCTTTGCGCTTCTATTGGAGCTTCAGACACTCTTGCAACTGAGGGAATAAGTGTCCGAATGGGCACAAATACAAACAATTATAGAACCTGGTCTTTAGGTGGAAGAGACTTTTTTGGAAATGAATATAATGGAGGGTGGCAGTGCGCAGTAATAGATCCTACTTCAGCAGGTTCTATAGCAGATAATGGCACCTATAATAGTAGTACTGTAAATATAATTGGAGTATACTACGGAGGTAACTCCACTTCTCGTGCAGAAAACATTTTTGTAGACAGTATTCAGTGTGCAAAAGGTTTAATAATTACAGGAACTGAGACTACTGCTGGTGAAGGCTGGCAAGAAGTTATCGATTGGTGCACTGACTATTCAAATAGAGCTTGGGGAGTTGTTCAAGAAAGGGATGGAATTGCTTACGTATACGGAAATATAACAGTTGGAGGGACTGTAGCTACTACTTTTACAAACTCTGGCAAAGTTATTAAATATGGAAACTATGACTATTGGACAGGGACAGGAACAACTTTTCAATCTTCGATATCCGATGGATTTCATGGATTAACTATCACGGATAACGGAACAGCAGTAACTCAATTTGTAGATGGAGTAGAGGTAGGAACTGCAGGTTCGGGTCGTTCAGGTTCAACTTATATTGGTTCGGACGGTAGTAATACTACTTTTTCTCTGAGAGGTACTACAGCTTCTAGCTATACTTCTTTCTACAATACTAATTTTAGTAAAATTACGGGAGGTATATCAGGTTCGACCGATTGGGGAGACAGTGTAAACGACGAACTTTACTCTTGCACATTTTCTGGTTGTGGTCAGATTTCTCCAAACGGTTCGGTTCCGATAAGAAACTGTTTTTTTACTGAAACAGCTTCCACAGCAGGCTCTTTGCTCTGGACCGCAAATATAGATATACAAGATGTTAGCTTTATTGCAAATACTACAGGAGCCGCAATACAGATTGCTACTGACCACGGAGCCGACGGAGAGGAAATCTTTATAGACCTATCTTTTTCTGGGAATACTTTTGATGCAAACAATACTACAGGAGCTTCACTAGACGTAAACTTAAATGGCACCTCTAATGCCACCACATCTACAGGAAGTACAGTAAACTATATAGCTTCAGCTACTCTGACTATTGAGAATATTGTAGATACTTCAGAAGTCAGGATAGTAGATAGAGACACAAATCCAGATACAATTTTAGCGGGGGTAGAGTCTGTTGGAACTACCCCAACAGGGGTAGACGGGGTTACGGTCTCCTCTGACCCAAATAATCCGGGAAGATTTGTTGTAGAATATATATACAGCCAATCTGTTGCTCCAATTAATTCACGAATCGTTGTGATGAATTTAGATTATGTTCATTTCAGTCAAAACTTAACGCTACCTACAACAGGACAATCCTTGTTTGTGTCGCAAAGACTAGACCGGAATTTTACTAATCCTTAAAAGGTCTTTACAGACCAAAGCTGTGAAAACAGATACAGGACACTTTTAAAATGGCTGCTATTTTAACACCTATTGTTGATTTAGACAATATCAACACTAACTGGGACAACACTGCTTTTGCTACAGGTATTTTCCAATCTGATGAAGTCTATATTGACGCAGATAATAAAGTATTTTACTTTAAAGGGACCGCTGGAGGAGGATTTGAAAACGAAGGATCTGGGGTAACTGGCCAGGCTCTTTACTCTTTCTTCAAAGATCGTTGGAAGAATGATGTTTATCTTCCCCAATACGAATTTCCGATGCTCTCAATTACGAACGAACAGTTCGAATTTATCAACGGTTGGAAGATAAATGATAGTATTAGTGTAGCTCATGCTACTTCTGGAGGTACCTCTACCACTCGCAAAATGATTCGTACTGCTGGATGGTCCGAAGTAGAAGTAGATGGTACAGTTTCTCGACGTTATTACGGCTTTGTATCTCTCGGAGCCCTTGGTACTACCGATCAAATTTACTATGTACAGGACGCAAGTTTTGAGGCTACTACTGTAAATACCGCGTATACGGATGCTGTGAACGAAGCAATTCAGTTTTATGGAAATATTGAAGCTGCTGCTGGAGGGGATACGGCTGCAGATGACTTTGCAGGAACTGCGTCTGGAACAGCTACAACTGTTGATTTTACAGCTTCAACAAAAACTATTAATTTTACCGCCGCACACGGATTAGCCGAAGGCGACGTTATTCGTATTAGCGGTTCTACAAATAACAACAATGTTTTAATCGTCGATACTGTTGTAGATTCCGATACAATTACGGTAAAAGAAACTTTAACAGATGAGACTGTAGGAGCTACTGCCACGCACGTTGGTTTTGACCGTTCAGAATATTTCAAGGCTTTTGTGAGAACGAGAGAAAAAACGTACGCAGATGCTGATTTAGTAGATATTGGTGTAACGGAAACTACTTATATTGTATATCGTTTTCCAATTACGAATGCTACAGATTTGAATATTAAGACTACAGATGATTCAGCCTTTACTGGCGCTACTATCTCTACAATTTCCGGTAATGGAACAACTATTACGATTGATACTTCCGCAGCGCACGGCTTATATGTAGGAGCTCCTGTTACTGTTAGCGGCACCACAGGGTATAATGCTAATTATGTTGTAGAAGGTGTAACCGATTCCGACACTATAACTATCGCGAGTACCACAAATGCCGGTACAGAAAATGCTGGAACCTTAAAACTACAGTTTGTTGATGCAATGGATATCACGTATCTACCTAATCCAGACAGTGGAACAGGTGATGTTGTAATTAAAGGGGATTGGACTACAGCTACTACTTTTGATTTAGGAGATGTTGTATACGATGTAGGTAACTCTTCGAGTGCAGCTAATGGTGCTCGTTGGTACTATCTGGACGCTACAATTGGAGCCTCTACCGGGGCTAATCTTGCCGCTGACTCTAATAACACTTGGGTGGAGTGGACTCCAGGACAAAGAGATATTGAAGAAGATGGTACTTTCTCTGCTTACAGTGTAGTTTATGACTTAAACAGTGGCGGAACTACTCCAGGAGCTACAAAAGAAATTGCTTATGAATATGCTCAGTATCAATTGCGTTTAACGTCAGATATTAACGCCGGAGCAAACACAAACCGTAAAGGTAATATTGCGGATCCTTTAGTATTTTTCGTAGGCTCAACTTTAAATACTTACTCAGATACGTCAATTCCTTCTGCAGTAGTTTTAGATGATATTGCAGATATAGATGTAAACAATGTACAGTATAATGAAGCGGTATTGGTTACAGGCAGAACTAACCGTATTCATCTAGCACCGACTGTTGTATTGGTAAGTATCAATTTCAATAATAACTTATTTGGTGATGATGATGCTATATTTAAAGCATACTATACAACAGGTACTGATACAGGTTCAGGTACTAGAGATTTCGGTACTCCAAGAGCTTTGGTTGTTCAGAGAACTTCTGGGGGTGTAGCTTCGGACGTAGGATCTGATGTTACTAATGACGTACCTTCAAATGGAGTATATACTTTTAACTATGCGTATACTGCTGACGATACTAATGGCAGAACTACGGGGGTTAGTGCTGCAGATGTTAATATTACTATTGTTGCTATTGGTCTTGGTACAGGGCAGTATGTAACTTCAGCGGGTAATATTACTGATGCAGGCGCAACCTTCTCATTGGTTGCTCCATTAGAAAGAAACTATAGTAATCCTGCTTAACTAATATAGCGGGGGAGAGATCCCCCGCTTTTAAGGAATAAGATGACAGATAAAGAGAAAAAGAAAGAATTAGATAGTGCGATAACGTACTTTGAAGACTTCATAAACAAAACACTCCCTCAAAATATAGAGGGAGTAAACCCGATGGATGTTATGAAAAGCTATAACCTGCTTCGAACAGAGTTATCAAAGCTATATGTCGATATAGAATAGGAGAAATAAATGGCAGGCGAAAAGAGATACACAAGGATACCACCCGAAAGTACGGGTGATCGCATCTATCAGGTCCACACTGCTGAAATTGAATTTTCTGACGGCGGTAAAGGCGGTAGTAATCCACATACATTTGTCATTGGCGACCGCTATGATATCCAAGATTTTGGTGGCGATGGTACAGTGCATGTTCACGGCGTATATGATCGGGGCGGTGGTACAGGTATTCTTGCAGTACATTACAACAAGGCTGCCAAGTTTGATAATTTCGTCCCAGCGGTAGGTAAAAAGATTTATATTCAAGGTACCACCCAAATCGTCGGTACTGTAGATGTAGCATATGACGTTTACATTCCCACAACAAACATTATGGGATTTGATAATCCCGAATTTGGTCTGGATGTAGATAAGTTTGGTTCTGCTAATATGCGATTCGCAGAAGGGCAACCACAGTTAGACGCATGGGGTAAGTTGCGAGTAGCAGGTGCTACCATGATGGGCAACTATGTCTTTGGTGGCGAAGCGAAGGTTACCGATAACTTTTCACCCGTAGAGGTTGACGGTGGTTCGATAACATATGACACCACAAGAAAGTCGGTGAAAGTAGGTTTTGATCTTGCTTCGGTTACTCCTCTTACCTTTGCGGGTAACACATCTAACACATATCACCCCTACATTCCGGGCTCATCACATCTATGGCAGGGAACATTCTTACTCAACTCTCCCGCATCTGGAGATGGCACGAACGGTGCGTATCGTCGTTGGGGTTTGTTTGATGCAGACAATGGATTCTTTTTTCAGTTAGGAAAGGACGGATATGAAAAGGGCACTGCATCAGCAACAGATGAAGGGTTTGCTGTTGTTGTTCGTACAAAGACATCTGGTACCAAAGTCGATACAGTGATTAAGTCGGATGATTTTAACGGTGACAAACTAGATGGATCTGGGCGATCTCAACAAAAAATTGACCTAGAAAAGAACAACCAATACTGGTTTGATACTCAATGGCATGGTGCTGGACAAGTTCGATTCGGTACGTATCTAAATGGTGAGCGAATCATCATGCACACCTACTATGCAGGTAATCTTGATACGGTTGCAATGTCTCAAACTGCATCGTTACCTTCTTGTACAGCAGTCAAGACTGCGGGAACACCTCTCACAGAACTCTATATCGAGACTTGGGCACAGTCAGTTTGGACTGAATCTAATAAGGATCTAAACGAGTTAGGAAAACCTGTTACGTATGCATCTACTCACTTAACAGTAGACGCTGATGTCGGTGATCCGTGGAACTATCTATTCTCGATTGCACCAAAAGAAGTGTTGCCAGATGGTCGTGTTGATCATGCACTCTTTATGCCGACATCTGTTACTGCTTATGCGCTTGATCTATCTGCAACCAGCGGTGTTGATGCTGTTATTGATTTGAAAGCAGAAGTAAATACCATTCTTAATCACAGTAACTGGGTGGATATACCAACAACGGCAGTTCAAGTATCATACCCACTTGCGGGGGATTTTGCATATGAAGGCACTGGTAAAGTTCAGTTAAACGAGATGTTCAGAGGCAGATATGAAGCAGAATTGACAGATACCTACAACAACTTTCAATATGGATCTATCAAGAACTTCTCAGAAGATGGTGGTACAAAAGAAAACACAATCACTAATATTTCTGCGACGAATCCTGCGGTAATCACTACAGGAGAACTACTGAAGTTTAAGTCAGATGAAATTCATGCAGTAACATTCCCGTTAAACACCAGTCGTTATCAGGGTAAGTTAGAGTTCAGTGGCCTAGACAATGCAACATCATTGAACGGCACCAAGGTTCTACTGAAACCTACTGGAACTAATACTGCGGAAGTTTATACTGATGACGATGGGGCTGGTGGACTTGGCCCTGCTCTTGATGGAACAACACTGGTTGGTGCTGGCGCACAGGGTACAGGAACAATTAAAGGGTTTGCGGGTTCACGTGTAACTTGGAATTTCTTTGCGAAGACTCGTACCGCATTACATACTAATGTGAAGTTGATGGTCACGATAAACTGGAAAGAGATCATCCAGTAAAATGCCAAATATAGTTTTCAATTATGGAGAATGGACTTACTGGGATACCTCAGGAAGTAATCCTGGACCAATGAAAGTTACTTTCGATGGACCAAATAAGCTTATTCTTATAAATGAAGGCGAAATTAGCATTGACGTGCAGGCTGATATTTACAGTAACTGGAAACAATGGAGCCTTCAAAGAGATAACACAAAATTTTTACAAGCTATCTCCACTCTGGGAGGAGACCCTATTACAGGGTCAACCTTTGTGGGAGACACATACTTTCTTGAAAATGGCTGGAGAATCCAACCGTGGACAACGGCTGCGGGTTATATTGTGGATATTGTAGGAAATATCTATACTCGTGAACCTGGACAAAATCCTGTCAATCCTACCCCAAATGTTTCTGTTACACTTACACGATCAAATATTACGGAAACATCTATTGTTGGAGGCACAACAACAACAAACAGACTGGAAGAAATTTGGAAGATACTCGGTCTTGACCTAACAAATCCACAAATTATTTCCGATAGTTCAATTACTGTAGGCGGCATTACTTTAAGTATCACTCAAGACGGAGTAGCAGAAACCACTACAGTAGCACGACAATGACAGCCCAGAGAAGACTAGCAATAGCTACAAGAGGTTTTCGAGGAACTTTCGAAGTTAATAACTATATTAACGAAACTCTGGTTCTTGATGAAGGGCAGCTAAATGTAGATATAATTGAGACAGTACCTGTAGCAACAATCGAAGTAGTTTCCGTAGAAGTATTATCATTAGACGTAGAAGGAGCTTTTTAAATGTCATTTATCCAACAAGATTTAGATCCTCAAGCTCGTGGAGATACTTGGAATTTTCAGTTTTTAATGCAAGATACTAATGGTGTTGCTATTGATATTACTGGAAATCAATATTGGTTTACTCTAAAATCTGACGTAGCTTTGGAAGATGCTGATGCAGAAATACAAGTAGGTCCTATTAGTGTTCCTGCAGCTCAAGCAGCACAAGGCATACTTAATCTTGTAGTAAGTGGCTTATTAACTAGCCCGCTTACAGCAGCTACTTATAATTACGATTTACAAGAAGTAAAAAATGATAACACAGTTTCTACGCTGCTTATAGGAAAATTAAGAGTTAAAGCAGACGTAACAAGAACCGCAGACTATAACGGAAGTGTAATAGTTAATACTTCTACGGCAGGAAGAGCTTTATATACTGGAGAAACTACTTCTGTTTCCTCCACAGAAATCTTTTTAGGTGGAGTAATTAACTCAAGACTTAGTATGTTAGATGAAGGTATTTTTGCTTTTGACGCTCTTGTAGCCGGACGAGATAACACTGCTGGTGATTCTTGCGCGTTTCAACTTTATGGAGCGATTAAAAAAGACACTACTACAACTGAAATTATTGGAAGTGTTGGAAAAGTAATTCTTGGAGAAGATGATGCCGCTTTCGACGCAAATATTACGGCAGACGATACCAACGATACTTTAAAACTAGAAGTTACTGCAGCATCTACAAATACTACGAAGTGGACTGCGGAAGTTCAATATACGCAGGTAAGTTTCTAATGGCGATTGTAATAGACAACCAGAACAATAAAATTTTTGCAGATGGAAAAGAACTTTCTCTGCATTTTCGAACAGCAACGACCCCTACAGGAATTATAGCTGAGGGACATTTATGGTATAATCCAGATAATAACCAATTAAAAGTCTATAGAGAAGTAAGCCCGGCTACCTTAGAGTGGGTTCCTATAATGATAGGAAATATTTCTGAGGATTCGGATAGTATAGACGCGGGAGCCTTTTAAGGCTTATAGGAGTTACAAATGGCTCAAACAATACAAATCAAAAGAAGTACGGGAACAGCCTCGCCCACTTCTCTGGCGAATGGAGAATTAGCGTATTCTTCTAATTCCAATATTTTATATGTAGGTAGGCCCGGAGGAGGTACGGGAGATATTGATGCTATTGGAGGTAAACTCTACATTGATATGCTTGATCACACTGCCGGAACTCTTACAGCCTCCAGTGCTATAGTTGTAGATGCTTCTAGTAAGATTGATGTCCTAAACATTGATAATCTTACATTAGATGGTAATACTTTATCAAGTACAAATACTAATGGTGACATAACTCTGGACCCTAATGGTTCTGGTGATATTATCTTAGATGCTGGACAAACTACTATAACAGGTAATCTTACCGTACAAGGAACCACCACCACTGTCAATACAGAGACTATTTTATTAGCTGATAATATTATCACTTTAAATAGTAATATGGCAGACAGTCCTCAAACAAATGCTACAGAAGATGCAGGTATTGAAATAGAGAGAGGATTGGACACGAATGTATTAATTCGTTGGAATGAAACATCAGAAACTTGGGAATTTACTAACGACGGGTCAAGCTATCAAAACATTCCTACTGTTTCAGATATTCAAGGGGTAGTAACTGGAGGAAGTAATACTAATATTACTGCGGCATCTAATGGCTCTGTAGTCGATTTCTCAGTTGCTACAGCTACAGCAGCTACTTTAGGCGTAGCTAGTTTTAATTCTACTGAATTTACCGTAACTGGAGGGGCTGTTTCTATTACTGCTTTGGACGGCGGAACCTACTAAAAATAAACTCCTCGCGTATATACGCACGTAATCGGAGGCCATATGGCACAAACTATCAAATTAAAGCGCTCGGCTACTCCGAGCGCTATTCCTACTACTTCAAATCTCGAACTTGGCGAAGTAGCCATTAATACTTATGATGGTAAGATGTACATCAAAAAAGACGATGGAACATCCCCTCAAACTATTATAGAAATTTCGGGAGCTGGAGGTGTCGCTGGAGGCGATTTCACTTTTTTAGATAATGAAAAAGCCATCTTCGGGACTGGCTCTGATCTACAGATATATCATGATGGGTCTAATAGCTACATAGCTGACGTAGGTACTGGCGATTTAAGAATTAGTGCGTCAGCAAATCTTGAATTAAACGGCGCTAATGGGGAAACCCTAGCCAAAGGAACTGAAGACGGTAAGTTCAAACTATATCAAAACAACATCCTGCGGCTAGAAACAACTACCACAGGTATTGATGTCACGGGTAGTGCCACGATGGATGGGCTGACGGTTGATAACTCTGGCACTGCAATCTCTATAACAAACGGCGACGGTCTTACTCAGCTTGGCAAGTTCCTTGGTGAAACCACAGATGGTTTTGTCATTGAAGGCAAAGCAAACAACAACTTAACTTTGCGAACTAAAGCTAACACCCTCGGAGAAGGCATAAAGTTTCAAGACAGTGCTGGCGATAACATGATGTTTATTGATGGCACCACAGGAGACATCAGCTTCTACGAAGATACTGGCACGGATGCAAAGTTCTTCTGGGACGCTTCGGCAGAGTCGCTCGGTATTGGGACTACAAGCCCTGACGATATCCTCCATCTGTCTTCTACTCTTGGCACAACTTTGCGAATTGAAAGCACTGCAACGGCCCTGGTAGTAGGGAATAATATTGGCAAAATTGAATTTGAAGGACAAGACGCTGAGGGTGCTGGTGTTGCTTCCGCAATAAGGGCTGCCGTTGAAGGAACTGCGGGTCAAGCCGGTCTTGCTTTTGATACTGGCTCTGGTGGCGCTTCAGCAGAACGCGTGCGCATCGACGCAGACGGCAACGTCGGGATTGGTACTAGCTCTCCAGGAGAAGCTCTCGAAGTAGTTGGAAAAGTCGAAGCAGACGAGTTTCTTGGTCCTCTTCGCGGGGCCATTCTATTTAACGCACAAGCCGATGAAGCTCTTGTTGCTGGCGACGTTGTTTATATCTCAGGAATTAGTGGAAATACTACTACAGTTGCGAAAGCGGATGCCGACGATGCGGCAAAAATGCCCGCCTTCGGACTTGCACTCGCCGCAGCAAATTTAAATGCTGCCGTTGAAATTGTAACTTTTGGCTCTCTCTCAAATATTGATACTTCTACGTTCTCAGAAGGTGACGAACTCTTTGTATCTACAACCGCAGGAGGTCTTGTAAATTCTGCTCCTACTGGAGAATCTGCACAAATTCAAAAAGTGGCAAAAGTCACTCGCTCCGACGCCTCTGTAGGCTCTGTAAAAGTTCTGGGTGCGGGACCTTCAAATGCTACCC
>ERZ802830.4316-NODE-4316-length-11480-cov-7.81173_pt1 | contig 11480 bp, 12 predicted proteins | sample MGYA00345654_ERZ802830 | MGnify/ENA primary metagenome ERZ802830 (study PRJEB30503, sample SAMEA104212375) | marine metagenome | biome: Westerlies Biome; feature: [SRF] surface water layer (ENVO:00010504) within the epipelagic zone...; material: water...
CCACATTCATAGCAATAATAGTTTTAGAAAAAATGTATGTTAAAGGTAACATAATTATAGGTATTTTAGTATTTAGTATTATTGCTTGGGCTGCAGGACTTGCAAAATTTAATGGTATAGCTAGTTCTCCGCCACCTATGACTTATCTTTTTGAGTTTGACTTATCAGCAGCAATGACTGCAGGAATGTCTACAGTAATTTTTACTCTATTATTTATAGACTTCTTTGATACAGCAGGAACTTTAACTTCAGTAGCTAATGTGGCTGGTAAAGTTGATAAACAAGGAAAGGTTCAAGATATTAATAAAGCAATGCTATCTGATAGTGTTGGTACTGTTGCAGGTGCTATGATGGGAACAACAACTGTTACAAGTTATGTTGAGTCTGGTGCAGGAGTAAAAGCTGGTGGAAAAACTGGAATGACATCTCTTGTTATAGGATTATTGTTTTTAGCTTGTATATTTTTTGCACCTCTAGCAACTAGCTTACCTAAACAAATAGATGGTGCCGCTTTACTTTTTGTATCTGTTCTTTTTATTAGAAATATTACCGATATTGAATGGAATGATATTTCAGAGTCTGCTCCTGCTATACTTGCAATGATTGCTATGCCTTTGACGTATAGTATAAGTAATGGAATTGCTTTAGCATTTGTATCATATGCTTTAATCAAACTATTCACAGGAAAGTTTTCAAGCACTTCACCTGCAATATGGGTCATAGCGATATTAAGTGTTGTTAGTTTTGCTGTAGCTTAGATTAATTGCAAATAGGGCTGGTTGTAAACTAGCCCTATTTATTTTTTTCAATAATTTCTTCAATTGATAATTCTTCATAATGTTCTGTTGGCTGAACAATCCAAGGATCAGAGTCTAATTTAATAGGACAAAAATCAGGCTCAAAAGTTGATGATTTTTTTTTCCACAAACATGCGGTTTTAACTTCTTCAATAAAATCCCTAGTGGGGCCATAATTTCTTAACCATTCTATGCTTTTGTTCAAAGTCAAGCCAGTGTCTGAAAGATCATCAACTAAAAGAACTTTTTTATAATCTTTACTCTCAGCTAGAGAGCTGATTTCTCTTGCAAACATTAATCGTCCTTGTTTATCTTCCAAGCCATCTCCAGAGTAACTTTGAATAACTATATAAGCTGTAGGTAATTTTAAAATTCTTGATAAAATATCTAGTATTGGCGCTGCACCTCTCATAATTCCAACAAGCACTGTTGGTTTATAATCTTTATAAATTTGTATTGCTAATTTTTCTACTATTTTTATGTACTCATCAAAAGTAATTATTAATTTATCAGACATTAAAATTTGGTATCATAAAAAAAAAAAATTAAAAAGGAGAATTATGAAAGCTTATTGGGTGTGTATATATGAAAAGATTAATAACGCTGAAAAACTTAAAGAGTATGCTCTTAAAGCTAAACCAGCTGTAGAAAAGTTTTCTGGAAAGTTCTTAGTAAGAGGAGGAAAAAATAGGACTAATGATGGCATAAATTCTCCAAGAACCGTTATAGTAGAGTTTCCCAATTATAATACTGCATTAGAATGCTATGACTCCATCGAATATCAAGATGCACACGATATTCTTAATGGACACGTTATAAGACATCATCAAATAGTAGAGGGCAATTAATACTGTATTGGCTCAGGATCAATACTTCTCCATAAATACCAAGTAGCAACAGAACAATAAGGTGAAAATCTTTTTTGTAATAATTTTAAAAATTTTTCTGGAGGAAAATATTTTTTTTTATAATTTTTAGAAATTGCTCTTAATAAACCTACATCCTGTAAAGGCCAAATATTAGATCTATTGTAAGTAAATAGTAAAATCATTTCTGCTGACCATCTACCAATTTGTCTTAATTCTGAAAGATATAAAATAGCTTCCTCATCTGACATCTTTGAAATTAATTTGGGATTAAAAGTTTTATCTAAAATTTGTTTTGCTAAACTTAGAATTCCTTTTACTTTTTGTTTACTTAACCCACACGATTTGAGTTGTGAAAACTTTAGTTTACTTACATTTTTTGCATTAATCTTATTTTTACATTTTTTTTTAAATTTAAGAAATACAGAGTTTGCGGCTGTTACACTAATTTGTTGTCCAATTATACTTTTACACAAAGAGTAGAATATATCTTTTCTCGTAGCAAGTATGGTTTCAGAAGGTGATGAATATTTTTTAATCAATAGCTTCATAACTTTATCTTTATTTGATAAATGTTTTTTAGCAATTTTCCAATACTTTGGCATGTTATTCATGTCTTGTTGTAGAGGGAATTTTTTCTTTGTGATGAATTTCTCTTCTTAATATAATCAAAGATGAAAAAACTACTAATAATGCTCCTACCAAAGTTTTAATTGTTGGTATCTCATCCCAAATTAAATAACCAAATATTATTCCAAATACTAAGGCTAAATATTTTAAGGGTGAAACAAGAGAAACTTCTGATAATTTGAATGACTGACCAAGCCACAAATTTGCAAAACCTCCCAAAAATCCAATCATGCTTAATAAAAGTAAGTCTTTAATAGTAGGCATAACCCATCCAAAAGGTATGGTAAACAAACTTGCTAAAGTAATAGCTGCTGAAAAAAATAATGATATAAGCCATACAGGTTCTGTTGTTGACAATTGTCGGATTGCAATAGCCACGTAGGACAATCCTAAACAAAAAATAATGGGATAAATATAATATAAATTTAGTGAGTCAAAACCTGGTTCTGTTATTACGATAATTCCAACAAAACCAATTAAGACTGCAAGCCATCTATAAAATCCAACTTTTTCACTTAAAAAGAAAATTGAAAAAATTGTTGTAAATATTGGTGCTGCAAAAGAAATACTTACAACAGTTGCTAATGGAAGATTTCTTAATGCGATAAATATCGCTATCAAAGCAATCAATCCAAACAAACATCTTAAGAAATGTAAACCTGCTCTTTTCGTTAGATAAAAATTAGTTATTTTTTCTCTGGGCATTATAAAAAAATACAAAATTACACCAAAAAAACCTCTAAAAAATAATACTTGTCCTAAAGGGTAATGTTCAGACCATTTAACTATTAAATCCATCACAGAAAATGCACATACTGAGATAAACATGTACAAAAAGCCTAGTTGATTTTTAGATAACATAGAAATAATTTGTAGTTCAATTTATAGTATAATCAATGGAAATAGCAGTTTTAGGATTAGGTTGTTTTTGGGGACCAGAAATAAAGTTTAGCAAACTAGAGGGAATTATAAGAACTGAAGTTGGGTATTGCGGTGGAATAAATAAAAACACAACTTATGAGGAAGTCTGTACAGGCAAAACAAATCATGCAGAAGTTGTTAAATTAGAATTTGACCCAGAAATTATTACTTACGAGAATATTTTAGAGTTTTTTTTTACTATTCATGACCCAACTACATTAAATTCTCAAGGACCAGATTTTGGAACTCAATATAGAAGTGAAATATTTTTTTTAAATGATAAACAAAAAAAAATAGCTGAAAAAATTATCAAAAAAGTAGATGAAAAATTATTAGGAAAAGTAGTGACCACTAGCTCTTTATTACATAATTATTGTCCTGCAGAAGAATATCATCAAAGATTTTTAGAAAAAAGATAATATGTCATTAGTTAATACTGAATGGTTAGAAGCAAAAATAGATAAAGTAAAAATTATTGACTCTTCTTGGCATTTACCCCAAGCTAATAGAGACGGACATTCAGAGTACAAAAAAGAACATATAAAAAACTCAATTTTCTTTGATATTGAAAAATATTCCAAAAAAAATATTGAACTTCCGCATATGCTTGTTAATAAAAATGATTGGGAAATGATTGTCTCGAATATGGGTATTAAGAATAATGATGAAATTGTTATTTATGATAATTCAGATGTTCTAAGTGCATGTAGATGTTGGTATAATTTTATCTATTTTGGTCATAATCCGAAACTAGTTCATGTATTGAACGGTGGTCTACAGAAATGGAAACATGAAAAAAAAGATATTACTCAAAATGTAGAATTAATTAAAAAAACAAACTATTTTTGTGAGGAAAATAAAAACTTAGTCAAGAATTTAAAACAAGTTAGAAAAAATGTTATTTCTGAAAATTTTAAGATTGTGGATGCAAGAAGTAGAGAAAGATTTGAGGGAAATGCAAAAGAGCCAAGAAAAGGTTTGCGTAGTGGTTCTATTCCAAATTCAATATGTTTGCCATTTAGAGAATTAATTAATGAAAATAATACCTTTAAAAATAATTATGACATTCGACAGATTTTTAAAGAGAAAATAAAAGATGTTGAGGACTCTAATATAGTCTTTTCTTGTGGTTCGGGAGTAACAGCTTGTGTTTTGGCTCTAGCTTATTCTTTAATAAATGTTAAATATATGCCCACTATATATGATGGCTCTTGGGCCGAATATGGTAAAAACTAATTATGAAAAGATCAACAAAAATTACTTCTATAATATTAGTTTTCTTTTTTGTAATTGCAGCTGTAATTGTTGCAAGAACAATGATCGGGAATCATTTCAAAAATAAATTTAGCAAAATCCCACCACCAGGAGTAATTATTAGTCAGGTAAAAGAAAAATCTTTTTCAAATAAAGTGAGTACTTTTGGAACAGCAAGATCAGCGCAAACAAGAGCTTATAAAGTTGAAAAATATGAAATTTTAATACCTCTAATCTTTAATCAAATGGTAAAAAAGGGCGAAATTATTGCTAAACTGAAAAATAGAAATATTACTGCACCATTTGATGGTGTCATTGGTAAGAGAAACTTTTCAGAAGATCTGGAAGTTTCAACAACTTCAATTCTCATAAATTTTGAGGACTCATCAACTATATATTCTGATGTAAACATTCCAGAAATTTTTGCATCCTTTATGGAAGTTGGTCTACAAGTAAATGTTAAAGTTTCAGGTTATAAAAATAAAAATTTTATAGGATCGATTGACTCATTGGCAAGTCGTATAAGTGAGGATACTAGATCATTAAAAGCTAGAATAAAAATTGATAACTCTCAATTTGAAATTTTGCCTGGCTCTTTATTAGAATTTTCAATAAAATATAATTCACGACGATCTTTAGGTATACCAGATACAAGTGTTTTAGTTGAAGGTGATAAAGTATACATTTATAAAGTTAATGACGAAAATATTGCTAAAAAATCAGAAATTAAAGTAGGAGATAGATCGGAGGGTTTCATTGAAGTATTTGAAGGCATTATTAAAGGTGAAAAAATTGTAGCTGAGGGCTTAAAAAAAGTAAGACCCAATGGTAAAATCAAACCAATTCTTAAATAATATATGTTTATTACAGATGTAAGCATAAGAAGACCTGTCGTTGCGTGGGTAATGTCTCTTATTTTAATTGTTTTTGGTATATTTGTTTTTTCTAAATTACCTGTAAGAGAACTTCCTGATGGTCTTCAACCTCCTGTAGTTCAAATAAAAGTAGATTATAAATCTGCCTCTGCCCCTATTATTGATCAAGAAGTAACACAGGTAATAGAAGACGTAGTAGGAGGAGCTGAAGGAATAAAAAATATAGATTCCAAATCTGAAAATGGAAGTAGTACTATCAATGTTGAATTTAATACTGACATTGATTTAGATAATGCAGCCAATGATATTAGAGAAAGAGTTGCTAGAATAGTTGATAACTTGCCAAGTGAGGCGGATGCACCACAAATTTTAAAACAAGCTGCAGGATTCACAACTACAATGTGGCTATCCGTAACATCTTCATCGTGGAGTGATTTAGAGTTAGGAGATTATGTTGAAAGATATCTAGTTGATCAATTCTCAAGTGTAAAAAATGTAGGTAGAATTAGAACTGGTGGGTTAAGAGATTTAAGTGTAAGAGTTTGGATAGACCCTATCAAATTAGCAGCAAACAATTTAACTATTCAAGAAGTAGAAGCTGCTTTGAGAAAAGAAAATGTTAGTCTTCCAGCAGGTACTCTTGAAGCCAGTAATATTGATTTAACACTAAATCTGGATAAATCTTATGATAATTTAGCAAAATTAAGGTTATTACCAATTAAAAAAAATCAAACTAATATTGTAAGGCTTTTGGATATCGCAAATATTGAGTTTGGCCCTGTAACAGAAAAGAATTTATTTAAAGCTCAAAGAAAAGGTGCTTTAGACTTAACTACAGTTGGAATAGGAATTTATGCAAAAAGTGGGGCATCAACAGTTGAGCTATCCAAAGCAATTTCCTTAAAAATTGCGGAAGTCAAAAAAACATTACCAAATGATCTAAATATTGAAATTGCTTTCAATCGAGCGACCTATGTTGGTGCTGCTATAGATGAAGTTTACAAAACATTAGTAATTGCTTTTATACTGGTAATTATAATTATTTACTTGTTTTTAGGAAATCTTAAAGCAGTGATAGTGCCTGCTATTGCTCTACCAGTAAGTTTAATAGCTTCATTCCTTGGAATATATTTATTCGGGTTATCAATAAATATTTTCGTTCTCTTGAGTTTTATCTTAGCAATAGGCATAATAACTGATGACTCTGTAATAATGACAGATGCAATTTATAGAAGAATAGAAAATGGGGAAAACTCATTAGTAGCAGCATATAAAGGTTCAAAACAAATTAGTTTTGCCATAATTGCTACAACATTAATTTTAGTGGCTGTTTTTTTACCTTTAATTTTTATTGATGGAATTGCTGGAACATTATTTAGAGAAACTGCAATAGCTTTATCTTTTTCAGTAGTGGTCTCATCTTTTGTAGCGCTGACATTATCTCCGATGTTAGGCAGCAAATTTCTAACTCAACAAAATAAAAAAAATTTTTTGGTTAATAGTTTTAATAAATTTTTTAAAGGATTTTCAAAATTTTATCAGGAGACATTAATTTTTTGGCTAGATAAAAAAAATATAATTATCGCATTCATAATTTTGATTATTATTGGATCTGCTACGTTATACATAACAACAAAAAAGGAATTAATGCCTATGGAAGATCGTGGAGTTTATCTAGTTTTGGGTTTTACTGATGAAGGAAGTTCTTTTGAATATACTGAAAAAAGAGCTGAAGACGTTGAAAAAAGACTGATACCTCTTTTAGAAGCAAAAAACAGTCCCTATAAAAGATTAATTATGCGAGTGCCTGGTTTTGGAAGTAATAAAAATTCTTTCAATAGTTATATAATTATTGCTTTACTGAATGATTGGAAGGACAGAAAACAAAACTCACAAACTGTTATGAGACAAGCAATAGGTAAAATTGTAACTGTACCTGAAACAGTTGCATTTCCTATTTCTCCACAATCAATAAGAGTTTCAAGTTATAACAAACCTGTCCAGATGGTCATTCAAGGGGGAAGTTATGAAGAATTGGAAAATATACAATCTGAAGTGATAAATAAAATGAGGGAAAATAAAAATTTGTCCAGAATTGAGTCAGATTACTCCAGAGATAAACCAGAAATAAAATTATTTATAAATAAAAATAGAGCAAAAGATCTTGGTATTTCGACTGAGTCTATTGGTAAAACTCTAGAGACTCTTTATGGAGGAAAAACAATTACAAAATTCAATAAACTTGGAAAAGAATATCCCGTAATTTTTCAACAATATTTAAACGATAGAAGATCTCAAGAAGGATTATCAAAAATATTTGTAAGGTCTGATACTAATGGTAAGCTAATTTCTTTAGCAAATTTAGTAGAATTTAAGGAGAAAGGTTCTGCGAAAAAACTAGCAAGATACAATAGACAAAAAGCAGTCACAATATCTGCAAATATCTCTGAAAATTACACACTTTCTGAAGCAATTAAATTTTTAGAAAAAACTATGGATGAGGTTAGCTCATCCAGTCAAATTTCATGGAAAGGAAAGTCTGAAGAAATAAAGGAGACAAGTAATGAATTATTTATCATATTTGCATTAGCCTTGCTTACTGCTTACCTAGTCATGGCAGCAACATTTAATTCATTTGTACACCCATTTATAATAATTTTAACTGTTCCCCTTGCTTTATTTGGTGGTCTAATATTCATTTTATTTTTAAACAGTTCAATAAATATCTTCTCTCAGATAGCACTAGTAATATTAATTGGTATCTCTACTAAAAATAGTATTTTAATTGTTGATTACGCTAACCAATTAAGAACTACAGGTAAAAATATTTACTCTTCAATAAAAGAAGCTTGTAATCTGAGATTTAGACCAATAATGATGACTTCAATAAGTACTATGATTGCAATGTTGCCACTTGTTATTGGAAACTTTGGACCAGGCGCAGGAGAGGCATCTAGATTAGCTGTAGGATCTACAATTTTAGGAGGAATGATAATATCTACTTTTTTTACACTCTATGTAACTCCAACAATGTATTTGGCTCTAGCACAAAATACAAAAAGAATTGATTCTGTTGATTTAGAGCTTAAAAAAGAATTGACTAAAAAATAATATACTTATTCTTACTTAATCTTTTACCACATTGAGACAGTTGTTTTTTATAAATTAAGGACTGTTTTTCTACTCTCTTAGCTAAATTTATTACTTTTTTATTTTTTTTATAATATTTATAGTTTCCCCAACCTTCATGGTATGCAACATATTGTTTAAAAGCATCTTCTTGAGATATATTAAGAATACTTTTAGTTTTACTCGTATACCATCCTATAAAATCAACACTATCTTTAAATCTTGCTCTTGTAGCTAACTTATTTCCAGTCTCTTTTTTATATTGCTCCCACGTTCCTTTTATAGCTTGAGAATAACCAAATGAGCTTGAAGGTCGCTTATATGGTACTATCTTAAAAATTTTTTGTCTTGGTGGTTTTGCCAACCAATCAAAACCAGATTCCCATTTTATTATTGCTAATTGAATATAAATAGGGGTACCCCACTTTAGCTCAGATTTTTTTGCATGTTTATACCAAAAATATCTCTCTTTAAATATTGAACAACTATTTGATGTATTTGTAGGTATAGATGAACATCCTACGGCTAAAAATAAAATCAGGATTAATAATAAATTAATTTTTAAACTTTTCATAATTAAAACAAAAATTTAAGATCATCACTACTACTACCCCCATTAGATTACCAAACAAATCCATCATTTCAAAACTTCTATTTGGAATTATTGAATGAAGTATTTCTAAAAATATTGATAACAAAATTAAATATACTAATAGCAACTTTGAATTTTTATAAGTAAAAAAACCTATTACAGATAAAATAAAAAAAGCGTAAAAATGATTTGATGATACAATATAATCTGAGGTTAACTGAGGTTGAACTTTACAATTATGATTGATAATACAACCAAGAAGACTACCTGGAAATAAATAAATAAATATTAAAACAAAGTTAGTTATATAAAAAAAAAATTTATATTTTGAGAAAAAATTAACCATTAATAACTATAGTTTTATTTATCAAATTAATCTAAAATAAACATCAATGAATAATTTAATTTTAGTAAGACACGGGCAAAGTATTTGGAATCTTCAAAATAGATTTACAGGTTGGGTGGATGTTGAATTAACTAAAAATGGCGAATTAGAGGCTAAAAAGGCTGGTAATTTGATCAAAGATCTTGGTCTAAAAATTGATTTATATTATTCATCAATACAACTAAGAGCAAAAAATACACTTAAACTGATTCAAGAGATAATTGGAGATAATAAATTACCAAAAAGTTTCTGGCAATTAAATGAAAGGCACTATGGAGCTCTAACAGGATTAAATAAAGACGAAATGAAAACCAAACTTGGAGAGGAAAAAGTTCATCAATTTAGGCGTTCTTGGAATTTAAAGCCAGATCCACTAAGTAAAGATAATCCATATCACCCTAAAAATATTAAAATTTATAAAGATGTACCAAAAGAAAATATCCCTGATACTGAGTCTTTAAAAGATACATATGAAAGAGTAATTAAATTTTACCACAATGAAATTGAAAAAAAAATAACTGATAATAATATTTTAGTATCAGCACACGGTAATTCTATAAGAGCATTGTGTAAATACTTGTTTAAATTAAGTAATGAACAAATTACAAAATTAGAAATTCCTACTGGAAACCCTCTAATAATAAATTTAAATGATAAAAAAGAAATTAATGAATGTAGATATTTAGACCGTACACGTGCTAAAGATCTTTTAATTTTTTAAATATTTTCAAGTTTGTAAGGTGATAAAATTTATTTAAACTTTCAAAACCATATAATCTATTATTTTCTATTAATACATTCCAAATCTTAGAAATAGGAAAGTTTTGGACTTGAAAGTTAAGGAACACCTTTTTATTAACAATTTGACAACCTGTATAAATGAATTCATTTTCATTATTTCTAGAAATCAAATCATCTTTAAGATTAAAATCACCAATCAAATCTTTATCAAAACTTAAATTTTTTTTAACTAATAGAAGAATATTTTCAGCTGATTTAGAAAAATATAATTTTTCCATTTTCATTATTTCTAATATATATGAGTTATGCCAAAGAGTATCAGGATTTAAAACTAAAAAATCGTTATCTACAGATTGATTGATCATCTTTAATACTCCACCACCAGTATTTAAAATATTTGCTCCATCATCAACGATTTGAATATTACATTTAAATTTATTTTGTTTAACAAAATTTTTAATTTGGTTTTTAAGATAATAAGTATTGATTATAATTTTTTTTATTCCTAAATTTTCAACTAAATTTATAGAATTTTCTAACATAGTAACTTGATTAATTTTAAGTAATGGTTTTGGTTTTTGTAAAGTCAGGGGAATTAATCTTTTGCCAAATCCTGCACATAAAATTAAAGCAGTATTTATTTTCATAATTTAATTTACAATTTTAGAAAAATTTTGCTTCATTAAAATATTTAAATTATTAAATACTTTATTACAATTCATTCTAAAAATTATCATTTCCCAAGCATATGGAATCAATTTAAGATATCTTTTCTTATTATCCCTTTTAGCTAAACGTGTAAATATACCAATAATTTTTAAATTCCTTAAAACAGATAATATTTCAAAATCATTTTTAAAATTATCACCTTTAATATTTTTATTTATACTTAAATAATAATCATAAATTTTTTTTTTAAATTTATAATATGTTTTTAATTTTACATCATCAATCAGTTATGCTAAATCATAAGCTTTATTACAATTAAAGCATCCTGATTATCTATTAAACCAATGTTATTTTTTTTATATATAAGATTTGAAACATGAAAATCTCTATGCACAAAAGTTTTATTTTTATGTTTTAATTTAGATAATAAAAATTTTATTTCTTTTTTAAATTTTGAATTAAAATTTTTTAATTTGTTTTTTGATAATTTTGTAGGCACATACCAATCAATAAAAATTTTTGTTTCATTAAATAGTTTACTTTCATCATAGTACTTAATTGTATATAATTGATTTAGAAAATTTTTAATTTTTTTATCTTTAATTAATTGAATTTTATTTA
>ERZ802830.4318-NODE-4318-length-11479-cov-36.7733_pt1 | contig 11479 bp, 10 predicted proteins | sample MGYA00345654_ERZ802830 | MGnify/ENA primary metagenome ERZ802830 (study PRJEB30503, sample SAMEA104212375) | marine metagenome | biome: Westerlies Biome; feature: [SRF] surface water layer (ENVO:00010504) within the epipelagic zone...; material: water...
TTAAAAGAAAAAGAAATAATGACAATATGAACCCATTAAATCATGTAGCCATTATCATGGATGGTAACGGAAGATGGGGTAAAAAAAATAAAAATTCTAGAAATTCAGGTCATAGGCAAGGTCTTAAAGCAATTGAAAAAATAATTAAGCAAACTATAAAAAGAAAAATCTCATATTTGACATTATACGCTTTTTCAACCGAAAATTGGAAAAGACCAAAAAAAGAAATTGATTACTTATTCAATCTACTTGAATATTTTTTAACTAAAAAATTGGATGAATTTCATAAAAATAAGATTAAATTAAAAATAATTGGTAAAAAAAATTTTTCACGAAAACTAAATATTCTTCTGAGATATGCAGAAAAAAAAACCTTTAATAATAAAACTTTACAAGTCAACCTAGCATTAAATTATGGTTCAAAATCTGAATTAATTGATGCTATTAAAAAGTTAAAGAATTCTAAAAAAAAGGTTACTGAAAAAAATTTAATTAAATATTTACAAACCTCTAATATACCTGATCCTGATTTTTTAATTAGAACTGGCAATACAAAAAGATTAAGTAATTTTTTATTGTGGCAATTAGCTTACTCTGAAATATTTTTCGTAAAGAAATTATGGCCAGACTTTAATGAAAAGGATTTTGATAAAATTATTAAAGAATACCAATCTATTAAAAGAAATTTTGGTAATATTTAATGAGACAAGAATTTTTAAAAAGGATTATTAGTTCGTTTGTATTAATTTCAATAATTATTTTTTTTATTATTAAGGGATCTATATTCTTAAATTTATTTATATTATGTTGTTTTTTAGTTTCACTGTATGAATGGCACATGATGAAAAAAAATAACATTCAATATGTCATTGGAATTATTTTTTTACTTTTTTCTTTTTACTCAGTTTTTCGATTGACTAATTTTGAAGTTGATTACTCTTATTTCGTCTTTATTTTGTTAATATGTATTTCTACTGATATAGGTGGTTATATTTTTGGAAAATTTTTTAAAGGAAAAAAATTAACAAAAATCAGTCCTAATAAAACATATGCCGGCATGTTTGGTAGTTTTACATTATCTGTAGTATTTTCTTATTTGTTTTTAGAATTAACAACTATTTTTCCTTATTTAAAGTTTAATTCTATAAACATGTTAATTTTCATATTGTTAATTTCATTAACCAGTCAAGTTGGTGATATAGTTATTTCTTATTTTAAAAGAAAATCAAAAATTAAAAATACTGGCAATTTAATACCTGGACATGGAGGATTATTAGATAGAATTGATGGTATGATTTTTGCTTTCCCATTTGGATATTTAGTTCTGACTTTTGAAATTTTAAATTAGGATCAAATGAAAAAAAAAATAGCAATTTTAGGATCAACTGGTTCAATAGGGAAAAATTTAATAAATATTCTTGAAAAGGAAAAAAATAAATTTCAAATTGATTTAATTTCAGCTCACAAAGACTATAACACTCTTTTGAGACAAGTTAAAAAGTTTAAAGTTAAAAATATAATAATTACTGATCCATCGAGTTATTTAATTTTAAAAAAAAAAACTAATAACTTAGATGTAAATATATTCAATAATTACAGAGAATTAAAATCAATTTTAAAAAAAAAAGTTGATTACGTTATGAGTTCAATTACGGGTGTTGATGGTCTTTATCCAACAATTAATATTATTAAGCATACTAAAAAAATTGCAATTGCAAATAAAGAGTCAATAATTTGTGGCTGGGGGTTAATACAAAAAGAGTTAAATAAATATCAAACAGAATTTATCCCCGTGGACTCTGAGCATTTTTCTTTGTGGTACTCGTTAAAAAATATGAACATAAATCTTATTGAAAGAATTTATTTAACAGCATCCGGAGGTCCTTTTTTTAAATTACCGTTAAATAAATTTAAAAATATAGATATTAATAAAGCATTAAAACATCCAACTTGGAAAATGGGTAATAAAATATCAATTGACTCAGCTACTATGATTAATAAAGTTTATGAAGTAATAGAGGCAAAAAATATTTTTAAAATACCATATAACAAAATTGATATTTTAGTTCACCCTAAATCCTATATTCATGCCATTGTTAAATTTAAGAATGGTCTAATCAAAATAATAGCACATGATACAACAATGAAAATTCCAATATTTAATACATTATACTTCAATACCAACAAAACAATCAATACTAGTGACTTAAATTTAGGCACCCTAAATAATTTAAATTTAATAAAAATAGATTCTAGGAGATACCCAATGATTAAGTTATTAAATTTATTAACAGAAAAACATACCCTATATGATACAATTGTAGTTTCTGCTAATGATGTTTTAGTTGAGTTATTTTTGCAAAAAAAAATTAAATTTACTGAAATAAATAGTAAATTATTTAAATATATAAAAGATAAAGAATTTTTAAAATATAGAAATATTTATCCCAAAAATTTAAATGATATTCTTGATCTAAATAAATATGTACGTTTAAAAGTATTAGAAAAAGTGTATAAGTCCTAATATGTTCAACAATACAGTGAAATTTATATCCATAATTTTGCTAATGTTTACTCTTACTACAAGGCCAGCTTTTAGTGAAATTGTAAAAAAAATCGAAATTTATGGTAATGAGCGTATACCAATTGAAACAATAAATATGCTAAGTGGAGTAAAGATAAATGATGATATAAATGAAAATGATTTAAATAATCTTTTAAAAAATCTTTATGAAACTAATTTTTTTAAAAATTTAGAAATTAAACTTGATAATAGTATTTTAAAAATTTCAGTAGTAGAAAATCCAATTATTTCCGACATTACAATCAAAGGTATTAAAGCAAAAAGAATAAAAGAGGGCATCAATAATGTTCTTTCAATTAGAGAAAAGTCGTCTTTTAATGAGATTAAACTTATAGAAGAACAGGAAAAAATATTATCTTTATTAAAAGAACAAGGTTTCCATTTTGCTAAAATTGATTTTTATAAAGAGGACCTTGACGACAATAAAGTAAATCTAATATTTGATATTAATTTAGGTGATAAAGCCAAAATTAAAAGAATTATATTTGTTGGAGATAAAATTTATAAAGACCAAAAATTAAAAAGAGTAATTGTTAGTGAAGAATACAAGTTTTGGAAAATTTTAAGTGGAAAAAAATACTTGAATGAGAGTATGATTAGGTTTGATGAAAGACTTTTAAGGAATTTTTATTTAAATAAAGGACATTACAATGTTTCAATAAATTCATCATTTGCTAAAAAATTTAATGATGGTTCATTTGAGTTGATTTATAATATTGATGCTAAAGATAAAGTAAATTTTGGAAAATTAGAACTTCAATTACCTGACGACTATGAGATAAATAATTTTACAAAAATTACTGATTTGTTTGATGAATTGACAGGAACTGTATACTCATTAAATAAGATTAATGATATACTTGAAGATATTGATCTAATTGTTTTGAATGAGCAATTTGAATCTATAAATGCATCGGTTGAAGAAAAATTAACAGAAAATAATTTAAATTTAAAATTTATAATATCTGAGACAGAAAAAAGGTTTGTAGAAAAAATAAATATACTGGGAAATAATGTAACAGAAGAAACAGTAATAAGAAATCAGTTGTTAGTAGACGAGGGTGATCCTTTTAACGAAATTTTGACCACAAGGTCAATAAATAACATAAAAAGTCTCAATTTCTTTAAAGATGTAAAATCTGAAATCTTGGAGGGATCAAATCCAGAAACAAGAATTATTAATATTTCTGTTGAGGAAAAACCCACAGGAGAAATTATGGCAGGTGCTGGATTTGGTACATCAGGCTCAACTTTTATGTTTGGAGTCAAAGAAAATAATTTTTTAGGCAGAGGTGTTAGTTTAGATACAAATCTTAACTTAAGTACAGAGTCAATTAAAGGTTCATTTAGTGTTGAAAATCGTAATTATAAAAATTCAGATAAATCTTTATTTTTAACTTTAGATGCTAGTGAAACCGATAGGTTAAAAGATTCTGGTTATAAATTTAATAAAACTGGTTTTGATATTGGCACTAGATTTGAATATTTTGATGATTTTTTTGTAAAATTAGGAACCTCAAATTATTATGAAAGAATTGAGACTGACAGCACAGCTTCTGATCGTCAAAAAAAACAAGAAGGTGATTATATAGATAGTTTTTTGCAATTTGGTGCCACATTAGATAAGCGTAATCAAAAATTTCAAACTTCTGATGGTTTTTTTAGTTCATATTCTATTGACTTACCTATAATTAGTGACACTTATACTTTGACTAATTCATATAGGTACAGATATTTTACAGAATTATTTGAAAATAATATATCATCAATATCTCTGTCGCTTAAAAGTGCTCATTCCTTAAAAGATGAAGATATCAAATTGTCTGAAAGATTAAGAATCCCATCTAGCTCCTTAAGAGGATTTGAATACGGAAAAGTTGGACCAAAAGATGGAGACGATTTTATTGGTGGAAATTATTTATCTTCTATTAATTTTACATCTACAATCCCTCAAATATTAGAAAATTCACAAAATACAGATTTTGTTTTTTTTATAGATGTAGCAAGTATTTGGGGTGTTGATTACGATTCTGCTTTAGATGATAATAAAATTAAAAGTTCCATAGGTATAGGCTTAGATTGGTTTTCACCTGCTGGACCAATGAATTTCTCTTTAGCGTACCCTATTTCTAAAAGCTCTAACGATGTTACTGAATCTTTTAGGTTTAATCTTGGAACAACATTTTAAATTAAAATGAAAAGTTTTTGTTTAAAATTTTTTACAATTTTTTTTTTCTTTACAGGTTTGTCTCAATCGAATGAAAAAATTGTTTATCTAGATGTTGATTTTGTTTTAGCCAATTCTGATAAAGGAAAAATAATACTTTCAAATTTAGAGGAAAAAAATAAGGAAAATATTAAAATTTTACAGTCAAAAGAAAAAATTTTAAAGGACCAGGAAACACAAATAATTAAACAAAAAAATATAATCTCTGAGGACTCTTATAAAGAAAAGGTTAATAACCTTAAAAATAAAATTGATATATTTAAAAAAGACAAAGACAAATTAGTTAAAAATTTTAATCAACTTCGGCAGCAAGAAATTAATGAATTTATAAAACTAGTTGATCAAATACTTGGGGAATATGTTGAAAAAAATGCTATTGATTTAGTACTTAATAAAAAAGATATTTTAATGGGGAAAAATAAATATAATATAACAAATGAAATTTTAGAGTTAGTTAATAAGTCTAACAAATAATGACATCTTTATATAAAAAAGAAATACTAGAATTACTACCCCATAGAGAGCCAATGCTATTGATTGATGAGCTTCATGATATAAAAAAACTTTCTTCAGCAACAGCTGTATTAAATGTCAAAAAAGATAGTTTTTTTGTTCAAGGACATTTCCCAGGTCAACCGGTCATGCCTGGTGTTTTAATTGTCGAGGCTTTTGGTCAAGCTGCTGCAGCCTTAACCGCTCACGGTTTGGATAGATCAACTTATGAAAATAAATTAGTTTTTCTAATGGGTGTAGAGAAAGCAAGGTTTAGAAACCCAGTTTTACCAGATTGCAAACTTCTTTTAAAAATTGAAGCTATTAGGTCTCACGGTAAAGTTTGGAAATACAAGGGTGAGGCATATGTAAATGAAATAAAGATGGCTGACGCTATTTGGTCAGCTACGATTGTAGATAAGAAATAAATAGCAATAAATATTGATAACTTAATAAAATTTGCTTTGGTAAAAGCAATAATGTTAAATCCCTTTTTTATAAATCATGGTCCTTTTGAAATTGTGAAAATTTTAGAGGTACTTAATATAAACTCAGATGGGATCCCGATTCAAAAAATTAATAACATAAGTGATTTAAACACTGCTACTGCTAAAGACATCACTTTTTTTCATTCAAAAAAATATATTGAAATAGCTAAATTAACCAAAGCATCATTCTGTATTACTACTCATAATTTGAAAAATTATTTACCTGACTCTTGCACCCCAATAATTGTTGAAAATGTTTTAATTTCCACATCATTAGTTACAGCTAAATTCTATCCTAGCTCAGTTAATGATCATTATGATGAGACAGTAATTAATATAAATGAAATTAAAAATTTAAAAAAAGTAAAATTTGGAAAAAATGTTTTAATAGGAAAAAATGTTTCAATAGGCTCTAATTGTTTAATAGGTCATAATACAATAATTGAAAAAAATGTTTCTATCGGAAATAATTGTTCTATTGGGTCAAATACAATAATAAGAAATACATTAATTGGAGATAATGTAAAAATTCTTGATAATTGTACTATTGGTAAACATGGATTTGGTTTTTTTCCTGATAACAAAAAAAATATAAGATATCCCCATATAGGAATTGTTCGTATTGCAGATAATTGTGAAATTGGCTGTAATGCAACTATAGATAGGGGATCTATGTCTAATACTGTAATAGGTAAAAACACTTTTCTGGACAACCAAATTCATATAGCTCACAATGTCAAAATTGGGGAAAATTCAATAATTGCTGGACAGGTAGGTATTGCTGGCAGTTCCATTTTAGGAAAAAACGTAAAAATTGGAGGACAAGCCGGGATTTCAGGTCATTTAAGGATTGGAGATAATGTTGAAATAGCTGGTGGAAGTGGGGTTATTAAAGATATTCCTGAAAATTCAAAAGTAATGGGATATCCAGCCAAAAATATTAGACAATTTTTAAAGGACAATAAATGATTCATCAAACAGCGATAATCGATCCGAAAGCTAAACTACATAGCAGTGTAAAAATTGGACCTTATTCTGTTGTGGGACCAAATGTAGAAATTGATGAAAATACAGAGGTACAATCACATGTCAGTATCGTTGGTAATACAAAAATAGGAAAAAATAATAAAATTTATCCCTTTGCATCTATTGGAAATGATCCTCAAGATTTAAAGTTCCAGGGTGAGGAAACAAAACTTGAAATAGGGAATGATAATAAAATTAGAGAATATGTAACAATTAACCCAGGTACAAATGGTGGTGGAGGAGTAACAAAAGTGGGTAATAAATGTTTATTCATGGTGTCGGCTCATATAGCACATGATTGTTTTGTAGGTAACAATGTCATCTTAGCAAATAGTGTTCCTTTGGGTGGTCATGCTTACATAGAGGATAATGTAATTATTGGTGGAAATTCAGCTGTTCAACAATTTACCAGAGTAGGAAGGTCTGCAATGATTGGAGGAATGTGTGGTGTTGTTAGGGACATTATTCCTTATGGTATAGCACACGGTAACAGAAGTAAACTACATGGACTTAATTTAATTGGATTGAGAAGAAAAAATATCCCAAATCGAGACATAAAGATCTTAAGCGATGCATATAAAGAACTATTTAAAAATGAAAATTTAACTGAAAATTTAAACAATTTAAGCAAAGAAATAAGAAAACATGAATTGGTAAGCGAAGTAGTTAGTTTTATAGAGAAAGATAAAAAAAGACCAATATGTACTCCATTTTCAAAATAAGATGATTGGATTATTTTTAGGAGATACAGATTTTTCTCAGATTGTACTGAGCAAAATTAAAAAATTAAAAAAAAAATATTTCATCATTGATTTTTCAAAAAATTCAAAATTCAAAAAAAATATTTACTCTCACCGTATAAGTATTGGAAAATTTGGTAAAATTCTAAACCTAATTAAAGAAAAAAAATCAAAAAAAGTTTTATTTGCTGGTAAAATAGCAAAACCTAAATTTTCATCATTGCGATTAGATTTTAAAGGTTTTTATTATATGCCCAGTGTTATTCAGGCTGCAAAAAAAGGAGATGCAGCCATAATTAAAGCAATTATTAAAATATTAAACGTAGAGGGTATTAAAGTTATTAGTTCAATTAGTTTTAATCCAGAATTAGCCTTGAAAGCAGGAAATTATTCAAAATTAAAACCTAATAGAGAAGATTTGGTATCAATTAAAAAAGGAATTAAATATTTTAATAAACTGAATGAGTTGGATCATGTGCAAGCTTTGATTGTGAATGATGGTAAAATTGTTGCAAAAGAGGGAAGAGAGGGAACAAGAAAAATGCTCATTAAATTAAAAAAAAAAACACAAGGAGTATTAATTAAATTTCCTAAAAAAAAACAAGATTTAAGAATAGATTTACCCACAATTGGTCTTCAAACCATCAAGGATTGTAAAAAATATGGCCTAAAAGGAATAGTATTAAAATCAAAAAAAAATATAATTTTGGATAAAGCTAAATGTATCCAATTTGCAAATAAAAATAGGATATTTATTAAAATTATATGAAAAAAATATTTGTATTAACTGGTGAACCTTCAGGTGACAAATTAGCATCTACAGTAATATCAAAACTTCAATCTACAAGTTCAGAAATTGAATATTTATCAGTTGGTGGATCTAATTTGAAGAAGTTAGGTATTACCTCAATTTACGATTTAAAAGAGATAACCTATCTTGGATTTACGAGTGTTATTTTAAATATTTTTAAAATTAAAAAAAAAATCAATCAAACTGTCGAGGAGATTATAAAATTTAATCCTGATATTTTATTTAGTGTGGATAGCCCTGATTTTACTTTAAGAGTAGCCGAAAAAGTAAAGAATATTAATAGTAATATAAAAACAATTCACTATGTTGCTCCTCAGGTATGGATTTGGAGAAAAAATAGGGTTAAAAAAATCAAAAAGTTTATTGATCATATTCTTTTATTATTTGATTTTGAAAAAAAATATTTTGATGAAGAAAATATAAAAAATACTTTTGTAGGACATCCTTTAATCGAAACAAATGTTAATTCAAAAACTATAATTAATAATTTATTACCTCAAGACAAAAAAATTATATCCTTATTTGCTGGAAGTAGAAAATCTGAAACTTTAATTTTGTTACCAATTTTAATTAGCTTTGTAGAGTTAATGAATAAAAAATATAAAAATTATTTTTTTTATTTCCATGCTACTGAGGAAAACAAAAATTCAATTTTAGATATTATTAAACAAAAAAACATTGAAAATGTAGATGTTATATCTGAAGAAAATATTAAATTAGATGTTTTATCTAAATCTATTTTTGCTGTATCAAAATCTGGCACTGTTTCATTACAAATTTGTAATGCAAATATACCATCAATAATTATTTATAAATTAAGCTTTATTAATTTTATGATATTTAAGTTATTGGTGAATGTTAAATTTGCAAATATTATCAATATTATTAACAATCGAGAAATAATTCCTGAACTTCTTCAAAATGAGTGTAATGCTGAAGAAATTTACAAAACTGTAATATATTTTTTAAAGAATCCTGAACTTATGAAGAAGCAACTAGCAGAATGTAGTAAAACTTTAGAAGGTATCAGATCAAAAACCTCATCATCAGATGAGTCCTCAACAGTTCTATCTAGTTATCTTGTTTCCTAATCTTTGATCTACTTCTTCCTTGCCTAAAGAAATTAAAATATCATAGAGACCTGGTCCAAATTTAGATCCTGTTAAAATTACTCTTAGAGGCTGTCCTATACCTTTAAAGTTAGTTTCATGCTTTTTTATTAAATTATTTACTATAGGCTCTAATTTTTCTCTGTTTAAAATATCTAAGGAAGAAATTTCAACTTTAAATTCTTGAATTATTCTTTCTGCTTTATCATCAATTAACTTCAGATCATCTGGATTAAAATTAATTTTATCTAGGGTTATGTATTTTGCGTTGTTGAATATATCTTCTAATGTTTTTGCTTTATTTTTTAAAAAGGATAATGAATTTTTTATTTTTTCCTCTTTTTCAGGTTTGATTTTTTCTTTGTAAATCTCACAATATTCTACCAAACTTTTGAAAAGCTCCTGTTCATCAATAGTTTTAATATAGTGCTCATTCATTGATAAAATACGGCTCATATCAAGTTTTGAAGGTGATTTTCCAATTCCCTCTAGATTAAAATATTTAATACTTTCATTTAAGTTAAATATTTCTTTATCTTGATAGGACCAGCCTAGTCTTAACAAGTAGTTTCTTAAAGCATCTGGCATAATTCCAATTTTTGAATAGTCATCCAATGTAGAAGCATTATCTCTTTTAGAAAGCTTTTTACCCTCAATTGTATGGATTAAAGGTATATGTGCAAAATTTGGCACTTCCCAACCCATAGCCAGATAAATCTGAATTTGTTTGAAAGTATTTATTTTATGATCGTCACCTCTAATAATGTGAGTCATTCCCATTTGATGATCATCTACAGTTGCTGAAAGGTTATATGTTGGTGTTCCATCATTTCTTAATATAATAAAATCCTCTATAGTATTGTTCTCAATCTCAACATCACCCTGCACCAGGTCTTTTAGGATAGATTTCCCCTCAATTTTACTCTTAAATCTAATTACGGGTTTAATATCTTGAGGAATATCTTTTTCATCTGCATCTCTCCATTTTCTATTATAGATATAAGGTAATTTTTTTTGTCTAGCTCTTTTTTTTTGTTCTTCAATTTCTTCAGTAGAACAATAACATTTATAAGCGTTGCCATTTTTTAATAATTCATTTGCTACTTTAATATGATCATCAATTTTTGTAGATTGGATATATTCATCTCCATCATGTTCTATTCCAATCCACTTTAAAGAATTTATAATTTGAACTTTATGCTCGTCTTTAGATCTTTCCTTATCAGTATCCTCAATTCTTAGATGAAAAGTTCCCTTTTGATTTTTTGAATAAAGCCAATTGAATAAAGCTGTTCTTACACCTCCAATATGAAGAGCTCCAGTAGGTGAGGGAGCAAAACGAGTTGCTACTTTTGACATCAAAGATATTTAGACTATTTTTCTAGAAGTTTCTATATAAAGATACTAAAACACCTTGGACTTTAACTCTGTCAGGACCAAAAATCTTAGTTTCGTAGTTTCTATTTGCACTTTCTAAAGCGACTACTTTACCTTTTTTACGAATTCTTTTAAGCATTGCCTCATGTTCATCAATCAGAGCAACAACAATTTTTCCATTATCTGCAGTATCTGTTCTTCTGATAATAACAGTATCTCCTTCATGAATACCAGCTTCAATCATAGAGTCTCCCTGAACCTTCAAACCAAAGTAATCTCCATTTTTTTCTAGATTATTAGGCAAAGGTATTCTTGCAACTTCATTTTGTATTGCCTCAACTGGAGTTCCAGCTGCAATTTTACCAAGAACTGGTACTTCTACCTCATCAGAATTAACTTGCTCTTCATCTAAACCACCTTTTATAACGCTAGGTGAAAAATTATTGTAAATATCGTTTGCTGAAGCGGTTTCAGGAAGCTTTATCACTTCTAGGGCTCTAGCTTTGTGAGCTAGTCTCTTTATAAAACCACGTTCTTCTAAAGCACTTATCAATCTGTGTATTCCCGACTTAGATTTTAAATTTAGAGATTGCTTCATCTCTTCATATGAAGGAGATACACCTGA
>ERZ802830.4321-NODE-4321-length-11478-cov-6.95089_pt1 | contig 11478 bp, 15 predicted proteins | sample MGYA00345654_ERZ802830 | MGnify/ENA primary metagenome ERZ802830 (study PRJEB30503, sample SAMEA104212375) | marine metagenome | biome: Westerlies Biome; feature: [SRF] surface water layer (ENVO:00010504) within the epipelagic zone...; material: water...
TTCAGTGTTGTATGACGATCCATTTCTTGATCACTAACAGAGTGGTCTTGCGGTTTATAAGTTGTCTCGACGCGTGTGTCTTTTTTAAGTTGATCTAGATTGGCATCTTTTACTAACTTAAGAATTGCATCTTGGTTTTTATTTGCCAGATCAATAAGGTTGTTAATTTTATCTTCTTCTAACAAACCATTGTTTTCTAAAGCACGCATCATTTTAAGATTTGGCTTAAGTGCGTGCATTTTCTTTGTGTAATTGGCGCCATGCTGCATCAGCGTTATAGCTTCTTCAGGCGTATTTACCTGTATCATTTTTCCGTTTGCTTTAAACGGAGCCATCATTTTTTTATACAAAGATTCGTAATCTACCGTGTCTTCTTTTTCATCTGACTCAGTATCATCATCTTTTACTTCTTCGTCAGCAGCAATTTCTTCAACATCATCGCTTTGCTCTGCTTCGCTTTGCTTTGGCTCTGTGTCTTCTTCTTCGATGTCTTCAGCAGAAACTTCTTCTTCTTCTACATCGTCGTTTTCTTTTGCAACAAAAGGTTCTTTTTCTTCTACATCTTCAACTGTTTCAGCATCTGCATCTAAAGAATCTTCTAATGTTGTGTTGGTGCTTTCAATAAACATTGGTTCATCAACAGGTTTTTCTTCCGGGGCAGGGGGCACGGTTTCAGAAGAAGACTGATTGTCTGGAACTGCAATATTCATTAGTTCTTCATCAGTCATATTTTCATAATCAAGTTCTTCACTCATATGATATACGCCTCTTCAGATCTTACTTCATCTAACGCTTGTTCATGCTCAAAAAGCTCAGCTGCAGCAATATCTCCCATGCGGATCATGTTTTGCATATATTGGCGGAACAATGAAATGCCTTGCAATGAAAGAAAGATGTCTTCTTTGTGCGGTTTCATGTTTGGATCTGCAGAAATGTGCCCAAGACGAATAGTTTCTTCTTTAAGATAACCATCAAGAATAAGCTCTTTAAAATCTGCATTATCAGCAAGACGGTTTGCAGCGTCTTTGCGTGCAATCATTTTCTTGGCTTCGGCAATGGAGAGTTCAATTTCTTCTGTTTGCGACATTTCATTCCTCTTTAGGTTTTTGGTTGTCGTTAGTTAGTTAAATCTTCTTGCACTGTTCTAAAGAGCAATGCGTCTGCTACTTCTCTGCCAGGATCCCCACGGTTTCCTTGATCCAAAATGCGTTTTGTTATTTCTAAATCTTGATTTGATTTTGCTTGAGATGATCGAACATCCATATCGCGCAAATGTTTTGTGCCGCTTTCTTGTTCAACAAAATCAAGATCTTTCATTTCAGCTTCTGAAAGTTCTTTGCGTGCTTTGGCTTGATTCAGTTGTACTTTTGATTCCAATTCAGCAATTTCTAATTGTGTTCTTTGCATTTCAAGTTGCTGCATTTGTTCTGCCATTGGATTTGGCTGTGGTTTATATTCTTCAATACGCTTTGCTAAAAGCGGCATACGTTTTAATCCTGCTATTTCAGATAAGATCATTTGAACCATTGGCATTTCCATAGAGTTGCCAATTGTCTGCAGCATAAAACTTAAATCTTGCGCTTTAGATTCATTAATTTCAGCAGTGGTAATATCGACTTCAAGATCAAATTCGCCTTGAATATCTTCCCGCCTAACAGAAATAAACTCTCCGTTTGTAATGCGAACAATTTCTTCTTCCGACAAAAAGACTTGGTTCATAGAAATTATTTTAGCCCCAATCTTTTCAAGACCTTCTGCCAAGCGACGTAAAATTGCCATTTCCCTTTTGCTTGCCGCATCAAGCATTCCACGGATACCCGTAGCCACATTACCATAACTTTCTCCCGATAATCCGCCAGAGAACGCTTTAACACCTGAAAGAGCCTCGGCTTCCTGATTTTGAAGTTGAAGCATGTTAAGCGCGGAAGCTGGAATCTCTGGGTATTTATGTTGAAGAATCCCAGACGCTGGAGGCATGTTTGGATTAAATTCATAATCTGCTCCTGAATCGTAACGACGACGGTTAACAACATCGAGCATTCCTTTGGCAAAGCCTGTCTGTCCATTTGCAGAGCGACCCATAAGATCAATCATGCCTCTGGTAACGGCTCCTAGAATAGCTTGATTTTCGGCTAATAGCTCAGCGTCAGGTTCACCTGTAATTGAGCGTTTTACGGGCAAATAGGGGACAACAACAAAAGGAAGTTTTTGATCCGGGAATGGATTTTCTTCCATTCTGATCATCGTATTGCCTATCCAAGTGGCGCAAATAGGAACCAAGTTGTCATCATTATTAATGTCATACCAGCCCCAGTATTCATAAGCGATAACGCGTTTGCGCAAATCGTCCTTAAACTCAACAGAATTATCAGTCATTGTAGAATGATCTGCATCTGTTAATGGCGTGTTTGACGCCCAGTTTACTTTTTCTAAATTCGTGTAACGCCCATCTTTTAAAAGCTCTGCTTTTGATGTTTCAAATGAAATTACAGCAAAAGCTGCTTTATCAAGATCTCCTTCACATGAAGGATCTAAATAAAAATTCTCAAAGTTAATGATGTCTAAAGTAGGTTGGTTTTTTCTAACTTTTTCTACTTCAGCCATTTCTGAAGAAACAGCAACAGCCATAGCGGGTACGCTGGTTTCCATAGAATATTTAACAGATTCCTGTAGATCTTTAGGCAGATTTAAAAACTCGTTTGGGTTTTCTGTGCGCAGGCCCATAGCTTGTTGCAGCGCATCCAGCGTTACTTGATCTACAACTTCTTCATATTGCCAAGTGGTTACTTCTTCTTCAACAAGATCTGTTTCTCGTAACCAACCAAGGCGTACAACGCATGTACCTTCATCAACAGATGTACGTGTGAACTCATCAATAAAACGAACGCGGTTTAGTTTTGTGCGAAACTGGTAGTTTAGAACCAATGTGTTTTGTTCGGCAGCGCGAGTATCTTCCCATGTTTTGGGCTTTACAGAAAACATATCTTCTGCAGTGTGAAACGGTTCTGACAGAGCAGAGTAGCGCCATTCTGCTTGACGGCGAACCAATTTGGGCTGAACAGAAGATCTGTTTTCGCCTGTCTTTGGTTTTACAGACCCAGTGACATTTCTAAGATCTAACCAGCTTTTAACTTGGCTTACGTGATCGTCATGGGACTGTTTAGCTATATCCAGTTCTTCTTTTAATAAAAGAACAGTTGGCTCATTTTCCCATTCCGTCAGTTTGGCAGCAGTACCAAATTCAGGAGAATACATAGATGGATCAAGAGTATCTGCCATAATTTATTCTCCTAATTCGCGTGTCTTTGTGCGTATTGAACCAAACTGGTTCCAAGTGAATCTGATGGATTATTTTTACCACCTGATTTCAACGTTTTTTCCATTCCACTGAATCCTCCTAAATGCGCCATAGCGAGCAAAGAGTTCATGGTTAATGGTTTGTTTTGACCTGGAAGAGTTGTGCCAATGTATTTTGTTAAACCAGTTTTATTAATACGATCGATGTAATCTTTAAAATGCCAATTCCCGGCTTTTACTTGCGCATCAGTATCGCGCTTTAACATTCCTAATGTTGTACCTTCAGGCAAAACTTTATTTTTTATAAGATCTTTTAAACGTTCTTCTCCAAACTGTAATGCACCAACAAACCGTCTTCCTTTTTTGTCTGTCGCGTCTGCATTCCATCTATTACTACTTTCTGTAAAAATAAGATCTTTTGGTACATAAGATGCCCAGTTCCCATCTAAAGCCGTGCCTTTAGTTGTGGTTGGTGTAATAGGTGTAATAGGGGCGTTAGAATAAGCATTTAATCCTTCACTAAAATTCATTGCACCGTTAGTTAAATTCATTGGCCTTGTTCTAGGACGTATGTAACTTGGGCTATTTTGAAAGTTTAAAGCTTCAGTAAGACTTTGCTGTATATTGCTGTCTTGGTTAATTTTACGGACACTGTCATTAATAGCATCTTGTGTTGATGCACCAATAGCAGCCAGTTCATTTGCTGCAGGCGCAGTTGAAAAGATGTTATTCCATCTTTGCGCAGCTTTTTCCATTAAACTAGCCATAGCTTATTTCCTTTCGCTGCTACCATAGCATATCAAATCAAAGCAAAACAACATCTTAAGTTTGCAGCCATTTATAGATCTTATTTGTCTGATTAATTCGATCAGCTAAACCGTGATATCCGCCATTTACACGTTTTGTAATTTCTGAAATTACATCGTCATTGACGCCTTTATCTGCAATTTTAAACAGCCCGTTGCGGTCAAAGAACCAATAGGCGCTTTCAAAAGCGTAACTTGTCGAGACAAGGCTTGGGTCTTTCATTACGTCAGGTAAGCGCATTTCGGATGCAAACTTTCTATAGTTTGCGCGTCCTGTGCATTGTAAAAATCCACGCCCGCGAAAAGCCCAGCCATCGTTTTCTTCAACATTTCCAAGCGCACCGCTTTTTGAACGATGTTTATCCATGTAAACATAGTTTGCTATTTTCTGAGGTCTACGTTCATACTCAGAAGCATCTTCTTTATCGTTTCCAAAATAACGACCAAAAACACTCTTTAACGCTTTTTCTGAATAGTTAAGGTTTTCTTCTGTAAGTTTAAAATAACCACTTTCGTGCGCAGATTGCCCAAGTAAATGCGCTGCGCGTTCTGGAGATAATTCATAATGTTTAGAAATTGCTTTTGCTGTATTAGGTCCAAAAGCACCATCTGCAGTTACTCCACAACGTTCTTGTAAAGATTTTATTGCTTTGCTCATTTTCTCATCTCCAAATACAGACGCCAGCAATTAACAATTGTGTTTATGCTGACCATTACCAAAAGCATGATTTGCCAATCCTGCATTATTTGCTGTCCGTTTTTTGCATTTTGTCAAAACTACGAAGTCCAGAAATTCCAAGCATTCCTAATAATAATGGCATCATTACCGACATGTCTGCTTGTGGAATATCAATGTTAAAACCTGCGCAAATTGGGCTAATAAGATAATTAACGCCTAGGCTAATTCCACAAATCCAACCGATAAGAGGGCGCCAAGATGCTTGAAACCAATTGCCTTTTGCATCGGCTTTTAGAATTTCAAGCTGAGCCAAAACTTGCTCTTGGTGATGTCGCTCACCCATTGTTGCAATTTCATGCGCAAGCTTAGCTTTTTCGTCTTTATCCTCAACGAATTTATCTAGCAGCCCGCTGACTGGTCCAACCAGGGAAGTTAAAAAAGTCATTTTTCATGTCCCACCCATACTGCGAACGCGCCTGTCAGCGCGCCCGTAACTGTTGCAGTTAAAGCTGTAGCTTGTGTGGAAACGACATCTTGCGGCAAAGACATGAACCATTCAATGACACGTATGTACATAACGGTCATAACCAACATCATTAGACGAGGCAAAATTTTCCACGCTAATATTTTTTCCATAGCTATCACCATAATTTTATCTCCGTTTTTTATGCGCAGAATTTTTCATAAGACTTCCGTCAGGCATACGATGCATTCCTTTAGGAATCTTACCGCCCGCAGGTTTCTTTTTAGCTACTGGTTTCTTTTTTACTGCTGGCGTCATTTTTTTATTTCCGTAAGCCATCATCTATTCCTTGCTGTTTTTGCTGCGTTTTTAAAATCTTTATCGGTAGGAGCACCTTTAGCCCCTTTGGCTCGCATTTTTTCGCCTGATCCGGCTTTAATGCGTTTACGTTTTTTATGCATATTTTCGTAAAGTCCGGGTCTTTTTGCCATTACCACTTTTCCCTATCTGCCCAATAAGCCGCCGACATTCTGCCTTTAGCTATATTTTTTTGGTGACGTGCCTTAAAGCTGGCACGCTTCTTTTTCATTCTGTCACTTTCTCCAGCTTTAGGTTTTCCAGCAGTCGAAGCACCTTGTTCTCCAAAACGAATTGTTTTAATTTGATCGCCTTGTTTTGCTACAACGATGTGAGATTTTTTTGGGTGACTAGGAGTACGCTTGGGTTTGTTGAAACCTTCAACGCCAGCCCTTGCAAGCCTTGGATCTTTCTTAGACATTTTGATTTTCCTCTTTTTCTGGAGAAGGGCATAAAATTTCGTAAAGCATAATGATTTCATTTCTGAACCCAGAAATTACCCGGTAGTCAGAAGGCTTTCGGCCTTTTTCATAAGCAATCAACATTTTAAGCCGCCCAATCCGCGCCCATATTTCTTTGTGATCTTTAGCCATTAAACTTCCTTGTCGATTACTAAGCCTTGATCTCTTTGGCTTTCTTGTAATTTGCCTACGCGGTTGTAAGTCAATTCTGCTGCTTCAGTACGCAGAGTTTCTTCGCGCACATGTGTGCGTCGGTGCTCTTTTTGCACTTGTTGTTCTTCAAAATATTTTTCGATCCTTTGACGAGATTCCGTCTGTTTATGAATGTCTGATTGAACATTAAAAGGGGCTGATCCTACGCCTGATACACCGTCTGCCATCAGAGCCTGCCTTGCTTTCCAAGGATCACCACAACGCTAATGCCAACTAAAACTAACAAACCTATGCCAACACCGCTGTAGATTATAATGGTTTCAAAAAGTTCTTGTTTTCTGAGACTTTCAGCAGCTTCTTTTTCTTTACGTTCTCGCCTAATTCTTGCTCTGATTTCTTGCAATTCGCCCCAAGCGGAGTAACCGCGTAAATGTATGATCAGTTCTCTTAATTCCTCTTCCGCATCTTTGGCGCGCTGGAGTGCAACAAAAGTCTCCATAGCGTTTTCATCACCGCCAGCAAACGGGCTGTTTTTCTTTTTTTCATGCTTGTTTCGAAGCTCGTCCACTCCATCGAAAAACTCGCCTATTTGTTTGGTGACGTTCACAATTTCCTGACCGGCGGCAACGGCAGTTTTGATTGCGGCAAAAGCTGTGAATGGATCAATCATGTTTCATGAAACTCCACAGGACAGTGATAGTCTGGCTCCACTCGATAAATTCTGTCGTACCAACCGTATCTTTTTGTGCCGCAATCGTAGTAGCAAGCTTTGTAAAACCAGCTGCCGTAATTGTTTATGAACATGTGCCCATGCGCTATGAACACAAGATTACAAACAAATGTTGTAATTGCAGGTATCATAGCAAGAACCACTTCATTCTCTGGTTCCCATCAATCTGTCGAGTTTGTTATCAAGCGTTTCAAGACGGTCTAATACGCGCGTAATATCGTATTTTGCTTCTTGTTTTGTGACGTATTCTTTCGCAATTTCTTCGCGGGTCCGATTTAATAAAATTGAAATTCTTTGCTGCTCAGCCATTAAATTGCGCGCAAGCCATCCAATAAGACCCAAGCCAAAACTTAATAATATATTCCAAATAGTAAGATCCATTGTTTTGCTTTGCTCTGCTTTGCTTTGATTAACCAATTTCAGGTAAAACGCGTATTGTGATGTACTTGTTGTTTGGAAAAGTTTCGACTGTGCCGTTTATAAAAGTTATTTGAAATTCTCCTTGATAGTTTGCTGCTGTTGCTGTGTCTCCAGCAGACCATTCATATTCTACTCTGCCTTCTGACGCATTTGTTATAACTGCTGCAGCATCAACTGCGATTGTCGTACTACCTGCTATTTTCATAAAAAATTTTGCAGAAGCACCTGACAGATCAATTATTTGTTGTGCCCCATCTAAAAGTTGAACACTTAAAGAAGGAGAGGTGTCATTTTGTTTAATATTGTAAGCCATTAAGCAGCCTCATTGTATTCTTGGTTTACTATTAAGGAGTTTATACTAGCAGTCACAACAACAATATTGTCTGAACCACTTCCTGGTGGAATTGTTCTACGTGCGCCATCTACAACAGTTGCTGTTCCTACCGTTACTGCACCAGTTATAACATCTGACGCAGTTAAATGGTATTCCTGTCGATATTCTATATTTTCAATAACTACAGCAGCAGTAACAATATTTTCGCCAGTTAAGACATTGTTTTGAGTTATGTCAGCTTGATCAATAATAACTGCATTTGTAGCAATGTTATCTGCTTGGAGACTTTGTTCTCCAGGGGCTGTAAATACAGTTATGTCACTTTGCCCAATGACTGGGGCATTTAATATTATAGCAGTTGCAACTAAATTGTGATTTTCTTCTAAATTGATATTTGGAAGGGCAGGGGGGCCAGTTGTAAAGGCTGTTGCGCTTAAATTATGATCTTGATCAATCTCTGATTCATTTACAATTAAGTAGCCTGTAACAACATTACTCAAAGTAAAATCGTGTTCTTGGTCTAAATTGCTGTCAGAAAGGGTAGGGGCAGCCGTTACAATGTCTGAACCGCTAAGATTATGTGTGTGATTTAAATTACTTTCACTTACTACTGGAGCAGCTGCAACTACGGCATTGCCAGATAGCTGATGATTTTCTGTAATAGTGACCGTGTCAATATAAACTGCGCCACTATGTATATCATCGCCATTTAAATCATGATGTTGATCTAAATCAGAAGAACCAATAATTGGTTCATTTGTAACAATGTTATTCCCAGTTAGTTGGAAAATTCCATTAAACCCGATTACTGAAGCATCAAAATCAAAGCTTGTATCAGTCTCAGCGTTTGTGCCTGTAGAGCCAACCACAGTAGCTGATATAGTGTATGTTTCGTTAACGTTGCTTGGTTTACCATCTTGGCCCACTGCAGCAGTAACTGAGATTACATTAGCGCTGGCAGCAGCTTTTATTAGCCGCGCAGGATCTGCTGTACTGGTAGATGTGATTGTAGCCGCAGCTTCTCCTAAACGAAGTCGAATAGCGTCAGTGACTGAGCCAGATGAAGATATATCAGCGAAGACATCTGCTACCCGTACTCTGTTAACATTAATTGTAGAAGATGATGCTAACGATGTGCCGGCTGCACCGTTTATTACTCTTTTACTTTCTGCCGATGATGTTGATGATATGCTAGTAGACGCAGCAGCAGTTATTACGTTTAATCTACCAGTGACATTAGCAGCAAAAGTGTATGTTTCATTAGTAGCAGCATCTGTACCTGTAGAAGCAGTAGCTACGCCAGTAATGCTGTAGGCTTCTTCAGTTTCAGCATTTGTGCCAATAGAGCCAAATACTGAGTCAGTAACAGAATAAGTTTCATCTGCTTCGGCATTTATACCAATGCTTCCTGCTACAGTACCATTTACACTAAAAGTGGCATCTACTTGTGAACTTCTTACTAATGCTGCTGCAGAACTAGATACCGCTATTGTAGAAGTGGCAGTAACAGTTTTAACATTAATCGCATTTATAGAAGCAGCAGAAACAATATTAGTGTTAGGTCTAGCCAACCTAACTTTATTTACGACATCAGCAATAATTGTAGTTATCGAAGCAGTTGTATCAGACGTGCGAACTCGTTTTGCAGCTAGGCTACTAGATGTAACTATATTAGCAGCGGCTAGAGATAGCCTGGTAATTTTACCTACAATAGAAGTAGTAGCCAAAACAGTCGCTGCTGCTGACGTAAATCGGGTACGTTTAGCTGCTATGTTAGTAGTAGTTGTGGAAATAGCTGTGCCCGCAGCTTTGCGTATTCTTATTTGATCGACAGATCCTGTTGCCGTAACAGCAGCAACAGCATCAACAGTTCTTATACGTTCGTAATTTATCGTCGCCGTTGCCGATACCGACGCAGACATAGCAGCGTTTACATAAGAAGCAGTAGTAGCACTGACTGTCGTTGTAGCGGATATAGACGCAGCTGCATCAGCCGTTCTTTTTCTTCCTCCTGCAATAGAAGTAGTAGAAGTAATTAACGCTGTAGAGTTAATAGTCCGTATTCGTTTATTTGCTGCAGAAGTGCTTAAAGAAATATTAGTGCCAGGGCGTCCTAATCTAACTTTATTAACTACGTCAGAAACTATTGAAGTAATTGAAGCAGTTATATTAGGTGCTCTAGTGCGTTTAGCTGCAATAACTGTACTAGAATTAATAGAGGCAGCTGCTGTAATTTCTTTAACTTTTACTGCCTTAACAGCTGTTGTAGCTGCAACCGAACCAATAATATCAGAAGTGCGTACTCGTTTGTTAACAATCGTAGTGCTAGAAACAACCGAACTAGCAATATCAGGAGTTCTTACCCGTTTAGCAACAAATGTAGTACCAATCGCAGCGGAAGCAGATGCTGTGGCCTCTTTAACTCGTACCGCTTCAACAGCCGTTGTGCTGGTAATAGACGCACTCGCAGAAGCCTCAACGATGTTAGCGTCAAGAGCCGCTAGTGGTGCTGATGCGAGAGGGTTAAAGCCTAGCATGTGTTAGCCTTCAAGTGGCGCTGATGGTGGCGTGAAGTTGCCACTACTGTCTAATGTGTAGACTAAATTTTCTCTAATTCTAAAGTCTTGAATGTAACCTTTCATCAAATACCCAGTGTTTACATAACCGCCAATTGTCAAAACATTATTAATTGTTCTAGCTGTACTATCGCTGGCAAATTCAACGCCCTCTTTATAAGCTTTAAAAATATTTCCGTTTCTGGTGACCGAAATGTGATTCCATTGATCTACTGTTGCCGCAGCCGAAACGCTGCCAATTTGACCACCAGTGCTTGAATACAACCTAAACTGACCGCTGGTATCATTATAAAGCTCTAAAATAGTATTTGCGCTGTTTAAATTTCCAAAAGAAAATATTCCAACGTCTGTATCTATTGCGTCTAAACGAACAAAAAACTCAATAGTAAAATTGCCTGTTAAGTTAATTGCAGGAGTTCGTAGATAATCCCCATTCCCATCAAAATACATTGACTTAGCGCCAGTAAAATTAGTCGTGGTTGATCCAGTAGTATTGCCAACCAGCTTTAGGTTAGAACCTTGAGATTTATCAATGATCGAAGCGTCTGTGCCTTTGATGTGTAAAGCAGAATTGGTATTTGTAGACATAGGAGAAATAGGCACAGAACTTTCAGAAGCAGTGCCGCCTGTGACATACTGGAAGTCAGCTATATATCCCCCTAGAAAGTTTTCAACACCACTAGACCCATTTGAAGCCGCCCCTACAATTAGGGTTCTATCAGGATTCCCAAGGTCAGGCATACTTTGTGTGCAAATTGTCTCTCCGTTTACCTTGAAAGTTACTGTGCTGTTGCTGCAAGTAAGTTCGTAGTAATACCATATTTTTGCGCTTGGAACAAAGTCGAATATTTTCTTAGCGTAAGACCCACTGTTCATATATTCTAAAACAGGCTTGTTGCCCCATTGCTGCATCCATTTTAAGCCAAAGCCGCCGGGGGTGTTAAAATAATAGTTACTAAAATACCCGTAAGCTGTCCCAGAGGTAGTATCTAACTCATTATGGTAAACCCAAAATTTTACCGTCCAATTTGAAGTACCTAACGTAAAATCATTATGGTCTGCTATAGTTACGCAAGACCCACTGTTGTAGCTAACCCTATCAAAATACACAGACCCACCGTGATCAGTTGCAGCGTATTCATTGTAGTCGTAAGGTGAGAATGGTACAGTTTTTATTGTGCCACTTATTGATGAATAAGAAT
>ERZ802830.4325-NODE-4325-length-11471-cov-5.78451_pt1 | contig 11471 bp, 20 predicted proteins | sample MGYA00345654_ERZ802830 | MGnify/ENA primary metagenome ERZ802830 (study PRJEB30503, sample SAMEA104212375) | marine metagenome | biome: Westerlies Biome; feature: [SRF] surface water layer (ENVO:00010504) within the epipelagic zone...; material: water...
TTATTTGGATTAAGTTTTTTTGCATTTATTTTTTGGAATTTAATTTTTTGTCCCTGAACTAAAAGTAATAATCAATGTTATAATTTATTTAAATTTTAATATACAGAGAACTTAAATGAGTGAGTTTGTTAAACCGTACAATAATGATCCATTTGTAGGAAATTTATCTACTCCAGTAACAACATCAACTGCAACTAAGCTATATTTAGGAAATCTGCCAATTTACCGCAAAGGCCTAACTCCTTTATTCCGCGGACTTGAAGTTGGAATGGCTCATGGTTATTTTTTAATTGGACCATTTTATATTCTTGGACCTTTAAGAAATTCAGAGAATGCTTTACTTGTCGGTCTTATCTCAGCCTTTGGTCTAATTTTTATTTTAACAATAGGCCTGACAATTTATGGACTAGCTTCATTTCCAGAAAATAGTGAAGATGAAAGTCTAGAGTCAGCAAAGGGTTGGCGGAAGTTTACTAGCGGCTTCTTAATCGGAGCCTTAGGTGGATCGGGTGTTGCTTATCTACTTTTAAATAATATTGCCTTTTTTAATTAAAATTAATTAAAAAAATTAGATAGACGAATAAAGTTGAATTCGTCTATCTAAAAACATTAATTTAAGTCACTTTTTGATTAATATTTCAGTATTGTTAAAACATAGAATAAAATAACCAAAGTCCACGTTAAATTTCGAACTAATTCTTGCCCCTTTGTAGCACTTGAAAAAATGCCACTTAAGTTAGTGGATCCCATTTCGCCTGAGGTGCTTTTTGGGTCGTTTGATAAAACTAGTATAAAAATCGAAACCGCTACGATAAGCCAAATATTCTCAACCATACATTAGCACTTATAATTTTAATATTCGTTTTTATTCACCTTGAATCTTTAGCAGCCCAAAACCAACACTTAAACCCGTTAGTGTAAGTGCCCACATAATTCCTGCAATTGTAAAGATTTCTTGATCTACGTTACTCATTTAATTTTTATCTATTTTCTAAAAAATACGTTTTCGGTAATTGCCAAAGACGCTTATACATTTTTAAAGCGAATTAGAAGCCATTTCGGCCCCAAACAACTAGAGCTAAGGAAAAGCTGAACATAACCATAAGGGATGACCAACCTAGACTTAAAATATCCATAATAGTTTATTAGTTAGGAAATACTTTTCAAAAAAAGTATATTAATACACTTAATTATATCATCATTTTCATTTTTTGGTTAGCTTTGGTGGCAGGCAAAATAGCAAAATCCGGGAACCCTAACCTTTTCAATACTTGCTAGTTGAAACCTAAAAAAACGAATTAGTCAAATAGGAGAGGATGGGATTCGAACCCACGGTACACATTGATGTGTACGTCAGATTAGCAATCTGAAGCTTTCAACCACTCAGCCACCTCTCCACTAAATTTTAAATGCTTTCAACCAAAAATTGGTATCACGCCCTGAAGGACTTGAACCCTCGACATCAGGTTTTGGAAACCTACGTTCTACCAACTGAACTAAGAGCGCGATTGCCCTTTATAGGGACTCAACATATAGAGTAGCAAAAAGGTAAACATACGTCAATTATTAAGAAACTAAAAAAAGTTTTTCAAACAAAAAAACCATGATCCGGTTTAAGAATCATGGTTTTTTGTTTAAAAAATTAGATATTTTTTACTTCAACATCAATCCCGGCTGAAAGATCTAAATTACGAAGGTTTTCAATTGTCTCTTCTGTTGGTTTATAAATATCAATTATCCGTTTGTGCGTGCGTATTTCAAAGTGCTCACGTGAGTCTTTATTGACATGAGGCGAGCGCAAAACACAATAGATACGGCGCTTAGTGGGTAAAGGGATCGGCCCAATTACCTGAGTATTGCCACTTTCAATCGCCTGCTTAACTTGTGTACAGGCGTCATTCAATAATTTTACTTCGTAAGATTTAAGTGAAATGCGCAGCTTTTGAATTTTTAGGAGATTCATAAAGTTAATAACGTAAATTTATTCAAGAATTTTTGAAACAACCCCTGCACCTACTGTTCGACCACCCTCACGAATCGCAAACCGCATTCCTTGCTCAATGGCAATTGGGTTAATTAATTCAGCTGTCATTTTGATTCGATCTCCAGGCATTACCATTTCTGCAGCGCTTCCGTCATCTCCAGTAAATTGAATAATTGAACCTGTTACGTCTGTTGTACGAACATAAAATTGTGGTCGATAACCTGTAAAAAACGGAGTATGGCGGCCACCTTCGTCTTTACTTAAAACATAAACTTCAGCCTCAAACTTTTTGTGTGGGCTAATAGTACCTGGTTGAGCTAGTACCATACCACGCTCAATTTGGTCTTTTTGGATACCACGGATTAGAATTCCAACATTATCTCCGGCCATACCTTCGTCTAATGTTTTTTGGAACATTTCAATTCCTGTTACAGTAGTTGTTTGTGTATCTTTAATACCAACAATTTCAATGTTATCACCAGTGTGTAGAACACCTCTTTCGATTCTACCAGTTGCAACTGTTCCCCGGCCTGTAATTGAGAAAACGTCTTCGACAGCCAGTAAAAATGTTTTCTCTGTATCACGCTCTGGTGTCGGGATATAGTCATCAACAGCTTTCATTAGTTCATAAATTTTATCAACCCACTCATCTTCACCTGGAGCAACTACCTTCCCGTCAAGATTGTTTAAAGCGTTTAATGCAGAACCGGCAACAAATGGAATTTCATCACCTGGGAAATCATAGTTTTCAAGAAGTTCTTGAACTTCAAGCTGAACTAATTCTAGAAGTTCTTCATCGTCAACTTGATCCGATTTATTTAAGAAAACAACTAGGTGAGGTACACCTACCTGTTTTGCTAAAAGGATATGCTCACGAGTTTGTGGCATCGGACCGTCCGCTGCTGATACAACAAGAATTCCCCCATCCATTTGGGCTGCACCTGTAATCATATTTTTTACATAATCAGCGTGACCTGGACAATCAACGTGTGCATAATGTCTTGTTTCTGTTTCATATTCCACGTGAGCTGTGTTAATTGTAATTCCACGAGCTTTTTCCTCTGGTGCAGAATCAATATCATCCATCTTTTTTGCTAAAGCAGGGTTGTGGATAGCTAAAGTTGCTGAAATAGCTGCGGTTAATGTTGTTTTACCATGATCAACGTGCCCAATTGTGCCAATGTTAACGTGAGGCTTTACTCGTTCGAATTTTTCGCGTGCCATATTTTTTTTATCAATTTTATCTTTTTATAATTTTATACTTTTGGCGGAAAAAATTAAATTAAGTGTTTTTAATAGCGGAAGTGGGCAAACGCTTTATTAGCTTCCGCCATTTTATGTGTTTGTTCTTTTCGGCGAATTGCCCCGCCGGTATCTTTTGTTGCGTCTAAAATTTCATTTGCCAGCTTTAATGACATTCCGCGGCCAGACCGCCCTTTAGCAAATTCAATAATCCATTTTAAGCCAATGTTGATACCTCTAAACGCCCTAATTTCTAATGGAACTTGATAAGTTGAGCCCCCTACACGACGAGCTTTAACTTCTACTTGTGGCGCAACGTTTTTTACTGCTTTTTCTAAAACACCAACGGGATTTTCCTGAGTTTTTTCCGAGATAATCTCTAATGCGTTATAAACAATTTTTTGTGCAACTGATTTTTTGCCAGACTGAAGAACCCGAATAATCAGTAAAGTCACTAAACGACTGTTATAGATTGGGTCCGGTTGGGCAAGAATTCTTTTTGATTTACTTCGTCGTGACATCGTTTTATTAAACTTAAAAATTAATTAATCCTTTGGTTTTTTCCCTCCATACTTTGATCGACTCTGTTTTCGATCTTTCACACCATTTGCATCAAGTGAACCACGAACAACATGGTATCTACAACCAGGTAAATCTTTAACCCTGCCGCCTCGAATTAAAACAACTGAGTGCTCTTGTATATTGTGACCAATTCCAGGAATATAGGCTGTAACTTCGAAGCCGGAAGTTAATCGAACTCGTGCTACTTTTCTTAGAGCTGAGTTTGGTTTTTTGGGCGTTGTTGTATACACACGTGTACAAACCCCTCTTCTTTGTGGACAAGATTTTAGCGCCGGTGATTTCGTTGGTACTTTATCACTTAAACGTTCAAAACGTACAAGCTGTTGAATAGTTGGCATAATTTTTCCTTTTACGAGTTTTGATTTTCAATACCATACTTGCGAAGAAATCTTTCAACGCGACCTTCTGTATCAATAATTTTTTGGGAGCCGGTATAAAAGGGATGGTTACCAGACCAAATATCCACATTTAAACTCGGTTTTGTTGATCCGACTTTCATAACAAGTTGTCCATCACAATACACTTTTGCATTCGGATACCAATCGGGATGGATTGCTGCTTTTGCCATTTTAAGTAGTATTAGTTTTAAATAAATTAACGCTTAGAATATTGAGGCGCTTTTCTTGCTTTCCGTAAACCGTATTTTTTTCGCTCTTTAACACGTGCATCACGCGTTAAAAATTTTTCTTTTTTTAAAAAGGGGCGCTTTTCACTCGAAACATAGCACAATGCGCGCGCTAGTCCTAATTGGCAAGCTTCCATTTGACCTTTTACTCCACCTCCTTTTGTTTGGATTTTTACGTCGTAGGCTGTTTCGAGCTCTAGCGTGCTTAATGGACCTTTTAATTTGTTAATATACGTCGAATTATATTGGAAATATAATTCTCCTGGCTTGTTATTTACAGTAAACTCTCCTGTACCAGTTGTTAAAGTAACTTTTGCTACCGCCTCTTTTCGGCGGCCAATAGCGGTGTATGACAGTTTAGAATCTGACATCTCAAATATATGTTGTTTTAAATTAACTACTAAAGTAAATTAAGGTTGAAACGCTTTTGTAAGGTGTCACAAACTTCATCGGCTGATTTTTGACCAAAATTTTTAAATTCTAATAAATTCTCTTTAGAATGTTTGCTTAATTCTCCTAAAGTATGAATATTCGCCCGTTTAAGACAATTGTAGGCTCGGACGGAAAGTTCAAGTTCTTCAATTAAAATTTTATCAAAAGCTGCATTTGTTTCGATAATTGGAGTCATTTCAATTGGTTGAATTGTTTCTCCGATATCCGTAAGCTTAATTGAATTAAAAATGGCACCTAACTTAGAAGCTGCTATGGTTAATGCATCTTCGGGAGTTATAGTATGATCCGTTGTAATTTCAAGAATTAATCTTTCAGTTTCGTAAGTCGCTTGTTCTCTAAGTGTTTCAACAAAGAAATTAACATTTGTGACTGGAATAAAAACAGAATCTAAAGGCAAGAAACCTCTGGAATTACTCGATAAAAGTTTTTCGCTTTCAAGAAGTCGCAAAGCATACCCTTCCCCTTTATCGACTAACAATTCCATTTCTAAAATTATTGGTTCCGTGACCGTTGCAATATACTGCTGTGGATCAACCAATGTTAAATTTTGGTTTAACTCTAGATCGCCGGCAGTAATAATACCTGGGCCTTGAAAATTTAATCGTATAATTGTCTGTTCTTCAAGATTTCCTTTAAATTTTAAGAGTTTTAAGTTCAATAAAATCATTAAAACATCTTCTTTAACTCCAGAAATAACAGAAAATTCATGATTTACATTCAAAATACGAACACCTATAATTGCGACCCCGGGAATTGCTGATAGTAAAGTACGGCGAAGTGCATTTCCAATTGTTATACCTTGGCCTTTTGGTAAGGGTTCAAGGCAAAATTTGGAGGAAAGACCTGAAATCTTTTTGGCGTTTGACTCTAAGCACTTGACTTGAAACATGCGATTCTAATTTGAAATAATTAATAAGATTTATGTAATATTTCTTTCTCTTTAGACACGTCGTTTTTTAGGTGGGCGACAACCGTTATGCGGAACTGGAGTGATATCCTTTATTAGTAAAACTTCCAACCCGCAAGTTTGTAAAGCGCGAATAGCTGTTTCTCGACCGTTGCCGGGCCCACTTATGATAACTTCTGCTTGACGCATACCCTGGTCAAAAGCTAAAGCTCCAACTTTTTCAGCGGCAGACTGGGCAGCAAAGGGGGTACTTTTCTTTGACCCCTTAAAACCACACCCACCTGCAGACGCCCAAAACAAAGTATTCCCTTGTTTATCAGTAATATTGACAATCGTGTTGTTGAATGTTGATTTTATATGCACAACACCATTAGTGATATTTTTCGTCGATTTTTTTTTTGTGAAACGTTTAACTTGCTTAATCATATTCGATCAATATTTAATCAATTAGCGGCCTTTTTTATTGGCAATAGTAGTTTTAACCTTGCCTTTTCGCGTTCTTGCATTTGTTCGTGTGCGTTGACCGCGAACTGGTAGGCCTACACGATGGCGGCGACCGGCTGCTGAGCCGATTTCGGTTAGACGTTTGATATTAAGCGAATAAAGTCTTCGTAAATCACCCTCTGTTTGATAGTTTTCATCAATTTCCGATCGTAATTTTAAAACTTGCTCGTCTGTTAAATCGCTACACCGTGTACTTGGTAATATATTTGTTTTTAGTAGAATTGTTTTTGAACTCGTATTACCAATTCCAAAGATATACGTTAACCCAATATCTACTCTTTTACTACGGGGAAGATCAACACCTGAAATACGTACCATTTCTTCTCTTTTTTATATTATTTTCGCTTCATTTTAGCTTTACCTTGTCGAACTTTAAGTCTAGGGTCACTTTTACAAATTACGTAAATTCGGCCTCTTCTTTTTACAACTTGGCAATCTTTCGAGCGATTTTTTAGACTACCAATTGAACTTACAACCTTCATAATTTAATTTTAGTTAGAGACTTTAGCGCCATGCATTTGGCCGACAAAACCAATTAAGAAAAAAAGCTTCTATAATGGACTATTACGGCATTTTTTTATTAATAAGTGTTTTATTAACATCCTCTGTTAATAAGATTAATGTACCTCAAAAATAGTTAAAAGTCTATGCTTTTTTAAACTCCTCATAACGGCTTGATATTAGATATCCAGTAATTTGTGACGTTGTATCAGTAATAACACCAATTAAAATTAATAGTGAAGTTAAATTTTTAAATAGTGTTAAATGAAATACGTTGCTAACAATTAAGGGTGAAAAAGTTAAAAAGGCTAAAAATAAACCTCCTAAAAAAGATAAACGTGTAATAATTTTTTCTAAATATTTTGTTGTTTGCCCACCTTGTTTTATGCCAGGAATAACGTATGCCATTTTGCTTAAGTTTTGTGCCATATCCGCCGGTTTCAAAATAACCGAAACATAAAAACAGCTAAAAAAAACAATTAATACGAGGTTGACGGTCAATGAGTATAATGTTAAAGCAATTGTTTCAACATTACTGCCCCCCAAACCTAACCCACTAATTAAATACTGGAATGGATAAATAAATACAATCGCTAATGTAGAACTAAAAACAAGCGGTAATATACCACCCTGATTTAACTTTAGTGGAATAAAACTGGTCTTTTGGCTAGTTAAATTCTCTAAGTTATTAGATCCGCCGGCAATTAACTGCTTCGCAGAGACAATTTCAATTCTTTTAAATGCCTCTTGGAAAACAATAACAATGAGGACAATCAAAAAATAAATAAATAAATTTTCGCCAAGTGGTAGAATCAGATTTGATAATGGTGTCTCGTTGCTCAATAAAGAAGTACGTAGATTTCCAATATTATTAGGTATTCCCCCTACAATATTAATGAAGATAATCATTGAGGAACCATTTCCAAGACCTTCTTCTGTTATTAGTTCCGAAAACCACATGGATAATATAGAACCAACTGTTAAAGCTAAAACAATTTCAACCCCTAATTTAACTGTCCAATCAAAAACGATGGGCTGAATAAAAAAGAAAGAAATAACAGTACTTAAACCTAAAGCCCAGATAAAAGTTAAGTAGCGAGTGTATTTACTTAATTGTAGCCGGCCTAACTCCCCCTCCTCTTTTTGTAATTTTTCTAAAGTTGGGAAAAGCGGGGTTAAAAGTTGAATAATAATTGATGCATTAATATAAGGAAGAATCCCTAAGCAACCAATGCCCAAGAATGAATTACCTAACAGGGTTTTGGCAAATCCAAACATTGGATTTAATGTTTGGCCTTGTGTTAATACATCAAGCTCAACGCCTGGTACCGGAATATATAATCCCAACCTTATTAGCCCTAATAGAAATAAAATTTTAAAAATTTTGTTGCGTAATTGAGCGCGTATTGTTGATTTTTCCATAACAAGAAATTAGTTTGCTACCCGTGGTGAATGAAAAGAACGTAAATTGCTTAATCCATCAATTGTTGCACGCGCATTGTTTAAAAGGTTGTTAGATCCCAACTGTTTTGAAAGGATATTTTGTACACCAGCTAGCTCAAGAACAATACGAACTGCACCACCTGCAATTACACCTGATCCTGGGGCTGAGGGCACTAGAATAAGTTTGGCCGCACCAAACCGGCCATTGATTTTATGAGGGATTGAGTTAGAAGTTGTTAATGGGACAGTAATTATATTTTTCTTTCCATCTGTTACAGCTTTTCTAACCGCAGTACTAACATCTGCAGCTTTCCCAACCCCGACACCAACTTGACCTTGTTGATTTCCAACAACAATAACGGCTCTAAAGCTTAATTTTTTTCCACCCTTTACAACTTTCGTAACACGTTGAACTGCGACAACACGTTCCGACCATTCTACTTTATTCGTACGATTTCGAGTTAATTTTTTGGTTGTTGCCATTTTTTTTTAAATTATTTACCGTTATTTATTTTCCTGTTTTACCAGCTTTGCGTCGAATAACTTCCCCTTCATAAGAGATGCCTTTTCCTTTATACGGCTCAGGTGGGCGGACTGCTCGGATTTTAGCTGCAAATTCGCCTACCGCATCTTTTTCGATCCCAGAAACCGTTATATTTGTAGGGCTTGCAACATTAACTGATAAAGTTGGAGGCGGACTCATAGTTACAGCATGGCTATAACCCATGTTTAATACAAGATCTTTGCCGGCCATTTGGGCACGGTACCCAACACCAGCGATTTCTAATTTTTTTTCAAATCCACTCGAAACACCAGTTACCATATTTGCAACCAGCGTTCTAGACAAGCCATGTAAGGATTGTGCTAACTTTGTTTCTTCTGTTTTTTCTAGAGACAGAATTTTTTCATCCGAATTTAACCTACAACAAATAAAGGGGGGTAAAATTCGTGATAGATTTCCTTTAGGGCCCGTCACCACGAGTTTTTGACCTTCAATTTTTATTGAAACTTTTTCGGGTATTAAAATATCTGATTTACCTATACGAGACATAATTTAATTCTAAATTTACCAAATATAACATAAGATTTCGCCACCAAGATTCTTTTCACGTGCTTCTCGATCAGTTATTAAACCTTTTGAGGTTGAAATAATAGCTGTTCCAAACCCACCTAACACTTTTGGCATTTCTTTTCCCCCACTATAAACGCGTAAGCCTGACTTACTGATGCGTTTAATATTCGTAATTTTCGGTTCACGCAGCTTACCGCTGTATTTTAAAGATAAGAGAAGAGAACTTTGTGTACCATTTTTTAATTCTTCAAAAGAATGGATTAATTCTTCTGTAGCCAAAACTTGAGCAATACTACGTGTCATTTTTGTCAAAGGAATTTGAACAATTTGATGCTTTGCTAAGTTGGCGTTTCGAACACGCGTAAGCATATCCGAGATTGTATCATTAGCCATATTTAATGTAATAAAGTTGATTGAAATTATTAAGTACGTAGTGCAGTTAGTGGGAAACCAAGGCGTTTGAGAAGTTGGTACCCTTCTTCATCCGTTTTTGCAGTAGTTACAACTGCGATATCAAACCCATCTAATTGGGTTACGTCATCATATGCAATCTCGGGAAAAATTAGTTGGTCTTTAAGTCCTAAATTGTAATTTCCACTACCATCGAAACCATCAGGGCTAATACCTCTAAAGTCTCGGACGCGTGGTAATGTAATATGAATCAAGCGCTCTAAAAAGGCATACATTTTCTCACTTCGTAAAGTAACCGAAGCCCCGACAGGCATGCCGTCACGGATTTTAAATCCTGCTACAGATTTTCGGGCTTCATTAACGACTGGTTTCTGCCCTGTAACATTTGTAAGCTCAGAAAGGCTTAACTCCATTTCTTTAGAACTTCTTGATCCTTCACCGAGCCCCCTATTAACTGATATTTTTACTAGTTTCGGAACTTGCTCAACACTTTTATAATTGAACTCTTTCATCAAAGAAGGTACAACCTGTGTTTTATATAGCTCTTTTAAATCTTTTTTCATATATATAAGTACAACTAAATAAAATTTTTGCGCAGCTAAAGAGATTTGAGCTTAAAGTACTTCAGGCGCTAAAGAAATAATTTTTGAAAAATTATTGTCTTTAAGTTCACGAGCAATTGATCCAAATACACGTGTACCTCTCGGATTATTTTCTTTATTGATAATTACGGCAGCATTATCGTCAAACCGTAGTCGTGAACCATCATTTCGTCTCACAGGCTGCTTTGTTCGAACTATAACAGCCCGAACAACATCTGATTTTTTCACAGTTAGGTTAGGAGTAGCATCTTTTACAACGCCAATAATAATGTCACCAACAAAACCGTACTTACGATTGTTTCCTAGAACACGAATACACATTAGCTTTTTAGCGCCACTATTATCAGCTACATTCAAACAAGTTTGTGGTTGTATCATTTTTTTATGTTTTCGATTTTTCTAAAATACTGACAATAACCCAATTTTTTGTTTTACTAATTGGTTTTGTTTCTTGAATTTGAACTTTATCCCCTAAGTGGGAATCCAGACCAGAATCATGTACTGCATAACGCTTAGAGCGTGTAATAACTTTTTTATATTTTTTATGTTGGACTCTTTCATCAACCTGAACAATGCGCGTATCTTGCATTTTATCGCTAACAATTAGACCAATTTTTTCTTTAACAGCCATAGTTATAAAAAAGTAAATTTTGAAATTTTAGGCCGCAGGTTGGCGACTAACAATTTTTGTTTTGATCGGGAGCTTTCGAGAAGCTTTCTTTAAAACTTCGTAAGCCATTTCTTCATTTAACCCATTTATTTCGAATAGAATCGCGCCAGGTTTAACAACTGCGACCCAATGTGAAACGGCACCTTTACCTGCACCCATTCGCGATTCTGCTGCTCGCTCAGTTACCGAGCGATCGGGAAATATCCGAATCCAAATTTTCCCTGTACGACGAACTGATCTTGTAATACTTCGTCGTGTTGCCTCAATTTGGCGTGATGTAATCCAAACAGGTTCCGTAGCCTGTAAACCAAAATCTCCAAAGACGATTGTGTTAGAACGTGTAGCTACACCTTTTAACCTACCGCGATGCATTTTTAGAAATTTTGTTCTTTTAGGTATTAGCATAATAATTTCGTGATTGATCTCAATTAAATAATTTCTTTACTAAAAGTCCAAACTTTAAGACCTAATACAC
>ERZ802830.4326-NODE-4326-length-11465-cov-19.356_pt1 | contig 11465 bp, 8 predicted proteins | sample MGYA00345654_ERZ802830 | MGnify/ENA primary metagenome ERZ802830 (study PRJEB30503, sample SAMEA104212375) | marine metagenome | biome: Westerlies Biome; feature: [SRF] surface water layer (ENVO:00010504) within the epipelagic zone...; material: water...
ATCTTGAAGGTGGCAACCACTGGTTCAAAATTATTATTACGCACTGAGTTGTATACAGGATCGTCTGCATCGGCTACACTTGAATAGGACACATGACGAAGTACTACTTGTTTGTCTTTTTGCTGCCATCGAATCACCTGCTGAGAACGAGCCTTTTGCCCGGCCCCACCAAAGCTTAAGTTTTGTGTGGTCCCTGCCACTCTACTAACCAATAACATCTCTCTTTCGAGCATTTCATTTGGAATTTCAAAGTAATATTTATCGTCCACTTTATGGACGGTAAATACCCCTTCATCAGATATCGCTTTATCCGTTATTACCTCGGAAAAGGCTTTCATATCCCCTTTTTTGGAAGGTGGTTTCGGAGCGCTAGCCGTAGATTTTGGCGCTTCTGCTTTTTTAAAGGTCGAACAAGCCGAGAAGGTGAATGTTGACACTATGAATAATACAGCTAAGCGCCATATTGTTGGTTTACCGTAGTTCATGCTAATGGGTTTCGTTATTTTTAACAATGAATCGAAATTCAAATTCTTGTACGATTCAACACGTTGAGTATTTCAGATAATAAAACATGGCAGCTAGTTAAAAACAATCAAATGACCAAGGGCGTGCCATATTTTCACTTAATATACTACAGTGTACTTAAGGAGACAAAATGAGTAGCTTAGGCCTAGATAGCAAGCACATAAAATGTAAAAAAGATTAAAACAGGCTATGCTAATAAAATAAATCTAGCTTGAATGCAAAAACCTTCGCCGATCGAATTAACGCTTTTTACGCTTTTTCTTTCTTTTTGGGGTCTTCGTCGCTGCTTTTTTTACGGTAACTACTTTTTCCAATGGTTTAAGTTTAACCAAGACACGCAAATCCACAATCTCTTTATCACGAAGAAACCGCCAACGCCCTGGTGGTACTCCCTTCAAATCTAAGCCTGCATATTCAATCCGTTTTAACTTAGTCACTTCGGTTCCATAATACTCGACCATTCGCCTAATTAGGCGGTTCCTCCCTTCAAATACAGACAGTTGAAAACGATCTGGTGCATCGGCAAACCCCTGAACTTTGTGAGCTTTAGCAACACCATCATCCAGTGGAATACCTTTCTGAAAACCGGCTAATTCCGCGTCGGTCAACGGTCGTTCACTCACTACTTCATAGGTCTTTCGGACTTTAAAAGAAGGATGCATGAGTCGATGCGCCAAATCTCCATCATTTGTTAGTAATAACAAGCCTGTGGTATTCCTATCCAATCGTCCAACGGGATAAACCCGATAGCCCGTGGCATGCTCAATTTCATCCATGACGGTGTTTCGGCCGTGTTCATCCGAGGTGGTGGTGATCGTATTTTTGGGCTTATTAAGTAAAAGATATACAGGTGGCTCAGGATTTAACGCTTTACCTTTTACCTCTACCTTATCATCCATGGTTACTTTAAAACCCATTTCCGTGACTAAATTCCCATTCACAGTAACCTCACCATTGGCGATGCGCTCATCGGCTTCTCGCCTTGAACACAGACCCGATTGGGCAATGAATTTATTTAGTCGGAATTGTTCCCCTTTTTTGGGAATCGAACGTAGACTCATAGTTAGTTATCCTCTGTAGTAGCGTCGTTTGGTTCACTAGCTGACGAGGCTTTTTGTGATTCACTGGTTAGTGTTTCCGATGATGTTTCTAGTCCATCTTCAAGCTCATCGTGAGAGCCGACTTGTTCTTCAAAATCCATTTCAGTTGTAGGAGTACTGTTACCCTCAGAATCTTCGTATATATCCCCTTTCAACTCGACCCGGTCTTCTTCCTCAGCCTCTAACATTAGCTGCCTTGACATGAGTAATTGCCGATGTTCGGCCATATCATCATCCTTTAGAATCTCTTCAATTTCTCTGGGTTTGGGTAAATCCTGTACCGAATTCAATCCAAAATGTCGTAAAAAATGACGGCTGGTTTTATATAATAAAGGCTTCCCGGGACCATCTCCCCTCCCAGCTACCTCGATGAGGGCTTTTTCCATTAACTGACGCAATATATAACCGGAATCTACCCCTCTAATTTGATCTACTTCTGGTTTGGTAATAGGTTGCCGATACGCTACAATGGCCAAGGTCTCTATGGCTGATTGCGATAATTTTCTGTAGGCATTTTCATGCTGAAAAATACTTAACCAATAGTGATACTTCTTTTGAGTCAGAAAGGTATATCCACCGCCAATCCGTTCAATGCGAAAACTGCTTCCACTGTGTTCATATCGCTCGTTTAGCAGTTGAACAAATTCATCCACCGTTTGTTCCGAAATTTCGATGTTTTGCTCATTATCAACAATGATCGTGCGAATCTTAGATGCACTCATGGGCTCGTTGCTAGCAAAAATCAGGGCTTCGATTACCGATGAAAGCCGACTACCATCTATAAATTCATAATCCTGCATGCCTGATGTACTTAATTAATCTACATTGTTGCATAAAGCTGTTGCATAAAGAGTGCAATGTAACACCCTTTTTACTTTATTGCATAGGACGAATAACACCCTATATCCTGCTTATCGTATCGCATCTACATGGATATTCACTCGAACCGAACGGTGATCAGGAAAGGATAATTCGTAGACTTCAAAAACTTGGTCTAACATAGCCTCCATATAGTGAGCTCCTTTTTCTGGGTCTACTTTGGCCATGAGTTCCCAATAATAATGACCCTGCATCCATTCAATGGGCGCCGGAGATGGTCCTAACACCGGCCATTGCGGTACTACCTGTTGCCATGCCTGAAACAAAGCCATAGAAGCAGCCGCAACCAATTCGTTATCGGATCCTTTTAGCACACACTTTATAAGTCTGGAAAATGGAGGATAATCCAAGGGTTTTCGCAAGGCCATTTCATGGCGAGCAAAACCCTGGTGATCATGACTAGGCACAAAATGTAAGGCAGGCTGTTCAGGTTGACGAGTTTGAATAAATACCTTACCTGGCTTCTGCCCTCTACCCGATCTACCTGCAACCTGTGAGAGAAGCTGATACAACCTCTCTGAGGATTGAAAACTGGGATATGCTTGTTCGGTATCCGCATCGAGCACCACCACAAGAGTCACGTTGGGGAAGTCCAACCCTTTGGCAACGATTTGTGTACCTACCAAAATATCGGCATGACCTCGTCCAAATGATTCTAAAATTCTAGCATGCGCGCCTTTTTTGGATGTACTGTCACGATCGAACCGGGCAACTCTAGCCTCGGGAAATAGCGTCTCAATTTGTTCCTCCGCCTGTTGAGTGCCTGAACCACATTCACTTAAGTTAGATGATCTACAGGCCTCACAATGGGTATCTACCCGTCGTGCATAGCCGGAATAATGGCATAAAAGCATCCCTTTACGCTTATGCAGCGTCAAACTTACCGAACAATCTGGGCTCATTGGAATATGGCCACAGTCTTCGCATTGAAGATAGGAAGCAAAACCTCGCCTGTTGAGCAGTAAAATGACTTGTTCCTTTCGCTCAAGGGCTTCTTTTACCGCTAAATAGGTAGGCACTGCCATAGGGCCTTTCATCGCAGACTTGTATTGTTTAAGATCCAACATTTGGACTACTGGTAAGGTGGCCTCAGCATGCCGTTGGGTTAAGCGAAGCATAGCTGCTTTATCTTTTGCGACCCTGTGTAGCGTTTGTAAACTAGGCGTAGCTGAACCCATGACCACAACGGCGTCTTCAATATGTGCTCGCATAATGGCCGTTTCTCTAGCATGATAGCGGGGCGCCGGGTCCATTTGTTTATAGGAAGAGTCATGTTCTTCGTCAATAATAATAAGCCCTAATGGTTGAATGGGGGCAAACAAGGCTGAGCGAGGTCCAATAGCAATACTTTTTTTTCCATTTTTAAGTGCATTCCATGCAGATAGGCGCTCAGATGCACTTAGTTGACTATGAAAGACAGCGATATCTTCCCCAAAAATTTTATAGAACCGGGCTACGGTACCAGGAGTCAGGGCAATTTCTGGCACCAGGACAATGGCCCCTTTACCTAACTCTTGAGCCTTTTTTATGGCATGTATATAGACCTCCGTTTTCCCACTACCGGTTATGCCATACAGCAAAAACTGGCTAAACTTTTGGTCCGCTAGCTGTTGCACTATGGCATCGGTTGCTGTACGCTGTTCTTTGTTAAGTGCATTAATTGCCGACGGATCGTAGGAGAGTTGTTGTGTCTGCATTTCAAAACGACTTTTTTCAAACTTGATCAGATATCCTTTTTCAGCTAATGATCGAAGCTCCGATGCCCCAACATACTCCAGTATTCTAAGGTCTTGATAACGAGCCGGTAAGTCTTGCTCTTGTACCATCTTAAGCGCTCGTTCCCACTTATATTCTCTTTCGGAGGGTACAAAAGCTGCCGCCTTAACCTTAGCCTCTTCATCTTTCCAATCCCACCAGGTTTCTTTAGCCTCCTTCGATTTAATCTCAGGTTGTTCCCAAATTTCTAACCACCCCTTTTTGATCAACCTGTTTAAAACACCCAAATCTCCCTGAGCTCTACTTTTTTTTCGAAGCTCTTCTGCCGTCGGTTCTTCGGCTAAAGACCCTACCCAGTCCCATAGTTTTTTTTCTTTCTCGGTGAGTTCGCTAATGGCCTTAGAATCTGCAACAGAATTCGCGGTATCCTCTGACATAGAGCCTGACATAGAGCCTGAAATAGAGTCTGATTTAATCCTTGACTTAAGCCCTTTTTTAGCTTCTGACAAGGAAACTGAGGAAACTGCTCGAACGTACTGCTTGGACACCATATTAAGCCCACTGGGCAGTACCGCTTGAATAGCTTCTCCCCAACTACAATAGTAAAAACGATGCATCCATTCAGTAAGCTTGAGTAAGGATTCGTCCAAAATAGCTTCGGTGTCTAGAACCTTCCGTATTGCTTTGAGTTCAAAAGATGGTTCCTCCTCATGAATACTCACCACCATCCCTATTGCATTGTAATTTCGAAAAGGGGCCCACACCCTTTTACCTATGGCTACTTGTTCGCACAACTCCTCCGGAACCCGGTAGGTATAGAGTTGGCGTGGCGCAGAAGCGTAAGCAATGTCTACAAATAGTGGCAAAGGATGAGTACCCGAGTTGGACTTAAGGATTCAATAATCAACAATGGTTGCTAAGCCTTGGAAGCGGCTCTTAGGATTTGGTTACACTGGTAGCATAACTACACCTTACTTCACTACGGCTAAGACTAAATCTATTGATATTCGCACTCAATATCTTCCACTACAAAACCCCTTTTAACCGATCTAAGCTTCTAAACTGAATGGCTTCGGCTAAATGATGTGCGGAAACCTGTGGTACACCCTCCAAGTCTGCTATGGTTCGAGAAACTCGTAAGATTTGTACGTAGGCCCTAGTACTTAGTGAGAGTTTTTCAACGGCATGCTTCATTAATTGTTCTCCACCACTCGAGATGGTACAACTTCGGTCTAATTCGCTCGCGTCCATTTGCGCATTCGTGTGGATCATAGGACGATGAGCAAAACGATGAGTCATTCGGTTTCGAGCTTCTGCCACCCTTCCCGCTATTTCTTCACTACTTACCTGTGTTGTACCATTCCAAAAACTCAGTTCTTGAGAAGTGACCTCTATTTGCAGCTCTATTCGATCCCAAAGCGGGCCACTAATTCTGGAGACATATCGCTTCATTTCATGCAAGCTAGGACTCTCCACTCTAGCTGGATCATACCATGTTCCTTTCGCAGACGGATTCATGGTTGCCAACAGGGTGATTTTTGAGGGATACCGAATGGTTCGATTACCCCAGCTTAAATCGACAAACCCTTCTTCCAAAGGTCTTCGCAAGGATTCCAAAACATTCTTCGAAAACTCTGGCCATTCATCTAAAAGTAAAATCCCATTATGTGCCAAAGACAAATCTCCAGGCTTAAGCAATCTACCCCCTCCAAGTAATTGGCTGCGCGAAGCCGAGTGATGCGGTGAACGTAGTGGCCTATCCACCTTGAGTATCTGATCGGCACGCAATAAAGCAGCGGCTGATTGAACACGTAATACCTCTAGCGCTTCTTGCTTGGTCAAAGGAGGTAAAATACTAGAAAAGCGCCTCGCCATCATCGTTTTCCCAGAACCTGGGGGGCCAATTAATACCACATTGTGCCCACCAGCTGCAGAAATTTCAAGTCCTCTTTTTGCCAAACTATGGCCTTTGACTTGTGCATAATCAAGGGGTACTTCTACTTTCTGCTTACCGTTATAGTCGTTTAATCCAGTGTTTTGGTCTAACTCTTTTATCCCGTTCAACCATAAAATAAGTTCCGAGAGATGCCCAAAGGCAGCCACTTGAATACCCGGAACCAAAGCTGCCTCATGAGCATTTTCACGAGCAACGACTAAAAAAGATAACCCCGCTTTTTTAGCTTCAAAAGCCATTGCAAGTACGCCATGAACGGGCCTCAAATGTCCATCCAACGATAATTCTGCCATCATCAAGGAGGAAGTAAGTTTTTCCGATGATATCTGTTTGGACATAGCAAGCAGCCCAATGGCAATAGGTAAATCATAGCCGTTGCCTTCTTTATGTACAATTGCCGGGGCCAAATTGACCGTTATACGGCCTAAGGGATAGGCGTAACCCGTGCTTTTTATAGCTGCTTCGACTCGATCTCTGGATTCAGCCACTGCTCTAGAAGGCAAGCCTACTAAAAAAAAGCGAACCATACCCGAAGTTAAATGAGTTTCGACTTGAACAATCTCTGCTTCCATACCTAACACGGCCGCCGCATAAATGACGGATATTGTGGATCTTGACCCACTAGAACCTGAAGGGCCTAAAGGCTGGATATCGGGTGATTGATTCCTAACAACAGTAACGGATAGACTGGAACTTTTTTTAGTTTGCATCGTGTAATAAATAATATGTGGGGACGATATTTTTTATCATTGTAAAACTGTACTCTGCTAATAACAGAACTACTCTGTGGTATTTTCAACAAACCGTCTGATCATAGTTATACATGAACCTGATACGATCTTGACTTTTGACACCAGTACATTATTACCATTAGTACATTATGAAGAGTCAACCTTCGCATTACCCTTACACTCGTTTTAAAAACAGTGTCCGAATTTTATTTATACATCAATAAACTACGTTATACCTAACATTTAGTAACACAACCATGAAAGACACAAAGCAAGAAGCCAAGCGCATTTATGAAGAAATTCAAGGCGGCGTTAAAGAAGTTTTGAATGGCATTCGCAACCTCATAGAAGAAGGTTCCGCGCGCCGGTTAATTATTAAAAACAAGGATGGGGAAGTGGTTTTTCAAACACAACTTGCCTTCGGAGTAGGCGGAGCAACTTTGGTCGGGGCTATGGCTCCTGTGGTTTCAGCTATTGGTATGTTTGCCATGTTCTTGAATGACTATCAAATCCTTGTCGAAAAGGAAATGTCCACCGATGAGCACGAACCAGAAGTGCATGGAACTAGTGAAGAAGCTAAGCAGGATACCAAAAACAGTGACGAGGCAGAGGTTATCAAGATCACCAATTTATAGGTCACATTAAAGCCAATGTAAATTGATCATATATAGTCTCAGAACATCTAAAAAAAATGATTAAATCAGGAATCAGTATTAGTTAAACTACACTACTCATTTAGGTCATGTCTATTATTTGGATAAACAGGTTGACTTATTTGCCCATTAAAAATGTTTATAATTCCATATTTATAGCCAACCTTATGAGCCACTATCTTTAAAGTATCATTTAAACTTTCTTTGATTGGCCCATCATAATGTTTCCAACCTAAACTTGGTTTAATTTCAGATGAAAATTTATATCCAATACTTAGATCTGAATCAATATTTTCTAGAGTAACTATCCCATCATTAATATTTACTTTTGGCATTTGTGTTAATTGCGCTTTTCCACCCGGGTAAAACTCTGAAATCAAATCTATCTCTTGAATATTTCCTTTATCATCAATTTCTTGAGTCCATCTATCAAGTTCATTTCTGAATCCAACTAAGAGATTATTATATGTTGCATCATTAGCAATATTGTTTAATTCATGTGGATCATTTTGTGTGTCGAATAATTCTTCATAATCTTTTTCTTGTCTAAACCAAAGGGCTTGATTTGCATCTAATTTATTCGAATTACGCATCTGCAATAATTCTTTCATTATTTCCATGTTTTCTCTGTAATCAAGAGGTAAATAATAAGGCTTATCAGGATAATAGTTTTTAAGATATTTGTATCGTTTATCCCGAATCGCGCGAATCATATCCGTACTCTCATCAAACCGATCTGCGTGCGCATGAACATACTGCCTCTCCGTATTAGACCTATATTTCCCTTCAAATGCCTGTCCTTGCATAAAATCAGGCGGTTCAATATTGGCTAGTGACAATAAAGTCGCAGGAAAATCAACAAAACTTATTAATCTATCATCAATAGTCCCAGCCCTCATCTTATTCGGGTATCTTATGATAAGTGGTACTTTTAAACCTGAATCATATAGTAATCTTTTTTGTCGTGGAAGTGGACCGCCATGATCAGAATAGAAAAAGATAATAGTATTGTCTAGCAATCCATCTTCCTCAAGTTGATCTAAAATTTTACCTACTCCCTTATCCAATCTCATTATGTTTGTATACAAACGCTGCATAGTTTTAACACCAACCTCATTTTGAGGTAAATATGGTGGTATTACAATGTTAGTATCACTATGAAAGAGTAGAGGGTATTCATCTCTATCATTTCTTTTTGAATTAGAATTTGATCCATTTCTGTCAGGTGGAAATATTGATTCATCTGAAAGATGAAAATCAAAATTCCACATATTCGACTCATGGGTAACAAAAAAATTAAAGACACTAAAAAATGGTATATCCTTGTCTAACCTATTTCTCCAATGGGCAAATTTACTAGATTCATCCCAAGCTAATTCTGATTTAAAAAATTGATAATCTTCTTTATCATTATTTGAAGTGTAAAACCCATTTAACCTTAAAATTTCACTAACCATCTTAACATCTTTTGGTAATACAACCTGATAATCAATGAGCCCTTTTTCTCTAGCACTTGGTTGTTGTACCAATGTTCGCATATTGTGTGCGCCAGCTGAATTTGGATAAACTCCAGTTGCTAATGTAAATCTACTAGGGGAGCAAACTCCTGACACAGAATAGGCATTTGTATATACTACTCCTTCATCAGCAAGTCTATTTAAATTGGGAGTAAATGCGCTGCTATCACCATACATACTTAAATACATTGAACTTAAATCTTCAGCCACTAACCACAATACATTGATCTGTTCAGGCTGAGTTTTGGGAATACAAGAATTGATAGTGGTACTCAACACTAAAATTACCCCGATTAGAGTCCTATTTATTCTCATGATACTTTTTGTTTTAACTTTATAGATTCTTACAAGCGTTTATTTGATTAAAAAAGAACTACTCTTTTCAATAAACCTCTAATTCCTAGTTATTCCATTATACTTGTTAAATAATGTTCGGCGTCTAATGCAGCTTTACACCCTGTTCCAGCCGCTGTTACGGCTTGACGGTACACTGCATCCATTGCATCTCCACAGGCAAATACACCAGGTAAATCAGTTTTGGTGGTCTGGGCTTTGGTCTGAATGTAGCCTACATCATCCATGGTTAATACTCCCTTGAAGAGTTCGGTATTAGGGCGGTGACCAATGGCTACGAATAATCCAGTTACATTGTCTAAGGTTTTTACCTCACCGGTATTTCGGTTTTTGACCTGAATACCTTGAACCACCTGATCGCCTAGAACCTCTACTACTTCGCTATCCCATATGAACTCAATTTTTTCGTTGGCGAATGCGCGAGCTTGCATGGCCTTGGATGCTCGAAGCTCATCGCGCCGGTGAATAACGGTTACTTTACTGGCAAATTTAGTTAAAAAGGTGGCTTCTTCCATCGCGGTGTCTCCACCACCAACAATAGCCACATGTTCGTTTCGGAAAAAAGCACCATCACAGGTAGCGCAAGCTGAAACCCCTTTACCTCGTAATTTAGTTTCACTTTCTATGCCCAACCACATCGCTGAAGCACCGGTTGAGATGATGAGTGCATGCGTCTTAATCTGCACTTTTTCATCAATAATGAGTGTGTACGGTTGTTCACTAAAGTCTACGTCGGTGACAAACCCATAGCGGCAATCGGCCCCAAATTTGGTAGCTTGTTCGCGGAAGTCTTGCATCATCTGTGGTCCCATTACCCCGTTGGGATAGCCAGGGAAATTTTCAACGTCCGTTGTGGTCATCAATTGGCCACCGGGTTCCGGCCCTTCAAACACAATAGGGCTTAGGTCCGCACGCGCGGCGTATAAAGCGGCAGTTAACCCAGCCGGGCCACTACCCATCACAACAACTTTGAATGTCTTTCCTGCAATATCTTCCATCTTTTTCTCCAACTATAAATTTTTCGATGTGCAAAGATACCAATTCTAGAAATAACTGCCCGTTCTTTCTGTCTATAATCATGATAGGAATCCTCAATCGGAAGACTGAACAGGAGCTCTGGACTAGCGATTTGAACAGGAGCTCAGCTCGCCAGAAACATCTAAATTCGATGGGATATACGTCTCGGTAACAGCAAATCCATTTTCAATTCGCTTAAGTAACAGATAGTCAGGAAATATAAAAAATTCTACTTGCTCGTTTGTTTCTCCAGTTGTATCCCCTTCTTCTTGAACCACTAATTCATAAGCTTGCTGAACCTCCAAAATGGACTTAATATTAAGAGTAACTAAACTATAGCAATTTTGTGGTACTAAATAAACGATTACTTCGATCATTTCATCTGTAATGTGCAGATAAGCGGTCACCTCATCACTTAACTTTCGCTCCCATACCCCCATAAATGGATAAATACTACAAGAGGCCTCTAATTCATCTAGGTTTTTTTCACTAGGACTAAATATTTGAGTCTCAACCTCATTGCCATCTTCTGAACTTCCTGCTTGAGAAGTTCCCCCTTCCAAATCGGTACTTGACTCGCTCAGGCTTAAATTTCGCACATGAAGCCAACGATCATTTCGAGAGAATCCCATCGTTATGAACTCATTTCCCGTACTTTCACTCAATAGTTGAAGGGTATATACTCCATTCACTTGGATATCTTGTATGGCGTAACGCTTGATTTCACTACATTGGTAAAACCCATTGTAAAAATAGAAGGTAACCTCTGAACTCGTTATTTCAATATAGGTGTAGTCATTACCCCCAGTCCAATATTCCCAGATACCGATATTTTGATCATTAAAATTGGGGTCTGTGACATCAATAGCATCGCAACTCAACAACACAACAAGCGTTGTTAGTATGCAAAAATTGTATAAACAATGTGCCTTCAAAAACTTCATGTTTCAGTTTGTAATCTTCTACTGCTCTTAAGAATTTTTACCACCCCTATCCTACCAATAACTAATTTACTTTCT
>ERZ802830.4328-NODE-4328-length-11460-cov-7.52547_pt1 | contig 11460 bp, 14 predicted proteins | sample MGYA00345654_ERZ802830 | MGnify/ENA primary metagenome ERZ802830 (study PRJEB30503, sample SAMEA104212375) | marine metagenome | biome: Westerlies Biome; feature: [SRF] surface water layer (ENVO:00010504) within the epipelagic zone...; material: water...
CTTTTTTCTTTTTAGATATAGGCAATGGGTAAAAAATGACAAGACTAACTAAAGAAATATCAAATCTAACTATTATGCTTAAGGGCATTGAGAAAGACCTAGGTATAGGTGATTTAAATCCTACGGAATCCTATATCTTTTTGATGATTATTTCTGAAATAGAAAAGTCTGGCCAATGCACTATGCTTAAAGCAGTAGAAGTTGCTAACAAATCAAGATCTACTGTTTATAAAACAATTCGAAAGCTTGTCACAAAAAATATTTTGGATATAGCTACTTCGGGTGTAGACAAGAGATCATTTTTACTCGTTCCTAAAATCTAATGCCTAAATGGCTTGAAATAAGCTTATACACATTTAGCTTTTATTGTGTTTTATTTGTCAGTTGGATGTTATTAATTCTTCCTTTAGAGGGTGAAACGGATTTAAACAAACTAGGTAGTGCAGCTTATATACCTCATGCTGGGAGAGTTATTCCTGTTCTTTTTTTTGGTGCTCCTGCTATACCAGCTATGGTGCTTGCTGAATTTATATGTTGGCAATACGTTTGGGATGATGCTATTTGGGCAAGACCAGAATTAGGCATAATTATAAGTTCATCATCTATTGTATTTGCTTGGTTATTGTTTAAATTTTTAGACTTAGATTTAAAATCTATGAAAGTCCTTAAAAACACAGACTGGAAACATGTAACGCTATTTATAATAATTACTGCATTATTTAATGGCATTGGCAATGGAGCATTGTACTTATATAGATATGAAAACACTGACCCACTAATTTCCATTAGATTTGCAGTTGGAGATATAGTTGGTGCAATGTCGGTATTACTAGTTATGATGATTATTGCATCAATATTAAGACAAGATGATAGAAGTTAAAAATTTAGCAAAAAAATTTAAAACACCTTCAGAAGAGAAAGGTATTTTTGGATTTAAAAAGAAAGATTTCTGGGCAGTAAAAGATTTAAATTTCAATATCAAAGAAGGTTCAGTTGCTAGTATTTTGGGTCCTAATGGATGCGGTAAAACAACCACATTAAGAATGATTGCTGGTATGCTTACCCCATCTAAAGGTACAGCATTCGTTGATTCTATTGATGTCAGAAAAGACAAGCAAACAGTAAAATCTAAAATTGGTTATATGACTAACAATACATCTTTATACGACAGATTGAATGTGTTGGAAACAATTAAATTCTTTGCTGAACTTAATCAAATACCAGAAGATATTTACATGCCCAGAGCAGAAAAACTTTTCAAGCAATTGGATATGAATAAATATTTAACAAAAAGGATAGCTGATTTAAGTACAGGTATGAAACAAAAAACATCTATTGTAAGAACCCTTATACATGATCCAGACTTAGTGGTTTTGGATGAACCTACAACCGGAGTGGATGTGACTGGTCAATCGGTAATTATTGATTTAATAAGAACTATTAAAAACTCTGGTAAAACATTAATTTTTTCAACTCATCAACTAAATGAAGTTAGAGACATTGCAGATCATATAGTAGTTATGAAAGCAGGAGAGAAAATTTTTGATGGCGATAATGAAGCATTTCAAGCTTTGGACACAGATAAAAATTTTACTGAAATCTTTATGGAGCTAGTTAATGACTAAATGGCAAGTATTGCTTATAAAAGAAATCAAGCACCTTTTTAGAGATACAAAAACAATTGTTCAAACTGTGGTTGTGCCAACATTTATTACCCCTTTGCTATTGGGTGCAATATTCTGGTATGTGGGGTCAATAGCTACCGAAGAAACAAAAAAAACCTACGACATAAGCACATATACGAGCACAGAATCAAATCTAATAACACAACTTAATGACTCGGATAGATTAAATGTATTAACTGAAGCATCCATAGATGAGGTCATAACATCAGTCACAGATGGAGTTACGGAAATTGGTTTGGTTTTAGATAACAGTTTTTTAAATGATCTTGAATCAGACTCCAGTGCAAAAATTACTATCTATTCAAAAAATATAGATACTTTTTCTCAAGCAAAATCCCTGGTTACAAATATTATTGATGACTTTGAAGAAGCTGAAAGAAATGAGCGATTAGTTGCACTTAATTTGACAAATGAATACGTTAATCCAATTGTGATAGAAGAAGAAGACCTAACTACAGAACAAGAATCAGCAGGCTCTATATTTGGTGCAATTCTCGCACTATTTTTTGTAATGTATGTTATGTCTGGTTCTACTTATCCAGCCGTTGATTTAGGTGCTGGAGAGAAAGAAAGGGGCACAATGGAAACATTGATTTCAACGAATATCTCATCTGTGGATATTATTATTGGCAAAATGCTTTCAGTCACAACTTCAGCAGTTCTCACTGCAACCTTTTCAATGCTCGGCTTTGCAATACCAATGGTAGTAATATTTTTATTTTATGCAGATTCAGTCAATGAATATTTATTTAGCTTATTAAGTGCTTTGCTCAATCCTGTTGCATTTCTAGGAGTATTTATTTTAATTATTCCACTGAGTGTATTCATGGGAGCTTTTTTATTAGCTATTTCTGTTTACGCTAAAACCCCTAAAGAAGCAGGCTTATTATTAGGTAATGTGCTTATTATTTTTATAGTTCCTTGCTACATACCCTTAATCAATCCAGGTTTAGAGCTAGATTTCGTAGGAGCACTTATCCCATGTTACAACTTAGCCTTAATTACAAATAATTTAATTGCAGGTACTGTTGATTGGTTTTTATACGGAGTAGCACTTGTATCTACTATTGTTTATTGCTGCATAGCTATTTATGTGACTTATATTATGTTTGACGATGAAAATGTAATTTTTAGAAGTTAATGCAAGTTATTAATACCCCAGTTTCGCCTTATATACAGAATGCACCTATTGCATATTGTGAAGATACCAAAGAATCTATTTATATTGATCCTGGAGATGAACTAGATAAATTAATTGCTGTCCAAAAAGACTTAGATCTTAAACCGCAATATATATTCATTACGCATGGTCATATTGATCATGCAGGCGCTGCTAAAGAATTAGCAGATAAACTAAATCTAAAAATTATCGGACCTCACAAAGCTGATGACTTTTTATTACAAGCTTTAGAGATTCAAGGCCAGATGTATAATATGAAGGCCCAAAACTTTACACCAGATCAATGGCTAACGCACGGAGATACATTAAGATTTGGCAATCAAGTATTAGAGATTAAACATTGTCCAGGTCATGCTCCAGGCCATGTTATTGGTATAAATCACAAAGCCAAAAAAATAATCGCAGGAGATGTTTTATTCAATGGGTCTATAGGAAGAACAGATTTACCGCAAGGTAATTATCAAGACTTAATTGATTCAATTACCAAACAACTTTTAATCTTAGATGATGCCTATATAGTGCATTGTGGTCATGGACCAGATACAACTATTGGGCACGAACGTAAAACTAACCCTTTTTTGAATGCTTAACTCAATTTCTAAAGAAATTTTCAGTGAAATTATTGAGCTATCAGAAATTAACTTATCCAATAATAAAGTACCTATAGCGGCAATTATTTATGACTATAAAAATAAGCAAATAGTTTCTAAAGCTGTTAATACTAATTCACCAATAGGTCATGCCGAGCTAGAAGCTATAAGAGAAGCTTTACAGCTTAAAAATACCAATAGGCTAGATGATTGCGACATATATGTAAGTATTGAGCCATGCTTAATGTGTGCCACTGCTATAAGTAAGTGCCATATCAGACGCGTTTATTTTGGTGCAGAAGATGAGAAGGGCGGGGCTATATTGAACGGTCCTCGTATATACGAAAACAATAATCTAAAAAAAGTTGAAGTAATTTCTCATATAGAGAAAGATAAAACTAGTGAATTGTTAAAAAAATTCTTCAGATCAAAAAGAAATAAATAAAACACAGTTATAATAAAACACCATGTCTAATCTAGATCTAATTTTAAAAAATGGAATTGTTTTTTTGCCTCAAGGCAGAACTTCTATAGATGTTGGCATTAAAGATGGCAAAATTGTAGAAATAGGAAACTGCGTTGATGCTAATAAGACTATAGATTGTACAAATTTATATATTTTTCCCGGACTGATAGATACTCAATGTCATTTTAGAGAACCTGGTGGAGAACATAAAGAAACAATAGAAACAGGCACAATGGCTGCAGCATTAGGGGGCATCGTTGGTATCTTTGAAATGCCAAATACTAATCCACTCACTACAACACCAGAGGCATTAGACCATAAAATTAGTAGAGGCATAGATACAGCCTATACAGACTTTGCTTATTATTTTGGCGGCACAATTCAAAATTCACAGAATCTTAATGAATGGGAAAATCTAGATGGTGTTTGCGGCATTAAGATATTTATGGGAGCTAGTACTGGTAATTTACTTTCTGCTACAGATGAAGAAGTTGAAGCTGTAGTTTCAAATGGACAAAGAGTTATGGCTGTTCATGCTGAAGATGAATTTCTAATGAATGAGAATAAAAAAACTATTCTTAAAGATAGCAATGATGTTGGCATGCACTGTAAATGGCGTGATGTTAATAGCTCACTAAATGCAACAAAACGGGTTGTGGGACTTGCTAAGAAACACAATAGACACGTTCATGTGCTGCACATAACGACTTCTGATGAAATGGATTTCTTAAGAAAAAATAAGGATACGGCTACAGTCGAAGTTCTGCCTAATCATTTAACTTTGAATGCACCAGATTGTTATGAAAACCTAGGCACACTTGCTCAGCAAAACCCTCCTATTAGAGAAAAACACCATCAAGATGCCTTATGGAAAGCAATTGAAGATGGTACTGTAGATATCGTAGCATCAGATCATGCGCCCCATACTTTAGAAGAGAAATCTGGTACTTATCCAAATACTCCTAGTGGAACTCCGGGTGTCCAGACATTGTTGCCAATCATGCTAGATCATGCATCAAATGGAAAGCTATCATATGAAAGATTAGTAGATTTAATGGCATATGGACCAATCAGAGTTCATAAAATAAAAAATAAATGCTCTATTACAAAAAATTATGATGCTGACTTTACAATTGTCGATCCAAAAAAAACTCATGTTATTACCAATCAAGAACAAGCCTCGAAATCAGCGTGGACTCCTTATGATGGAAAAAAAATTACAGGTATGCCTGTTATGACAATCATTAGAGGCAATATAGTAATGAGAGAAGGTGAGTTACTTGAAAAGATTACTGCGCAGCCAATAGAATTTAAGCTTGATTAATCAGGGTACTGGATCATGTCCACAACCACCCCATGGATGACATCTTAATATCCTTCTAAATCCTAACCATCCACCTTTAAAAGGGCCATATTTTTGAATTGCTTCTATGGTGTATTGTGAACAAGTTGGAGTGAAGCGACAACTAGGTCCCAATAACGGAGAGATCAGTATTTGGTAAATTTTGATTGGGATAATGAATATTAAACTAAAAAAATTTTTCATTAAGTATCTAAAGGATTTTTTGAACCATTTACGATTTCATTAACAAAACCATCTGCACTCATAACAGTATTCTTGTCTGAACCAAGCTTTCTTACTGAAACTGTTTTATCTGCAACCTCTTTTTTACCTACAGCAATAATATAGGGCACTTTATTCAAGCTATGTTCTCTAACTTTATAACTAATTTGCTCGTTTCTAACATCAACTTCTGATCTTAATTTGTGTGACAGGAGTGTTTGATTCAGCTCCTCAGCATAATCATTAGCTTCGTCAGTAATTGCAGCTATAACAGTTTGTGTAGGTGAGAGCCATAATGGAAGTTTACCTCCATAATTCTCCAACAATATGCCTATAAATCTCTCAAAAGAACCAAGAGCTGCTCTATGAAGCAATACAGGTGTATGTTTTGATCCATCGGCACCTACATAGGTTGAATCAAATCTTCCTGGTAAATTAAAATCAACTTGAAGGGTTCCACATTGCCATTTTCTTCCAATAGCATCTGTTAAGACAAAATCTAATTTAGGTCCATAAAATGCGCCATCACCTTCATCTATTGTGTAAGGAAGTTTTAGCTTTTCAATAGCATCTTGCAGAGCTTTTTCAGATTTATCCCAGCTTGCATCACTACCTATTCTTTTTTCAGGTCTGGTAGATAATTTAATATTAAAGTTAGTAAAACCTAAATCACTATACATTTTAGATAAGAGATCAATGAAATTTTTAGTTTCACTTTCAATTTGATCTTCAGTGCAAAATATATGAGCGTCGTCTTGAGTGAAACCTCGTACTCTCATCAAGCCATGCATAGTCCCTGACGCTTCATATCTATGGCATTTACCAAATTCAGCTAACCTAAATGGTAGATCTCTGTAGGATTTAATGCCTTGATTGTATATTTGTACGTGATTAGGACAATTCATCGGTTTTAGTGCATTAGTTCTTTTTTCATTTGCATGTTCTTCATCAATTTCAGTAATAAACATATTTTCACGGTATTTATCCCAATGCCCTGATTTTTCCCAAAGTTTTCTGTCAACTACTTCTGGTGTGTTTACTTCTCTATAACCAGCTTGTTTTTGCATTTCTCTTACATAGTGTTGTAATTGAGTGTAGATAGTCCATCCTTTTGGATGCCAGAATACCATTCCAGGCGCTTCTTCTTGAAAGTGAAATAAATCCATCTCTTTACCAAGTTTTCTATGATCTACTTCTTCTGCTTTTTCTAATCTCTCTAGGTATTTAGTAAGGTCTTTTTTGTTATTCCATGCAGTACCGTAAATTCTTGTTAGCATAGGTTTGTCTGAATCTCCACGCCAGTAAGCACCAGAGACTTTAGTTAACTTAAATTCCCCTATGAAGCCAAGATGTGGCAAATGAGGGCCTCGACATAAATCAATGAAACCTGAATTATCTTGTGCATAAATCTGAAAATTATCAGCCTGATCAGAATCATTAATTATTTCAGCTTTAAATCCTTCATCTAAATTATCAAACATTGCAATAGCATCATTTTTTGAATGATAGGTTTTAGTAATTTGTGTGCTTTGGCCAATAATTGATTTCATTTCCTTCTCTATGTATGGTAAATCATCGATAGATATTGGCTTTGTAGGTAGAAAATCGTAATAAAAGCCATCTTCAATTGTAGGCCCTATTGCTAATTTGGCATCTGGATAAAGATTTTTAATGGCACTTGCAAGAACTTGAGCTGCTAAAGTATGTCTCATGATCTCAAGACCTTCATTGGATTTAATGGTTATTATTGATACTTCAGCATTTGTGCTTAATTTATCAGATAAATCTCTTTGTTCGTTGTTCACAACTACTGCTACAGCATCTTTTGCTAAGCCAGGACCTATAGATTTAGCTAAATCTAGTCCATTGCTACCTTTTGGCAGACTTTTCTTTGATCCATCTGGTAATGTAATGTCTATAGTTTCCACTCAGTTTTCCCGTTAACGTCCTTAATTGATACGTTCATTCTACTTAATTTATTTCTAATTTTGTCTGCTAAGGCATAATCGCCATTATTTCTTGCAACGTTTCTTTCATTTATCAAATCTTCTATTAACTGCTTGGTATCAGAATCTATTGATGTGTCTTGTGTAGAACCTTCAAATATATATTTATATGTTGCTATTTCCTCTGGATCAAATTTAGAGGTTTGTACAAAATTCTGCATAATTCTAATAGCTTTTGGTGTATTAAGATCGTCCAATAATGCTTTAGCTATTTCTGTAGAACCAATAAATTCTGGCTCAATATTTTCATGTTTATTGATAAACTCTGAAATTTTATTAGCTATAGATTTTGACTGATCTAATAAAGCTTTATTCCAAGGTATAGGTTGTCTATATTGAGTTGAAAGCAATGCTAACCTAATTTGATTTCCACTATATTCTTTTATTAAATCTTTGATATAAACGACATTGCCAAGAGACTTAGACATTTTTTCATTACCTAGATTTAAAAAGCCATTATGAAACCAATAGCGGGCAAAATCCTCTACATTGCTTAAGCCATTGCAGGCACATGTTTGAGCTATTTCATTCTCATGGTGTGGAAACTTGAGGTCATTGCCGCCACCATGTATATCAAATGGTATGTCTAAGGTTATTTCTGACATTACTGAACACTCTAAATGCCATCCAGGTCTTCCATATCCCCAAGGTGATTCCCAGCCTGGTTCATCTGCACTGGATGGTTTCCACAAAGTAAAATCATTTTCATTTTCTTTATAAGATTCAATTTCAATTCTTTTGCCATGTTGTTGCTCATCAATTTTACGACCAGATAATGATCCATAATTTTTAAAACTACCAACTCTGAATAGAACGTTACCATCTTTAGCATATGCTTTATCTAGATCTATTAATTTTTGAATGTACGCAATCATTTCCTCAATAAAATCTGTAGCAAATGGTTGGATATCAGGAGGGTTTATACCAATTAATCCTATATCTTCCATATAGGTAGCAAAGTATTTCTTTGTTAGGTCTTTGATTGAAATATTTTCTTCTTTTGCTGCTGCAATTATTTTGTCATCAATGTCTGTAATATTTGAAACGTAGGTAACCTTTGGATAAATTCCTTTTAAGACCTTAGAAAGTAAATCAGCTGCGATAAATGCTCGTGCATTACCTATATGAATGTTGTTATATACCGTAGGACCACACGAATAGAAGCGTACATTAGATTCATCAATGGGTTTAAATGCTTCCTTTTGTTTGGAATGACTATTATAAATTTTTAACATCTAGCTCCTATAGTAACCTGCAGAATTACTGTTATGTTCTGAAACAACTACTGAATTTACCTTCAAATCTAAGTTTAAAAAATGTGCTTCTAGGAATTTAAATGTAATTTCTGCAAAATATTCGCAGCTAATCTTTTCAAGTTCTACTATTCTGGCAGTCTTTTGATCTAAAGATCTAATTAGATCTAATTCTGGATCGTTTTGAGCAACCAAAAGCGTATGATCAAATTTCTCTCTTAACCATGCTTCAAGAAAAGCAAATTTACCAAAATCATATACCCAATTATTAATATCAAGCGTGCTAGATTCCAATTCAACTTTAAAGCCTAAGCTGTAACCATGCAGATAACGACAATTACTTTCAGCAGACCATTGTCTAAAAGCACATGAGAATCCTCTTTCTGGTCCATATGTTTTTGTTACTTTATACATATTGTTTTAATTTTTTTGATAAATAGGTAAATGGAAGTCCATTTATAGCCTCAAGACTCCCTTCTACTTTTGAAAATAGTTTATACCCATTTTTTTCAAACATATACGATCCACATGATTTTAAAGGTTTATCTGTATCAACATAGTTTTTTATCTGCTCAATAGTCAGGGTTTGCATGGTCATATTACAAACGGTAGTTTCATTAAATAAAACTTTTGAATTTCTAGTAAAAGAATATGAGCCTATTAATTGATGTGTTTTACCGGACATTTCAGACAGATTTAAAATTGCTTTTTCAGCAGTAACAGGTTTGCTAAAAATCTTATTTTCCAACACACATACTTGGTCGCAGCCTAAAATAATTTGATCTTTATAATCTTCGCAAAGGCTAAGTGATTTTTGTTCTGCTAGATATAGACTTAATTTAGCAGGTGTTAATGAAGTATTGTTCTTTCCAATATTTTCATCAAATTTATGCTTTACGGCTTCAAATAGACAATTATGATTGCCTAATATACTTTTTCTTATTTCTGATGAGGAGGCAAGAATAAGCTTATTAGCTTCCAATTATTTTTTAGGTAATGTTACAAATGATAGAAATTCATTTCGTGTAACAGCATTTTCTTTAAATATACCTTTCATAGCGCTAGTGACAGTTGAAGATTCATGTTTATGAACACCACGCGTAGTCATACACTGATGACTAGCATCTATAACAACAGCTACTCCTTTAGGCTCTAAGACCTTTTGTATTGTATTAGCAATTTGAGAGGTCATTGTTTCTTGGGTTTGTAGTCTTTTACCAAAAACATCCACTATACGTGCTAGTTTGCTTATGCCTACTACTCTATTATTTGGAATATAACCGATATGAGCTTTACCTAAAATAGGCACTATATGATGTTCACAGTGAGATTCTAATCTTATGTCTTTAACGATGACCATTTCGTCGTAACCTTCAACTTCTTCGAATGTCTTTCTTAGAATTTCTTCAGGGTCTAGCTCGTAACCTTCAAAAAATTCCTCATAGGCTTTAACAACTCTTTTGGGGGTTTCTACTAATCCTTCTCTATCTGGATTATCTCCTGCCCATTTTATTAAGGTTCTTACTGCTTGTTCTGCTTGTTCTCTATTTGGTTTACTCATAATGGGTTTATTATAACTTCAAGATCTATGTATAGACTACTTATTTAAGGGGGATTTCTAATGATTCAAGAACATTCATCCTTTCATCTTTCAAATAAAGCTCCAATTTTGAATTAGTAAATTCAACAATGCCATAATTATGAATTGTATGTGTTTTACCAAGTAGAAGACTATCTGTCTCAGGGATGGAAGGTAAACCTCTATTAAGAGATGAGGACGTAATTTCGACTAAATCTCCTTGTTTATAAATGCCACCTCTATGTCTATCTCCACTTACAATCAGTACAGTTGAATCAAGTTGATTAAGCAAAGAAATAATCTGTGCTCTTTCATTAGGAAAGTTCGACCATTTTTCAAATCTATGTTCAGTAGCTAGTAATTGAATAGAAGTAGCTAGAATTAGTATGTCATGAGGCTTGTTTAGTTGTACTTTTAACCACTTCCATTGTTCATTGCCAAGAATTGTGGCCTCAGGTTTATCATTAGGTATGTATTTGTTATTTATCTTAGTAAGATCACTTCTGAAGTATCTGGTATCTAAACCTATAAATAAAACAGACTTATTCCCAATGGTTTTTTCTGAACTAAAATAAATTCCATCTCTTGATCTTCTAAGGTCATCTTGAGGGATATTCCAAAAGTTATTGAATAATTTTTGAGCATCTGCTTTGTTTCTATAAGATCCACCGCCATCATTTAAACCATAATCGTGATCATCCCATATGACTAATTTTTCTGTTTGTTTGAGCCACTTTGGCATAACTTTATCAAAAGCATCATATGAATTTTTTAAGTTCTTTAATTCACCACTGGGAACATCACCGTAAACATTATCACCAAGAAAGAAAAAGGTATTTAAACTTTCTTCTTCAAGAGATGACCATGCAGGTGTAGATAATCTTTGATCGTTACATGAACCAAAACCCATTTTAAACTCAACGTCAGAAAAGCATATGCTGGAAAAAAGGGCTAGAAAAAATAATTGTAGGGAAGAAAGAAGCTTCATTATAAGTATTTTATCATTTTACTGTAATGATCTATCTAATTAACGAATAATTTAGACAAGAAATATAAAAGAATGTATATTATTTAGTCCGTTTGCGACCATAGTATAACGGCTATTACGAGGCCTTGCCAAGGCTTAGATTCGAGTTC
>ERZ802830.4329-NODE-4329-length-11459-cov-5.78972_pt1 | contig 11459 bp, 17 predicted proteins | sample MGYA00345654_ERZ802830 | MGnify/ENA primary metagenome ERZ802830 (study PRJEB30503, sample SAMEA104212375) | marine metagenome | biome: Westerlies Biome; feature: [SRF] surface water layer (ENVO:00010504) within the epipelagic zone...; material: water...
TCTCATCTTCAGTTTCCTCTACCTCCACCTTATCGTTCCTTTCCTCTATCTGTTCCTCGTCATCTTCAAATATAGCGGATTGCCTTTTCAATAAAAATTCATCTATCTTTCTTTCTATATCTTCTTGTATAGAATCTCCTGGCTTTAGTATATTTATATCAGAATCCTCTTCTTTTTGATTTTTTAATTGCAACTCTAATTTTTCTACTATATCAACAAAGTTATAGTCTTGGACAAATGAATCAAATATCTTTTGTGTTTCATTAACGATGTAATCAATATTCAGTAATGGAGCAGCATAGGTCTCCATTGTACACTTTTTGTGATGATTAATATGTTTTGCTGGACTGACAATTATATCTGGTAATTCCAGATCCGCAAAATTCGGACAATGAATAAATGTGTTCAAAAATGAAATAGTCATAATGGCAGATTTCAAAGTATCATTATTTGGTGATATTAAATAAATGCCTCCAATAAATGGAGAAATATATGCCAAATTAAATTCCATTAGTGAAACCGCGTTTCCATTAGATGGTATGACATCTATAAATAGATGATGAAAATTATGGAATCCTTTCAATTGTGGAATTTTATGCATCATTTTATGGATAGCATAATATCCTACGTTGTGTATCAGTAATAGACTGATATAATCTAATAAGTAAAATCCTTCTTTTAAATTATTCAATAAAAATAAATAGACAAATACATAATACAACGGTGAAATCAATAATAAATTTAAATAATTTGCCCTCATCCCTTCAAAGTATAATTTTATGTCACGTTCAACTAATGCTTTTGTATGTTCTGAACTGATGGTATTATCAAGAATAGACGATACTGTGATGGTATACATACCTAATTGTAAACCTTGACAAAATGAATATAATACAGCAGTCATATAAATATGAATATACTAGTTTTTTAAATTGTTATATAAAACATATTACTCGGTCTCCAAAACATGTATATGATCTTCTAAATTGTTTAGTAGAAAATGACACAATTTGTGAATATTATTCAAAAAATATATATCGTGATATAATATAAATATATGTTCTCCGACTATCAAAAAAATAAAATTATAGATAATCGCAATCTACCTGGGCAAAATTCTTTATCTCATTCCAAAGCAATTGATATTCAACCAAAGTTACCATCCGAATCATTTATAGATTTTAAAAAACTTCAAAATGTCTTGATCAAGAAAGATGAAACCACGAAAGACAGCAACTTATCATTCTTTATGGAAAATGATGAAGATAAAGAAAATATGGAAGAAATCATTGCATCCGAAAAAGAAGTCAAAAGAGAGGAAATGCAAAACAATATAAACCAATACTTAGATAATAGCTATTTGAGTCAAATGTATTTAGGCTCTGTTACTGTTGTTGGATTATTTATTATGTACCGTTTAATACGTCGTAAATAGATGTATAACTTACTTGTTATGTATCTATTCAAATCTAGAAATCAAATTTATGAAAATAATTTGAAACGTTTATAAAGTTCTAAAGCTACTAAACCTCCAAATACTTGGCACAATGCATAAGGAATTAATTCAGTAATAGGGAGTTTATCAATCGAAGCCATTACAATAGAAATGGCAGGATTTATGTGTCCACCAGATATTGGCATAGTAACTAATAATACCAATGCTAAAGCAGCGCCGATTGCTAATGGATTACCCGTAGCTAATACTACATATACGAAAATGGCACTTCCGAAAAATTCAGCTAAATATTCAAACATAATATATATTTTGATTACATTTTATTGGTGACTTTTGGCGGGACAACATAACCACCCGCACGAGTTCTACGTAATGCACTTGAAGTAACATTAACATCTTTAGTATTGATAAAAGAATTATCGGTTCCAGATGCATTCATACTTCCTTTACCAATAGCTTGATATTTTACTTTATCGGTTCTCAAAGAAGATGTAGTATTTCCATACCATTTCTTTTGTAAATAAACTTCTTGTGATTCTTTTTTATTATTTAGATTAGTAAACATATTTCTACCTCTAGAGAACCTTGATGTATTATCAGCTACTCCAGATTTCATAGGGGATGCATTCTTATTAGAAAGCACAGCATTATTAGATACATTTCTTGGCAACATAATTGTTCTCGTATATAGAACAATTATATATTATTCTCTAATTTAGTGTTTACTATCATTGTAGTTTTTAAGAGTAGCACGTTCTCTTTTAAAACGAGCATAATCTTGACCACTTGCGGTTTCGTGTTTCTTTAAATGATTAACATCGCGATAAGTATTTGCGTGATCAGCTTTGGTAGTCCAAGCCATACGCAATACTTTTCTTGTATTTGCTTCTTGATTTAATTTATATCCCATTAAAGTTGGTGGGTTGCTTTTCCCTGTATTTACGCCTTCTAAAATTGTCATTATATATATACCATATAAAAAAAGCTAATGCGAAATATTTGATTTTATTTTTTCACGTGTTCAATATATGGAGGATTTGTCTAATAATCTATCTACGAGTCCATCAGATAGCAATATAGATGATTTGACTTTACAGCTATTATTAAATTCCAAGAATTATCATAAAGTGATGAAAATAAAAGAACCTGAAAAATACAATAATGATTTTCAAAATGTTGTATTTGATAACAAGAATGATATTTTAGATGTTACTAAAGATATGATAGATGGAATAACTGATGATTATAGTGTTGATATATATGAGGCTTTTCAAAATTATGTAAAAATGATTTTCAAACATCGTGAACTTCAAGAAATGCAAGAACAAAATGAATATAACCAAGAAAAATACGAACAAGATGAGCTAGACAAATCCAATTATGACTATGTTCAAAAATCATTTTGGAGTGGAGAACGCGTTATTAAGCGCCTTTAGATTTTTCTTGAATTTCTTGTAATTCTTCTAAACCACATGGACCACAATGGTCTAAATTTGAATAATCACTCTTAATAGATTTTTTTGTATCTGACTGATTATTGTGCCAACGACCTAAAATCAGTGGCTTAGTCTTTTCATATAGAACGAAATTGTATGGAAATACAACCTTCAAAGTAGTTGACATTGTCTTTTGTAATTGAGTCAATAATTGCATTATAATATAATATGTATATTACATTTAAATCTGTATTAACATTCAATTTTTTATTCAATTAATTTGATCATTTTCTTTCGTAATTTATTGTACACATACAATCCATAAAAAAAACAAATTGTTGAATATGGTAGAACTATATAGAGAACCTCACTTTTAAATTGTAAAGAAGCACACGTCATCATTGCAAATATTGAAAACACCGTAGTAAATACTGGTATATTTGAATACTTCATAAAGGCGTGTAGGAAATCAATTATATGCTGTTGTGGTAATGCACTTATTATCATACATGTAGATAAAGACACAATCGCTCCTAAACTTGATGAGACTATTCCATATCCTCTGATACAATCATAAATAATGACTATCGTATCGTTCTCGTTCGTAGTGTCTGATATTCCAACCAATGCAGCACAAGATAAGGATGAAAATAATACCACTAATTCATATACCTTAACTAGTCGTGTTTTTATTATTTGTTTGGCTTTGATGTCAGTCCCTTCGTCGTTATTCAAATGTTCTATTTCTTTCTTGTAAATAATCTCCCATATATGTGTTCTGCTATCAGTATCTAACCAATTATTATTAATTTCTTCTTCATCACCAGTTTCCATTGTATATAAAATATAAAATGATTTTTATGGAGAATTTTTAAATATATTTATATTGTAGATGAAAACACTTAAAAAGTCTAATTGTGCACCAAATAAAACGCGCAGAGTATCCAATAGTTGTTTTACAAAACAAGCAATATTAATGCTGAAAAAGGAATATAATAAAGACACTAAGAATATTAAAAAAATTAAATCGTCGGATCCAAAACAGATCTGGAAAGATTTGAAAAATTATAATCCTACTTGTGATGTAGAAAAATGTTGGATACAAAATATTAATGATTCATCTATCAAATCTAAATTAGAAAAAATGTACTTCGCTCCTAGTAAACCATCTTCATGGTCTAAAAATCCGAATGAATGGTTATCTAATTATGATATCAAACACGTTTTAGATCAATATAGTGATACGTATAAACATTTTGCGTTTATTGGTCCTACTCCTATTGATTTTGATAGTACTGCCTATGGAACGTGCGTATGGGATGATTTATGTAAATTTGATTTACAATCATTTATTGACAAAGGTAAAACGAAAATTGGAGTAATATTTAATTTAGACCCTCACGATAAACCAGGTTCTCATTGGGTTTCCTTAATTATAGACACTAAAAATAAATACATTATGTATTTTGATAGTAATGGAATTACTTGTCCTCCTGAAATATGTACTTTAATAAAACGCATTATTGATCAAGGGGCTAATATGTCACACAAACTAGTGTTAAAAGAAATTCAAAATAAATATCAGCATCAATATACTAATACTGAGTGTGGAATGTATTCATTATATTTTATTATTACCCATTTAACAGAAAAATTATTGAACAAGAAAGTGTCTCATAAAAAAATCGTAGAACATTTTACAAAAAAAAGGATCCCAGATAATTATGTCTTTCAATTACGCAACAAATACTTCAACTAATGTAAATATGATCGTACGTTTTGTACACAGTCAATTGGCAGCAGCTCAGACATTATATTCAAATTGAAGATATCAATAATTTCTTGTTTTCTTAAATAACCTAAACGTTTTTTAGTGATATATTCTCCACATAACTCAAAAAGAACTTTGAACTCTCTGATTTTAACTTGACTTAAAATTTGCTTTTTTGTTAGATTCATTGAAATTTGTTTTGCCATTTTATAATATAATATCTATATTTATATTATAATGCAAGGAGGAAAAAAAGATAAAAAAGACAATGAAAATAAATTACAATTTGAGATGCGAGTATATTCTACGCCATACAAAAATTCCAAAGGAAAACATATTGGTAAGATTTCACATCATGTTAAAGGAACACTACCGTATACTTCCATAGACCAAACTGACCATTTTCTAAGTAATTTGTACAATTATGTTACATCAGAGTCCATTAGAAACTCGGAATTTGCACAAAAGAAATTGGAGTCAGAAGGTAAAGAGTTCATTAATGAGTTTTATCCACATTTTAAAAAGACTGTTGATTTTTATCCTATGTCTCAAGATTTGGTTAAACAAGGAAGTGTCAATAAAAATGCGTTGACCGCTACTATAGATAAAAAAGATGTATATTTACATCGTAAAAGAGGAGGTGCAAAAAAGACCATACGTAGAAAAGGAAAAAAATCTAAAAAACATAATAAGACTTCAAAAAGTAAAAAATAAATATTCAAGGGTATAAATACATTTTGTTTGTAAATAGTATAATGTCACTATTTACATATCGTTCAAATCAAGAATTGTTATGGAAAATAATCAATCAAAATGAGAAAATTACACGATGTTTTCAAGGGAACGCAGATAAACAAAACTGGTTCCGAGATATAATCGGATATTTTGACAATAATTATCCCAACATCCAAACCGTCAATGAATTGAAGAATATTAACGCTTCTGTTTTACAATTTATGGCACAAGATATCAAAACAAAGATTCAAGAAACTATTCAAACCGAAGTTGCTGCGCCGCAAGAATTTTCTTATGAAGACCGTGAAAGGGAATATCGCAAATTATTAGAAAAACCACAGCCTCAGAGTGTTCCAAATTTCACAGAAGAATTCTCTAATACTTCTATTACAAGTAGTGATATTGAACAAATAGAAACACAACGCAATCAAGATATTGCCCCCACAAATAATCCATTAGCATCTGAAATAGTAGAATTACGATCACAAATGGATACTCGTCAAAAAGAAATGCAGCAAGAAATAAAAGGACTCCGTACACAATTACATACTTGTTTGGAATTTATAAAATCATATCAGGATAATCAAAACAATGTTCAAAATGTTCAAGAAGTGCTTTCTGATTTGCAAATTGCTGAACCAAAAATTATTTCTGATTCATCCAATAGCGAAGTTAAAAGCATAGTGGAAGACATTGTTATTTCAGTGGAAGAATCTATTAGATTTTGATTTCATTTTTATATCGGCATAATATAGTTAGATGTTTTGGAATCACTTATTATTTGATTTTGTAAAGGAGAATATGTGGACATTTATTATTTACATAATATTATTGCTATTTTTATTTCCTTTAGAGCACCTTATTATACCTAATGTATTTGGTAAATTATACGAAGTTATAAAAGACAAGAAAACATATACAAACCCATACGATTTTATTAAAAATCTCAAAGCGATGAATACACCTGGACTATTGACTACTGTTGTTATTGTATATATTATCTCACTATGTGCACATAATATAAAGCATTACATTGAATCCTTTATCAGTCCTAGTTATTTGAAGTACTTACGTGCCTTGTTATTCCAAGGTACTGTTAACAAAAACCAAGAAGAATACAAAGATGTCAAAAGTGGTGAATATTTGTCCACTGTCATGGAACTTAGTCGCAATGTCCGTGATATCTTTCAATATACTATTAGTGAATTTTTACCTTATTTTATCATTGCTTTGGTTATTATTGGCTATTTATCGGTTCACGTTCCAAGTATTCGATTGACTTTAATCGGTTTCTTTGTGTTATCTATTGTCCTGAGCATTGCTTGTAGTTTCACTGTTATGGATATGGTATTTGAACGAGAACAGTTCTTCTCAAGTGATCTTGCTGAAAGTATTCAAGATAAACTCAATAATATGATGAATATAGTCACCAATAATGATGGTGATAATGCGATTGACAAAAATGATGAATTAGAGACGAAGAACCAAGAAATGTTGGAGAATATAATGCGCACAGAAACATTTTCTATATTTTTCATTCAGTTACTTGCTATTATTGCTTATGCAATATGTACATTCATTATGTATAATGATTTAGTTGCTGGAAATATGAAGGTTGAACATATTATTACCTATATGCTGATTTTAGCACGTTATGTCACTTCTATGCAAAATGTCAATTACGGAATTATGTATATGATTTCCTATAAATTAGGAATGATTACTGCTCACAAAGACTTTTTAAATGACATTTTCAAATACAGTAAAATGGATACCACTACAGAGAAAATTACAAGTGGGAATATCCATTTTAAAAACATTTCGTTCAAATACGAAGCCGGAGAAAATGACGAGGCGACTCAAGATACCTATGTCTTCAAAGATTTCAACTTAAAAATTACCGATAAAGAGAAAGTTGGAATTGTCGGTCGCTCTGGTTCTGGTAAAACTACTTTAATGAAGATTTTGGTAGGACTTCACGCAATTGAAAGTGGAGAGGTTTTAATTAATGAACAGAATGTTAGTACTATGAATAAACGAGCCTTAAGAAATCACGTAAATTACATCAATCAACGTACTCATATGTTCAATGGAACAGTAATTCATAATTTGCGGTATGGAAATGACAAATCGGAAGATGAAATAATCGCATTATTGAATAAATATAATTTGGCTTCCATTTATGATAAACTTGCCGATGGTATAAATAGTGATGTCGGTGTTGCTGGTGGTCAGTTATCATTAGGAATGCAAAAAGTAACTATGTTGGTTCGTGGTATTTGTAGAAATACACCAGTAGTGGTTTTAGACGAACCTTTGGCTGGTTTAGATACTACTACCCGCAGTAAAATTTTGAAAATGATTGTTACGGAATGTGCGCAAAAAACTCTCATTGTGATCACCCACGACAAAGAAATTTTACCTCATATGGATCGCGTAGTGAATTTGAATCAATTACAAAATTAGTTGTAAGGTTAAAGATAAAATAGTATAGTACTATAAGAGTATAATACTATATAATGAAAAAATCTGTCTCGTTTGATAATAGAGATGATATTATTGCATACGAACCAATAATGAATAAACAAAAAGATAGTTTATGGTATTCCGAAAAAGAATTAAACAATATTAAAAAATCATTGATATTTGAAATACGAGTAATGCAAAAGTTTTCATATGAAATTCCCAATACTTATCCAAAAATTAAATAAAAACAGTTTCTCGTTATATTATAATGTTAGCTCTCGGTGCAATTGTATTTGTAAGTGTATCATCTACCGCATTTACCTTATTATTAAAATTCTGTAACGGTGAGTATAATGAACCATCTATACAAGAATTTCTTGAAGAAAATAAAACACGCTCAGTACGAAAATGTAAACCGTTTTAGGATATTTTATATTCATAATATATAGTAAATGGGCAAACCAACAAAGAAAAATATTCGTCGTAAAAATCGCCGAACACGACGTAAAGTGAATAAGAAAAAAATGAAAAAAGGGGGTGTAAGTTTTGGTATTACTCGTCAATTTGGAAAGTGTCATATCGATGATGAAACAGAATTAAAATATGAGGATATTAATGGTGAACCAATTACTGGAAAATATAGTTTCCTCGACAAAACCAAAAAAGTAAAAGCTAAAATAGTTAAAATTTGTCAAGATAGTAAAAATAATGTGCGGTATATTATTAAAGAAGATGGATATATGTTTAATAAATCTCACCCTAACTTGATACAATTTATGCAAAAGTATAAATATTATCTAATTGATCCAGATGATCCAGATACTGCAATAGAATATAAATTTGATGGTACTAAATTAGTTCAAAAACTCACTGACAAAATGAATATATTCAGTTTTTTTAGGGGTAAAAAGTAAGCATAAATATATAATCATAATATAGATGGAAAACCACGAATTAATATGTAAGAATGCAAAGCAGTGTGCAGAAAGCACATACAATAAAAATAAAAATGATGTTTTGTCGTGCCATAATTATGACAAATCTAAATGTTATACTGATGAAAAATATATGAAATTTTATAATGCAATTGACTGGACTACTTTCAAAAACAAATCTGAGTATTTTATGAATTCTTTTTCAAAACAAATAACCCAATCTATGCAAGATAATACCAAAATCAAAGAAACTATATTGACGCACTATTTGATAGATTTAAGTGAAAATGAAAATGCTTTGTTCAAAGTACAACTTGCTACAGGTACAGATAATTACAACAACTGTGATGACATTGTTTGGTCATTTTGTATAGAATATATGAATGCAAGTAAAACATCTACACGGTGTTTTAGACTCTTTCATATAGCAATGCATTCAAAAAGACCCATTTATGTTATGGGAAATACGCGTTCAACATTTACGTGTGCTTTTACACCTATCAAAACTGAAATTTTGGACGTTGGACCATTTCATTATAAAATTGATAACGTTGAGTTACCTATGAAAGATTCCAAAGTTATAGTTAACAAAGGACTTGACCGTAAACGTATGCATTATGCCCCCTTCAAAACATTTGATTACAACAATAAGATAAACTTAATAAACAATGACCACAATTTCAATAATCTTGGTGAATTAACACAATATCCAGATATTCATTTTTTGCATAAATTCATATATAAGGAGTTTGTTAGATTTTGGAATGAAAGTATTTTTCCGGACATTAAGCGAATTACACGAACATCCAGAACTAAAACACGTAAAAATACTCCAAGTTTGGCAAAATCAAAATCAAGATCCAAATCCAAATCCAAATCCAAAACAAAATCCAAAACTCTCTCTAGAAGAAAAACTTTATGAATGAACTGAAATGGTATAAAAACATCTTTTGTAACTACTTAAATGGAGTATTTACAAAACTGTCTATATATTAATCTTGAACACCGTACAGACCGTCTTTCTCACGTACAAAAACAAATGGAAATATTAGGAATTTCAGGAGAGCGCTTTAATGCCATCAAAACAAACGATGGTGCCGTAGGTTGTACAATGAGTCATATTAAATGTCTTGAAACTGCCAAAGAAAGAAACTGGGACCACGTGTTCATTTGTGAAGACGATATTTTATTCTTAGATGTCTCAACTTTTAAAACAAATCTAGAGCGTTTTATGAAATCCGAAGTTGATTGGGATGTATGTATCGTTGGTGGTAATAATGGACCACCATTTGACCGTGTATCAGATTTCTGTATACGTACATTCAATTGCCAAACTACAACAGGATACATTGTGAAAAAAGCCTTTTACGATACTATGATTGCCAATTTTCGTGAAAGTGCCACAAATCTTATCAAAGACCCTACACAAAAACGTTTATATGCATTAGATGTATACTGGAAACGACTTCAACGATCCGGACGATGGTATATGATTACACCTGTCACAGTTATTCAATTAGAAGGGTATAGTGATATTGAGAAACGTAATTTGGATTATAGCAGACTGATGATGGATCTTGAGAAGAAATGGTTGATGCAGTTCACCAAAAATAATCCAGTAACTCACTAATACCTATTTCTATCCGTTCTTTAGTTGTAAAAACATTGAAGCCATAACCGATTTATTTTTATTTTCATATTCCATTGTTTGCAATTGGGATTTATGTTGCTTTTGCATCATATGTTCTCTTCTGAGTTTTTCTTGTTGTTGGAATTGTTGTTGGGCTTTACGTTCTTCCATTGGGTTCAATGATTGAGAATTACGAGCTTGTTGGAATTGTTCCACGTTATTGTATTGTTTGACATTTTTCAAGTCGTTTTCGCTTACATTAAAAATCGTTTGGTCTTTATGAACTTTGCGTAAATCATCAAATTTAAGTTTACTGAATGGGTCACATGATAAATATTCGTTGTTTGTTGTGTCATCATCATCATCGTATATATTTGTTCCGCCACTATGTTGTAATACTTGGACGTCGCGATGAACTACGACTTGCTGTTGCTGTTTCATATTATCAAATACTTGTCGCATATTATTTGGATTTATATTAGATGGTGTCTCAAATTTGGGGTCTTCGTTTTGGAACCATTCGTTTTTTGATTTATCAACTGTTTTTACCATATTTTTTTCAAAGAGTTCATTAAATGCCGCGGAGAACTTTGTTTGATTGGCTTTTTGGATTTGTGATTTGATTTTTTGGTTCTCTTCGTTGTCATTATTCAATGGACTATAATCTTTGTCTCGCACTTCAGCATTTTGTTTGGATTGGTCGTTATAGAAATTCAATACTACCTCAAATGCTTTCTTATAAAACAAGAAATAATCACTTGGTAATCGCGATTTATCTGGATGGGTCATTAAGACTTTCTTTTTAGCAGCGAGTATTTGTTCTCGGGTAATATCATATGTATCAATATCAAATAAACCCAATAATTCTTTAAGACTATACATAGCAATGTCTAAATTATGATTTTTCATTTATTATTTATGTATATTATTTATATATATGGCAAACGAACAATTAGAATTAGATGATAATACTATCAAAGCAACAAAGAAAAATCATGGAGGTTCAGCTGAACTGTCTGATTCTAATATA
>ERZ802830.4330-NODE-4330-length-11457-cov-6.08411_pt1 | contig 11457 bp, 9 predicted proteins | sample MGYA00345654_ERZ802830 | MGnify/ENA primary metagenome ERZ802830 (study PRJEB30503, sample SAMEA104212375) | marine metagenome | biome: Westerlies Biome; feature: [SRF] surface water layer (ENVO:00010504) within the epipelagic zone...; material: water...
CATGGCGATGACCATGGCGATGACCATGGCGATGACCATGGCGATGACCATGGCGTAGGGTCTGGACACGCTGGTGACGGCCATGGCGGAGGTCACTCAAGTCCGTTGATTCGCCCGGTCATATCAACATTCTCGGATTGGTGGTCCAATGCCGGCGTCAACTTTGCCGTAGGAACCTTCGTAGACGGCCAGACGGTGCTTTTGTTGATGGTGGTCGCCTCAATCTCTCTCCTAGTGCATATTTATTCCACTGAATATGTGAAAGGCGATCGTAGGTACGTTCACTAGTACGCTGTTCTAAGCCTTTTTACTGCTGCGATGTTGTTCTTCGTCATGGCTCAGAACATCATCCAACTTATTGTGGGATGGGAGTTAGTAGGTGTCTGTTCTTTCGCACTGATTGGTCATTGGTGGGAAGACAAACCAAACACCGATGCAGCCCTAAAGGCGTTTTTAACAAATCGTGTGGGAGACGTGGGTCTCTTGGTCGGGATGATTGTCCTCTGGGGGACTTTCAAAACCTTTGACATCGATGTGATCAACACAATGATCTCAACCAATCCTGGTGCTCACCACCTTGCATTGCTAGTTGCCGCTTGCTGTTTAATGGCAGCGGTTGCTTCTAAATCCGGCCAATTCCCTCTCCACACCTGGCTACCAGATGCAATGGCTGGACCAACTCCCGTGTCAGCGTTGATTCACGCTGCGACCATGGTTGTTGCTGGTGTTTACATGATCGCCCGCTTGTACCCAGTGTTCTACGACGGGTTCTCAATCGGCACCAGCTCGATAAACCTCATGGCTTTCATAGGTGGATTCACTGCGCTGATCGGTGCGGGGCTTGCATTTGCCCAGTGGGACATAAAAAAGGTCCTCGCCTACTCAACCGTTTCCCAGTTGGGTTACATGGTTATGGCTCTCGGAGTCGGGGCTTGGACCGCTGCCATATTCCATCTGTTTACGCATGCCTTCTTTAAAGCTTGTTTATTCCTCGGAGCTGGTTCAGTGAGCCACGCAGCGCATCACACTTTCGATATGCGCAAGATGGGTGGGCTGAGAAAGGATATGCCGCACACCTATCGCACCTTTGTGATTTCCTCACTGGCCCTCGCTGGCATCTTCCCGTTCGCCGGGTTTTGGTCAAAAGATGAAATTTTATTGGGGTCACTTGTAGGTCAGCAAAATGGCTATCCGCTGATGCTCATCTTCGGCTGTGCGGTGGCACTAATGACGGCCGCATACATGACACGTGTCATTTGGTACACCTTCCATGGCGAATTCCGTGGCCATGGTCACCCGCACGAATCCCCGAAAGTAATGACCGTTCCGCTTTGGATTCTGGCAGGAATGGCAGTGCTTGCGGGAGCGTTCAACTTGCCAGGACCCGTTCTAGAGCCCATAGGACTCGAAGGTCTTGCCCATCGGATTCAAACTTACGCTGAACCCTCAGTTTATTTAAATGGCTTAGGGCTTTCGCACCCTGACCCGTCCCTAACGATGGCCCTAGTAGGCCTGGCGCTAGCTGTATCTGGAATACTCATTACTTACTTGTATTACTGGCGACGGATCGGATTACATGGTCTGACCGAACGCAACCGGTACGCCCGAAGGGGATACACAATCCTTGAGAACAAATATTATCTTGACCATCTTTACAATGACGTAATCGTTGAGACAGTCAAACGACCAGTCGCAAAATGGGCCAATAGGTTCAACCAGAACGTCATAGATCGAACCGTAAACACTGCCGGAGAAACCGCTCGAGATGTCGGTCGATGGGTGTACAAGTGGATCGATCAAGGTGCCATTGACGGTTCGGTCAATGCCGCAGCCCGCGGCGCGGATTCCTCTGGTGAGGGTCTTCGCTCTATCCAGTCCGGAAAAGTTCAGAACTACGGACAGTTGCTTTTCGGAGCAGCTGCCGTTCTGGCCATAGTCTTCGTGATCGTCGTATAGGAGCAGCACAGTGGAAGTGACAGGATTTGATACCTGGGTCTTGAGCCTGGCGGTGTTCCTGCCCTTGGTAGGCGCACTGATCGTCATGTTGATCCCAAAAGCCTATGAAACCGAGCTCAAATTAGTTGCCTTGGGTTCGTCGCTGATAGCGCTTGTTGTTGGGGCTTACATAGCGATCCAATTTGACTATGGTGCGGCCGGCGAGCTTCAGTTCGTGGTCGACAAAGGCTGGATTGATGTCATAAACAGTCGTTACATCGTCGGATTAGATGGACTTTCACTACCCCTGCTGTTGTTATCGCTTGTTGTAGTTCCCCTATGTCTGATCTACAGCTGGAATCACATTCCTGATCCCGGTAACCCCAAAGCCTTTTTTGTGCTGTTGCTTATTTTGTCGACAGGAATGAACGGTTCGTTCGTTTCCCAAGACATGATCCTTTTCTTCGTCTTCTTTGAAGTCGTGCTCCTGCCCATGTACTTCCTAATTGGTGTGTGGGGTGGCGAAGATCGGCGATACGCGTCACTCAAATTCTTCCTGTACACCCTGTTCGGCTCAGCATTGATGATCATTAGCTTTCTCGCCCTGTTCTTCCTGTCAAAGGATGCTTCGGGACAGTTGCTTCAGACGTTTGATATGAGAGTTCTCACTGATGTTGCAGGCGTGGGAATCATCAAGAGCACACAAGTCTGGATTTTCGCAGGGTTATTCATGGGCTTTGGCATAAAGGTTCCAATGTTCCCATTTCACACCTGGCTACCGGATGCACATACACAAGCTCCGACCGTCGGCTCTGTGATTCTTGCGGCTGTTCTCCTAAAACTGGGCACCTACGGCTTTATCCGAATAGCAATCCCGTTTTTACCCGAAGGAGCCATTGCTTGGGCGCCTTGGATAGGGCTTCTGGCGGTAATAGGCATCATCTACGGGGCATTGGGGTGCCTGGCGCAAAAAGATATGAAGCGCCTTATCGCCTTCTCGTCAGTGGCTCACATGGGCTTTGTCATGTTGGGAATAGCTACCCTCACTGATTTCGGTATTAACGCAGCTGTCTTTGGGATGGTTGCTCATGGCCTGATCACCGGCATGCTTTTCTTTGTCGCTGGATCAATCAAAGAGCGTTATCACACGCTTGAAATCGCTCGCCTTGGAGGCCTTCTTAAATCTGCTCCGCGAATGGGTTGGATCCTTGGATTTGCATCCATGGCATCTTTGGGGTTGCCAGGGTTAGCCGGGTTTTGGGGAGAATTCCCAGCGATCCTGTCTGCATACAATCCAGGCGCCGGTCTGTCTGAAGAGGTCTTCCGCGTCTATATGGTGATTGCGGCAATTGGCACCGTATTGGCTGCGGGGTACTTGCTTTGGTTATACCAACGAACAGCTTTTGGCGAACCAACTGAAGAATTCGCAGAGCAGAAAATAGCCGACGTTAACCGCGACGAATGGATTGCCTGGATGCCGTTCCTAATTGGCATTGTGCTATTTGGTGTCTGGCCGAACTTAATCTTTAATGTCACTGACGACGTAGTGAGTGGGATAACCGCAAGCGTCGAGGCGATTGCGGCCGGTAACTGACGATGGAAGCTCTGCTCGCCTTCTCGCGTCCTGCGCTTGATTGGCATGCCCTCGCGCCTGAACTAACGCTCCTTGCATTTGGCACCCTGATAACTGTTGTTGACATCATCTGGGATGATCGATCGAAGCAAGCAATGCCCACCTTGGCAGGCATAGGTCTGCTTGCAACTTTGCTTCCAGTCATAACCTTGGCGCTTGATGGTACTGACCGGACAATGTTTGGTGGCGCTTACGTCATAGATGACTTTTCGCTTGTCCTAAAGGCCCTTTTCCTAATATCGGGCTACGTGGTAATTCTCATGTCGGTTGTCTACATCCGAGACGGTGACTACTACGAAAATGAGTATTACACCCTCATGCTCACCTCGTTGTTGGGCATGGTGATGATGAGTAGTTCTCGAGATCTCATTAGCGTTTTTGTTGCCCTGGAACTGCTTTCGATCCCGGCTTACATGCTGGCAGCTTGGAGGAAAGGAGGCGCCAGATCCAACGAAGCAGGACTCAAGTATTACTTAATGGGGGTTTTCGCCTCTGCCGTCATGCTCTACGGGATGTCCTTGGTATACGGGCTTGCAGGCTCGACGGCTTTCGGGGCAATAGCGGAGGAACTTGGCTCACTTGATTCAAGTCCAGTCGCCATTCTCGGAATCCTATTCATCTTGATTGGTTTTGCCTTCAAAGTTTCGGCCGTGCCCTTCCATACATGGGCACCAGATACCTATGAAGGAGCTCCCACACCCGTTACTGCCTTCCTTGCTGTTGCTTCTAAGACCGCAGGCATGGTGGCCTTAATACAGCTTGTTTTTGTTGCCTTCGCTGGGCGCGACGATGTCGTGCAACCCTTTTTCTGGTTGATCGCTGCTTTGACGATGACGATCGGCAACCTCATCGCTCTTCGCCAGACGAATATTGTTCGTTTGCTTGCCTATTCAGGCGTTGCCCAGGGCGGCTTTATGTTGGTGCCATTTGCTGTCGCTGCTGATGCGCCGGCACGAGCGGTCGAAGCTGTCGTGATCTATATGGCGATTTATGCGTTCATGAATTTGGGGGCATTTACTGTTGTCTTGGCGGTAGCTAGAAAGACGCGTTCAGGTGAAATTGATAGCTATGGGGGTCTTTTCCAATATGCCCCAGGCCTCGCCGTTGCGATGACAATTTTCTTAGCAGCCCTAGCTGGAATACCGCCGGCAGGTGGTTGGTTCGCCAAATTTGGACTTTTCAGAGCCTTATTGGATGCCGGTGGCGGTTGGGCAGCAGGTTTGGGAGTTGTAGTAGCTGTTAACACAGTTATCGCATTCGCCTATTACGCGCGTATTCTCGGCCAAATGTGGTTCCAACCAGCACCCGATGGAGACGAACGACCGGTTGTAATGACTGGTTCTTTGAAAGCGGCTCTAGCGATGACCATAATCGCAACCATGGCCTTTGGGATTTTGCCCGGTCTTGTCGGTCACTTTGGCGAGGTATCGGTGCTGTCCGCATTGGGTGGATAGGAAAGTCAGATTGACCCGTTTTGTCGGGCATACTTCCTGATGCGCTTCGACTTGTATGCGGAGGAAGCCCTCTACGGTCCGCAGGGTTTCTACACGCAACATGGGCGAGCAGGAACTCAAGGCGGCGATTTCATAACGTCCCCCGAAACGAGCACGCTTTTTGGTGGCTGTGTGGCCTCGTATCTAGATCAGGTATGGCATGAATTGAAGTGTCCAGACCCTTTTGTAGTGGTCGAAGCTGGATCGGGGATTGGGTCGCTTTGTAGAGACATTTTCTTGTCAATTCAAGACTGCGCAGATGCTTTGCGTTACGTCATGATTGAGCGATCAGACCACCAACGCGAAACCGCATTTGCGCGAGTCACCGAAAGTTGCTTCATAGATCGAGAAGAAATTCCTGTAGCTGCACTGAAAGACCTTCCTGTAGGACCCTTTGTAGGAGTAGTTCTAGCCAACGAATTGCTGGATAACCTTCCACCGCGAGTTGTGCGAAAGGCCGCTGAAGGGTGGCTCGAACTCCACGTAGAAAACGGGAACGAAGCCTGGCAGCCTGCAGAAAATTCAGCTGCGACGATGGCAGCATCCCTTGCACCTAAAGCGTCTCCGGGGACAACGCTTCCGTTACACGTGAAGGGTGCGGTATGGATAAATCGCGCTATGAAACTCCTGGAGCGAGGAAGGATCTTGGCGTTTGACTACGGAGTTGAGAACTCTGAGGCGCTGCTTGATCGACCCTTAGGGGAATGGTTACGAACCTATAGAGGACATCATCGAGCTGGCACGCCATACGCCGAGCCAGGGACTCGTGACATTACCTGCGACGTAGCGTTCGACCAATTACCAGGTTCGCCCCGTATTAGTCTCCAAGCGGACTGGCTTGTTTCACAAGGCATTGAATCGATGACGCAATGGGCGCGTGAACAGTGGAGAGATGCCGCTGCGTCCCCAGATTCGACGGCAGTGGCGGCGCGACAAGTTCTAGATGAAGCCGCTGCGCTTACGAGTCAAACGGGTCTCGGAGCATTTCTAGTGGCTGAGTGGCAAATCAGTGATTAATTAGATCCCACCCGAACCTAGGGGAACTAGGAGCTAGGCTCGCAAGCTGTCGAGTCGAAGTTAGGACGCCTTCCACAAAGGGGAGCAAGATGGCTGAACCAACGATCGAGGATTACTACGTAGAAGACCGCAGCTTTGCGCCTTCAGACGCTTTTCAGAGTAACGCGATAGTGACTGATAGAAGTCTGTATGAGGAAGCCGAAGCGGACAGACTTGGCTTTTGGGCTCGCCAGGCTAGAGAACTCGTCACCTGGTTTGAAGACTTTGACACAGTGCTTGAATGGGAACTCCCGTTTGCCAAATGGTTTCTAAATGGGAAGCTCAATGTTTCGTACAACTGTCTGGATCGACATGTAGAAGCCGGTCGAGCAGACAAGGTTGCCTTCTATTGGGAAGGCGAACCTGGAGACACCAGAACCATCACTTATGGGGACCTTCTCGAAGAAGTATCAAAATTCTCGAATGTCTTAAAATCTTTGGGAGTCGAAAAAGGTGATCGCGTATGTATCTACATGCCAATGATTCCCGAACTCCCAGTTGCAATGCTTGCGTGTGCAAGAATTGGTGCTCCTCACTCAATTGTCTTTGGCGGGTTTTCAGCGGACTCGCTGTCAGATCGGATTGATGACGCGAGCGCCAAACTTTTGATAACCGCTGACGGCGGCTATAGGCGCGGAGACACATTTCCACTTAAGGACACAGCAGACGCTTCTGTAGAAGCAACTAAAACGATCGAAAACGTTGTGGTGGTGAAACGCACAGGTCAAGAAGTCGTCTGGAACGAGGCAGTTGATAACTGGTACCACGAATTGATGGAAACAGCCTCACCCGACTGCCCAGCGGAACAGCTCGATAGCGAAGATTTGCTGTATCTGCTGTACACCTCCGGAACAACAGCTAAACCCAAAGGAATTATGCACACCACGGGGGGCTATCTGACCCAAGTTGCATTCACCCACAAATATATTTTTGATCTCAACGCAGATTCCGACGTCTATTGGTGCGCTGCAGATATTGGATGGGTTACCGGTCACAGCTACATCGTTTACGGACCGTTAGCTAACGGGGCGACCTCAGTGATGTACGAAGGAACCCCTGATACTCCGCGCCCAGAATTTCGCAAAGGCGAAAGAGGTGATTGGCCAAAGGATCGCTTGTGGGACATAGTCGAGCGATATGGGGTAACGCAGCTATACACAGCGCCAACCGCTATACGCACCTTTATGAAATGGGGAGCCCAGGAAATCGACGAGCACGATTTGTCCAGTTTGCGAGTTTTGGGGACTGTGGGGGAGCCAATAAACCCAGAAGCTTGGATGTGGTATCACACGCACATTGGGAATGAACGTTGCCCAATTGTGGATACATGGTGGCAAACCGAAACTGGCGGCCACATGATCACTCCTATGCCAGGCGTAACCACAACAAAGCCGGGATCAGCTACGCATGCTATTCCGGGCGTAGTAGTTGAGGTAGTAGATGACAGTGGAAATAAGGTAGAGAAAGGCGGCGGGTACCTAACGATTACGGAACCCTGGCCATCGATGCTCCGAGGTATCTGGGGCGACCCAGAGCGATACAAAGAGACCTATTGGTCAGAATATCCTGGCCGATATTTTGCTGGTGACGGTGCAAAGATTGACGACGATGGCTACTTATGGTTGTTGGGAAGAGTCGATGACGTGATGAACGTATCAGGGCACCGCATTTCAACAACCGAAGTTGAGTCGGCGTTAGTTGACCACTCCTCAGTGGCGGAGGCAGCAGTCGTTGGTGCCACCGATGAGACCACGGGCCAAGCAATAGTTGGATATTGCATTCTGAGAGGTGGGAATGACCCAAGCGACGAACTGCGAGAAGAAATAAGACAACACGTTTCGAAAAAACTTGGAGCTATCGCAAGACCTAAAGCGGTTGTTCTGGTTCCCGATCTGCCTAAAACTCGCTCAGGGAAAATAATGCGACGGCTCCTCCGTGATGTTGCTGAAGGCCGGCAACTCGGAGATACCACCACTCTTGCCGACGCAACTGTTGTCGATGAAATCAGAGATCGCGCTGAACAGGCGCCGCAGGAGGATTAACTCCTGCTGCCCGCATTATGAGGAAGATCCCTAGACATTGGCATTGGAGGCAAATAGCCGACCAACCAGGAGAGTGTGTCGTTGTCGATATTGACGGCGTGTTGGCTGATGCAGCACATCGCCAACACTATCTAGATCCCCCGTGGCGCGACTGGGATGGATTCTTCGCAGAGTGCGGCGGGGATGGTGTTTTTGAAGAGAACAAAACACTGCTGGAACTGTTGGCCCTCGAATTGACAATCGTCCTTTTAACATCCAGGCCAACGTGGATTCAAAAGGCGACTCTTGATTGGTTACATCTGCACAAAATCCGTTACGACCTCCTGATCATGAGGCCACTTGGAGACTTCCAGCCATCGCCAGGTTTTAAACGTGAGGAGACCGCGACCCTCAGGCGTCAGGGCTACATTCCGATGTTGGCCATTGACGACGACATGAGAAACGTGCGTATGTACAAAAGTGAAGGCATACCCACAATATTTTTAGACAGCGGATATCACCCTCATTAAATGTGATCGGTCTGTGGGGAATGTGCCCCTAGAAGACGGTACGTTTAGGGATAAGCACCAACTCTGGAGGGAATCCGAATGAAAAATACCCTCAAAACCACGATGCTGCTTGCTGCAATGGGCGGGCTCATCATGTTTATTTCCAGCTTTTGGGGATCAGGCGGACTTACGATTGGTCTGTTTCTTGCATTGGCGCTAGTCGGTGGCAGTTACTGGATGAGCGACAAATTGGCTATCCGCTCAGCTCGAGCTGTCGAGGTAGAAGAAGACCAGCTCCCCGAATACTGGTCAATAATGAGAGAGCTATGTGATCTTTCTAACCAACCAATGCCCCGAATCTATGTAAGCCCCGATCCGCAGCCGAACGCTTTCGCAACAGGTCGAAACCCAAGCCATGCGGCGGTGTGCGTTACCGAGGGACTCATCCAGCATCTTTCGTGGGACCAAATACGAGGCGTCTTGGCGCATGAGATGGCGCACATAAAGAATCGCGACATCCTTATCGGTTCGGTCGCTGCCGCAATAGCGATGGCAATCAGCTTTGTCGCCAACATGGCCCAATTCGCAATGATTTTCGGAGGTGGCAATAGAGATCGGGACCGTAATCCGCTCGTTGACATACTCCTGATCATTATCGCCCCGATAGCTGCGGCTCTTATTCAAATGGCGATCAGCCGAAGTCGAGAATTTCAAGCAGATAGAACCGCTGCGCGAATGATCGGCGACGGTGAACCTCTTGCCGCTGCATTAGAGAAGCTAGATCTTGCCAGCCGCTCGATTCCAAGTTTGGCAAATGCGAATCAAGCACAAATGTATATAGCGAATCCCTTGGCTGGCCGTCAGATGGCCTTTCGCAACCTTTTCACGACGCACCCTCCTATGGAAAAAAGAATTGCCCGATTGCGTGATGAAAGTTGGCGCGAGGGTATTTAGGTCAGTCTCGGAAGTTTTCAAATTGCAGCGGCAACTCGAAATCTGCTTCCTTCATTTTTGTGATTACTGTCTGCAGATCATCGCGTTTTTTGGAAATTACACGAACTTGGTCACCCTGGGTTTGAGATTGAACACCTTTAATTCCTAGACCCTTAATGAACTTATTTAATTCCTTTGCTTTTTCGCTGTTAATCCCAGCCTGAAGCGCTGCCAGTTGGCGAACAGTCGCTCCTGATGCCTCTTCGACATCCCCATAACTAAGTGTCTTTAGGCTGACCTTTCTTCTGACCAATTTCTCTTCGAGTACCTGTCGCAGAGCGTTAAGCCGGTCTTCGCTACTACTCGCCAGAGAAATTTCGACCTCTGAGAGAGTTATTTGGGACCCGCTATCTTTGAAATCGTAACGAGTGGACACTTCCCGTGCTGCCTGGTCCACAGCATTGCGAACTTCCTGCATATCTAATTGAGAAACAACGTCAAAAGAACCCATGAAATGCAATATAGCGAGCGGTTAGCAAACTCGTCATTGCTTAAACCGGTCATCTTCTTTGGGGCAATGGAACCAAACCGATAACGTAACCGCCGTTGGGTCGGTGCCCGAGCGGCCAAAGGGAACGGGCTGTAAACCCGTCGGTTCACACCTACGGAGGTTCGAATCCTCCCCGGCCCACCACGAACGGCGAGCAAAAGCTCGCCGTTCGTCGCGCCTGGTATGTGGTGGATGCGCCTCCAAGAGCTAACACGCCGCATGAACGAGCGGCTCGCTATTGACAAGTCATCGCTCGCCAAACCAGAAGAAGAGGCGCCCTATCGCGCTCATGAGCTAACTTCCGAGGATGGCTGATTCTTGTTACGCAGAACGTGACGGTCACATATTCACTGTCACAATTAACCGACCCGAGCGAATGAACGCGCTGCACCCACCTGCTAACGCAGAGATGGCAGAACTATTCGATGAATTTCAAAATGACCCCGAGCTATGGGTAGCCATAGTCACAGGTGAGGGTGATCGGGCGTTTAGCGCAGGCAATGACTTGCGGTACCAGGCCGAAGGTGGAGATCGCTCCGCTATGCCAGCTAGTGGCTTTGGCGGATTAACATCTCGATGGGATCTTGATAAACCTGTTATTGCAGCCGTCAACGGAGTCGCTATGGGCGGTGGCTTCGAAATCGCCCTTGCTTGCGACATGATTATCGCCAGTGAAAATGCACGGATGGCGTTGCCCGAACCCAAAGTTGGCTTGGCTGCTTTAGCTGCCGGAGTCCATCGTCTTCCTCGGCAGATTGGGCTGAAACGCGCTATGGGGATGATGTTGACTGGCCGCCATGTCTTGGCTCAGGAAGGTTATGAGCTGGGCTTCGTAACAGCTGTGACACCAGAGGGAGAAGCTCTTAGCGAAGCTCGCCGCTGGGCAGAAATGATTCTCGAATGTTCTCCGATGTCGATTAGGGCAACAAAACAGGCCGCCATGCAAGGGTTAGACCAGGCTGGTGTGCGAGCTGCCCACGAAGGTAAATACGAGGCTGTAAAGGCGATGAGTAAGAGTGAAGATTACGTCGAAGGACCAGTTGCGTTTTCTGAGAAACGTCCTCCGCAATGGAAAGGTCGTTAGAGGTCATTTGATGGAGCCAATAAGTAATGGCTAACGCTGAGAGAACCGCCGCAATCGCAGCGGCGATGTCAGACATTAGAGATATTGATGCTAAAGGGATTGACCGTGACTCCGTTGAGTTGATTCGGCATCGTCTCGTTGAATTGGCGAAACAAAAAAAACTGTTCCCGTGGAGTGACTTCCCATCCGACGAAACAAGAGACGGCAGTACCCTTTATTTATTGTCCCAAGCTGACGATCATC
>ERZ802830.4332-NODE-4332-length-11453-cov-9.35875_pt1 | contig 11453 bp, 9 predicted proteins | sample MGYA00345654_ERZ802830 | MGnify/ENA primary metagenome ERZ802830 (study PRJEB30503, sample SAMEA104212375) | marine metagenome | biome: Westerlies Biome; feature: [SRF] surface water layer (ENVO:00010504) within the epipelagic zone...; material: water...
CATTCCTCGGCGATGGAGAGATGGACGAACCTGAATCCTTGGGTGCGATCGGCCTTGCTGGGCGAGAAGGTCTTGATAACCTGATTTTCGTGATCAACTGCAATTTGCAGCGTCTCGATGGACCTGTTCGTGGTAACGCCAAGATCGTCCAAGAACTGGAAGGTGTCTTCCGTGGCGCTGGATGGAACGTCATCAAAGTTCTTTGGGGTCGCCATTGGGACCCATTATTTGCTCGTGACCGCCAAGGCCTGATGCAGAAAGTCATGGATGAAGTGGTCGATGGCGAATTGCAAAACTGCAAGGCTAAAGGTGGTGCCTATACGCGCGAACATTTCTTTGGCCAATATCCAGAATTAAAAGAGATGGTGTCTGATTTGTCAGATGAAGACATCGCGCAACTGAATCGTGGAGGTCACGATCCCACTAAGGTCTACGCGGCCTACCATGCGGCCGTCAACCATAAAGGACAGCCGACCGTGATTCTTGCGCAAACCGTCAAAGGGTACGGCATGGGTTCATCAGGTGAGTCAGCTAACCCATCGCACCAGGTAAAAAAGCTGAATCTGGAGAATTTGAAAAAGTTCCGCGATCGTTTTGCTATTCCGATCAGTGACGACGACCTCGGTGATTTGCCCTATTTCAATCCAGGTCCTGAGAGTCCTGAAAACAAATATTTGCAAGGACGTCGACAGTTTTTAGGTGGTTACTTGCCCTCACGTCGGGCCTGGAAAGATCCGCTAGGGTGCCCAAGTCTCGATGCGTTTAAGCAGCAGACCAAAGGGACAGGCGACCGCCAAATTTCAACGACGATGGCATTCGTTCGGATGCTGTCGACACTGGTGAAAGACAAAACGATTGGACATCGAGTGGTCCCTATCGTCCCTGATGAGGCACGGACATTCGGGATGGAAGGGATGTTCAAACAACTGGGGATTTATACCACCGAAGGTCAGAAATACATTCCACACGATGTCGACCAGGTGTTGTCTTACCATGAAGACAAAGCCGGCCAGATTCTCGAAGAAGGGATCAACGAATCGGGTGCGTTTTCAGCTTGGATGGCCTGTGCTACCTCCTATGCCAACCATAACCAACCCTTAATCCCGTTCTATATTTACTATTCGATGTTCGGTCATCAGCGAGTCGGCGATCTCGTCTGGGCTGCCGGAGATATGCAGGCCAAGGGCTTCCTACTGGGCGCGACTTCAGGCCGGACCACCTTAAATGGGGAAGGGCTACAGCACCAAGACGGACATAGCCATATTCTCGCAGGCACTGTCCCGAATCAGCGTTCTTATGATCCAACCTACAGTTACGAAGTTGCGGTCATCGTTCAGCATGGCTTAAAGCAGATGTATGACGAGATGCAGAGTGTGTTTTATTACATCACCCTGATGAATGAAAACTACAATCATCCGGACATGCCCGAAGGTGTTGAATCAGACATCATCAAGGGGATGTATCTGCTGAAGCCTGCTGCGCCTAAGGTGAAGCACAGTGTTCGTCTGCTGGGCTCAGGAACGATTCTGAGAGAGGTTGAGGCGGCAGCTGAAATGCTAGCCGATTTTGGCGTCGGTGCTGAAGTGTATAGCGCGACCAGCTTTAATGAGTTGCGTCGTGATGGTCAGTCGGCAGCACGTTATAACTTACTGCATCCAGAAGAGAAAACGGCTCGGATCAGTCACGTTGAAACCATGTTGGGTGGATCTGATGCGCCAGTGGTGGCGGCGACTGATCATATCCAGCTTTACTCCGAGCAGATTCGGCCATTCCTTGGAAAACGGACCTACATTACGCTTGGGACTGATGGATTTGGTCGCTCGGATTCACGTAAGAAATTGCGTGAGCACTTTGAAGTGGATCGTCGATTCGTCACGATTGCGGCGCTCAGAGCGCTGTCAATGGACGGAAAGATTGATCCTAAAGTCGTGACTCAAGCCATCAAAGATTTCGACATCGATCCCGATCGTCTTGATCCGGTGACATTGTAAGGAGGTATGACATGACAACGATTCGTGTACCAGATATTGGTGATGCCTCGAACGTCACAGTCATTGAAGTGGCTGTTGCTCAAGGCGATACAGTCGCCGAAGGGGATACTTTAATTATTTTAGAGTCTGATAAGGCCTCAATGGAAATTCCAGCCGACGCATCCGGTGTTGTGGGTGCGATCCATGTGTCTGAGGGTTCTGAGGTCAATGAAGGTGATGCAATTTGTGAATTGGACAGTGCGGATGCTGTTGGCTCTGCGCCTATTGAGCCGCCTCCTGCCGAGGCTCCGACTGCTGCGCCAGTCGCAGCTGCTCCAGTATCCCAAGAAGCCACGGTGAGTGAGCAGGTGGTTGTGCCTGACACTGGGAGTGCTGACGGCGTGACTGTGATTGAGGTCGCGGTTTCAGTGGGTGATACCGTTGCCGAAGGCGATACGCTGATCGTTCTAGAGTCAGATAAAGCGTCCATGGAAATTCCTGCGCCTAGGGCCGGAGCGATCAGTGCACTGATCGTGACCGAAGGCCAGCAAGTGGTGCAGGGTGATCCAATTTGCGAGATGTCGGTGACCGATGGCAGTCCGGCTGCGGCTCCTTCGCAAGCTCCGGTAGCCGACACTCCATCGACACCTGTGCCTGCTGCAGCCTCAAATCGTACTGGCGGTCTGGAAAAAGTGGTTGTTCCTGACACCGGAAATGCCGATGGTGTGACTGTGATCGAGGTCAGTGTTGCGATTGGTGATACCGTTGCCGAAGGCGATACATTAATTGTTCTCGAATCGGATAAAGCCTCGATGGAAATACCGTCGCCGGTGAGTGGAAAAATCGTCGCACTTGCTGTGAAAGAGGGCGTTTCCGTGGCTCAGGGTGATGCGATTGCCGATGTGGAATCCACCAGCGGTTCGGCGACCCCTGCAAGTCCAGTAGCACAACCGAGTGAACCTGTGGCTCCAGTCGCTCCAGCGGCCGCTCAAAGCAAGAAGATAGATCCTCCTGTAGCTGAGATTTCAGGGTCTCTTGTGCATGCAGGTCCAGCGGTGCGTGCGTTAGCGCGTGAGCTTGGTGTCGATTTGACCAAAGTGCCGTCATCTGGCCCACGAGGCCGGATCACCAAAGATGACTTGCATAATTTTGTGAAGGCGAAATTGAGCCAAAAAGAAGCGGGTCCAGCGGTCACGGGTGGAACAGGAATTCCAGCAATTCCACCGGTTGATTTTGCTGCCTTTGGTCCTGTGGAACGAATTCCAATGACCAAAATTCACAAACTCACAGCGGATAACATGACTCGCTGTTGGCTCAATGTTCCAGCCGTGACACAGTTTGATGAAGCCGACATCACGGATCTGGAAGCCTTCCGGAAATCCATGAAAGCTGAGGCTGAGAAGAAGGGTGTGAAGCTCACCCCGCTTCCATTTTTGATTAAAGCCTCTGCCTACGCCTTGGCTGAATTACCTCAAGTCAATGCCTCGATCGATCCTGCAACTGACGAAATCGTCAGAAAAGGGTATATCCATATCGGTATTGCCGTGGATACACCTGATGGATTGATGGTTCCGGTGATCCGTGATGCGGATCAAAAAGGGATTTGGGAGATTGCCGCTGAAGCATCTGAGTTGGCCGATAAAGCGAAGAATAAGAAGTTAAAACCCGCAGAAATGCAGGGTGCGACGTTCACGATTTCATCGCTTGGATCCATTGGTGGTACAGCCTTTACTCCAATCGTTCCTTCACCACAGGCGGCGATCCTCGGAATATCCAAGGCATCGATTCAGCCGGTTTGGGATGGTGCTGCATTCCAACCACGGTTGATGCTACCGTTGTGTTTGTCCTATGACCACCGTGTGATTAACGGTGGAGATGGTGCTCGGTTTACCACTGTCTTAAGCAAGGTGCTTGCTGATATCAGACACTTGGTCTTTTGAACAAAAGCCCGGTTCGCCGGGCTTTTTTATTGAGTGCGTGCTGACTTCCAAAACACCTCATGGCCACCATCGCGTCGAGCCAAGTGCCGAGCCATCACGAACAGAACGTCTGAGAGCCGGTTAATGTAGTGTGTTAAGTCGTCGCCAACGACTTCTTGTTTGGCTAAAGCGACAATGATGCGTTCGGCTCGTCTCGCCACAGCGCGAGCCATGTGACACAAACCTGCTGATTTGGATCCACCAGGAAGAATAAACTCTTTCAGCGCCGGCAGTTCGTCATTGAGTTGATCACACAAGGTCTCAAGGTCTGAAACCATCTCTGGGTGGATCAGTTGGAATCCAGGAACTGCAAGTTCACCGCCAAGGTCAAACAGGCGATGCTGGATGTCTGTGAGTGGTGCGATCAGGGACTCATTGTCAGAGAGTTCCGCGATGAGTAATCCCATCCAGGAATTGAGTTCATCAATCGTCCCGACTGCTTCGATTCGGAGACTATCTTTTGACGTCCGTGATCCATCACCCAGTCCGGTCGTGCCATCATCGCCTGTTTTGGTATAGAGCTTTGTTAATCGGTTACCCATTGGAATCCTTGTGATGTGTTGAAATTTGCTCGAGTGGTTTGCGAATGAGTACCAGAAGCAATAGCCCTGGAATGACCATTATTGCAGTTAACACGAAAAATAGAGGCCAATTGCCACCCGTCCAATCGACAAACCATCCTCCGCTTGATGCCAGTACGGTTCGACCCGCATTGCCAATTGATGCCAGTAGGGCATATTGAGTGGCCGAGAATGCTTTGCCAGTCAGCGCGGTTAAGAAACTCACAAAAGCGACGGTCGAGAACGCCGTGGTGAAATTATCGGTCAAGATCGCAAACAGCAGAATAGATTTATCAGGACCAGCCATTGCAAGCCAGGCAAACAGTAAATTACTGCCGGCCATCGCAACGCCACCGATAAGCAAACCGCGTGTGACTCCTAGCCGAACGTTGATGATGCTGCCAATGAGTGCAAAAACACAGGTCGCAAGTCCGCCATAGAGTTTTTGATAGGTCCCGATTTCTTCGTTAGTGAACAATTCTTTATAGAAGACGATCGACATGCGTCCGAGAAACGCCTCACCGATTTTAAATAAGAAGATGAACACCAAAATCAAGATGGCGAGCCGTAAGCCATGGTTTTTGAAGAAGTCAGCCAACGGCTCCCACGCAGTCACCGTCAACCAAGTGATCATGCGCTGAGATCGAGTCTGTTCTCCCTGGAGATAGTGCGATTCAATCTCGCGTTGTAAAGCCTCTCTGTCGGTCTTTGGTTCTTTGATGAAACAGGTCGCCAGCATGAAGGCTCCCAAGCATCCGGCCAGCATCAAATAAACGGTATTCCAACCGACCGCATCTGCGTAAACAAATGCGAAGTAGCCCGGGAACGAATAACCTGCCCACCAACCGACGGTCGCCATTGCAGAGGCAGCTGGAATGGACGCTTGATTGCCATAAGAAAAATGATCGACACGAAATGCGTCAATGGCGATGTCTTGCGTCGCGGAAAATAGCGCGATGGCGAAAATTAACATTCCGACCAATGCGAGCTGTTCGCCCGGCGCTTGAACTGTGGCCAAAACTAAAGTCAGTAAGGCCATGGCGGCCTGCGTCAGAAGAATCCAGCTTTTTCGTTGGCCGATTCGAGTGATGGAAGGAATGTTCACCCGGTCGATCAGGGGAGCCCAGAGGAAGTTAAATGCATAAATCCCGTAAGCAATGCCCACCAAGCCAATTTCGGTTCTTGAGACGCCGGCATCTTTGAGCCAAGCAGATAACGCTGAGGCGATCAGAACCCAAGGGAAGCCACTTGCGCAACCCATGAGGAAAACCCAGAGAATGCGCTTGTCGAGATAGGTTTTGAGCGTGTCGTTGAGTGTCATAAGCCGTCCGGATCAGAGTCCCATTGTCGGGAGACTGATCCGAAAGGCAAGATTTTTAAACGCGTAACCCGCCGTCAACTTCGATGACACGACCATTGACGTAATCATTTTCTAAAATGAACTCGACGGTTTGTGCAATTTCATCGGGCTCACCGAGTCGTTTCGCAGGAATTCCGGCAGCAATTTTTTCCAACGCTTCTGGCTTCATTGTTAGCACCATTTCAGTCCCAATGTAACCAGGAGCAATGGCTGCACAACGGATTGCTTGACGTGCTAATTCCTTAGACCAGGTCACAGCCATTGCAGCCACGCCAGCTTTGGTTGCGACGTAGTTGGTTTGCCCCATGTTCCCATGGCGAGAAATTGACGAAATATTAATGATGCAGCCTCCGTTTCCAGCTTTCACCATTTCAGTTGCGGCAGCACGCCCACACAGGAAGGTACCGGTTAAGTTCACATCGACAACCTGCTGCCAATGCTCGACGCTCATCCGCTTTTCAACGACACCGTCTTTGACCTTTAACAGCATGGAGTCACGAGTAATTCCAGCATTATTGACAACCGCGTCAAGACGCCCCGTTTGTGCAGCAATTTGCGCGAAGACCGCATCAACTTCTTCTTCTTTTGCAACATTACAAACCCAAGTTGAGACCCGAGCGCTAGCGTGTTCGATCAACGCTTTGGCTTCAGCGAGCGAGTCTTCGTTCATATCAATGAGTGCGATATGCGGTTTCTTCGGCGCAAGCCTGAGCGCCATCGCGCGTCCAAGGCCCTGGGCGCCACCTGTTATGACCACTACCTTGCCATTGAGATCCATGTTTAATCCTTAAAATCTATATCCGTTTGTCGTTGCACAAAACAATTTGTTGCGATGCAATATTTCTTTGTGCAGTTTAGTTGCACTGCAAAAAAAAGCTACCCCTCTTTGGTTTGTGGTCGACAACTCTGTATTCTGGCGACACAGGAGGATGCATGCCGCTATTATTATTTATGCTGATCCCCATCGTTGAGATGTGGATTCTCATCGAAGTCGGTGGCTGGATTGGTGCGTTACCAACGATCGGATTGGTGGTATTGACGGCAATGATTGGCTTGTCACTTCTCAAACAGCAAGGCCTTTCTACTCTGCTGCGCGCGCGGCGCAAAATGGATGAAGGCGCGATTCCAGCATCAGAGCTTGTCAGCGGTGTGATGATTGCCGTCGGTGGCGCGCTGTTGTTAACCCCTGGGTTTGTGACTGACGCGCTAGGATTTGCACTTCTCATCCCACAAACGCGGCAGTGGTTGCTCTTCAAACTCATCGATCGATATCGCGATAAAATCGTGATCGAAGGTGAATTCCATCGCGTCGATGATAGAAATTTTTAGTTCGACTGTTGAAAAAAATAAAAGCGTCCGCATCAACCGGGTTGTCCTGGGGACAGGTAGTCCCTGGCGGTTAACCCCCCACAGGTGAGCTAAGGAAAGCGTTCCAACTCATTGGGTTGGGAGGGTCGAGGAAAGGCGTAAGCCTCAGTTCATTGTCATAACGCGGAGATATCAGCAAATGAACATTCGTCCACTCCACGATCGCGTCGTTATTCGTCGCATGGAAGAGGAAACTAAAACTTCAGGTGGCATCGTGCTTCCTGGTTCTGCGGCTGAAAAGCCAAATCAGGGTGAAATCGTTGCTGTCGGTACCGGCAAGCCACTCGATAACGGAGAAATCCGTGCGATGGAGGTATCAGTCGGTGACACGGTAGTGTTCGGCCAGTACTCAGGTTCCAACACAATTAAAGTTGATGGTGAAGAGCTTCTGATCATGAACGAATCAGAGATTCTTGGCGTAGTTGAAAAGTAAGACCCCTGATAAAAGGATTTTTTAGACATGACAGCTAAAGATGTAAAATTTGGTGATGCTGCCCGTCAGGGCATGCTTGCTGGCGTAAATATTTTGGCAGACGCAGTAAAAACGACACTGGGACCGAAGGGTCGTAATGTTGTTCTCGATAAGTCGTTCGGCGCACCAACCGTAACGAAAGACGGTGTTTCCGTTGCCAAAGAGATCGAACTTTCAGACAAGTTCGAAAACATGGGTGCGCAGATGGTGAAAGAAGTTGCTTCTCAAACATCTGATGTGGCCGGTGATGGAACAACCACAGCGACTGTTTTGGCTCAAGCGATTGTGAACGAAGGGTTGAAGTCAGTTGCAGCGGGCATGAATCCAATGGATTTGAAGCGCGGTATCGACAAAGCGGTGAAGGCTGCTGTTGAAGCGATCAGCGGAATGGCGAAGCCATGCGAAGATTCCAAAGCCGTTGCTCAGGTCGGTACGATTTCTGCGAACTCCGATGCAGGCGTTGGTGCAATCATTGCTGAAGCCATGGAAAAAGTTGGCAAAGACGGTGTGATTACTGTCGAAGAAGGGTCTGGTTTTGAAGACGAGCTTGACGTCGTGGAAGGGATGCAATTCGACCGCGGTTACTTGTCACCTTACTTCGTCAACAACCAAGACAACATGACAGCGGAATTGGAAGATCCCTTTGTGTTGTTGGTTGATAAGAAAATCTCGAACATCCGTGACTTGATTCCGGTTCTGGAAGGTGTTGCGAAAGCTGGCAAGCCATTGTTGTTGATTGCAGAAGACGTTGAAGGCGAAGCCTTGGCGACGCTGGTTGTGAACAACATGCGCGGTATTGTTAAAGTCGCAGCCGTCAAAGCTCCTGGCTTTGGTGATCGTCGCAAGGCGATGTTGCAGGACATCGCGGTTCTCACAGGTGGTACGGTGATTTCAGAAGAAGTTGGTCTCTCGCTTGAGACAGCAACATTGGATGATTTGGGTACGGCTAAGCGGATCCAGATTTCTAAAGAGAACACCACAATCATTGATGGAGCTGGTAAAGCAGACGATATCAAAGGTCGCGTGAAGCAGATCGAAGCGCAGATCGAAGAAACATCGTCTGACTACGATCGTGAGAAGCTTCAGGAGCGTAAAGCGAAACTAGCAGGCGGTGTTGCGGTCATCAAGGTCGGCGCTGGTTCTGAAGTCGAAATGAAAGAGAAGAAGGCTCGCGTTGAAGATGCGCTGCATTCAACACGCGCAGCGGTCGAAGAAGGTGTGGTTGCCGGTGGTGGCGTCACATTGATTCGTGCGCTACAAGCGGTTGGTGAGCTGACTGGTGATAACGAAGAGCAGAATGTTGGTATTCAAATTGCCAAGCGCTCAATGGAAGCACCTCTCCGTCAGATCGTGACTAACGCTGGTGGAGAAGCCTCTGTGGTCGTCGATAAGGTGAAGCAAGGCGAGGGTAACTTCGGCTTCAACGCGGCAAGCGGTGAGTATGGTGACATGATCGAAATGGGTATTTTGGACCCTGCGAAAGTGACACGTTCTGCTCTGCAAGCGGCTGCATCTGTTGCCGGTTTGATGATCACAACAGAATGTATGATCACTGAGATCAAAGAAGACAAGCCTGCGGCACCAGCGATGGACCCAGGAATGGGCGGCATGATGTAAGCCGACCCTGAGGTCGAGAACCCCATTCAGTCTCTGGATGGGGTTTTTTTTATGCCTGTTGGGTTTGAAAACGAGCGCATAAAAAAACCCGCCGAAGCGGGTTTTTTGATCATGCAATGCGGATTATGCGTTTGCGTATTGCTCAGCGACATAATCCCAGTTAATCAGCTCCCAGAATGCCTTGAGATATGCTGGGCGAGCGTTCCGGTAATCGATGTAATAGGCATGTTCCCAAACATCACAGGTTAACAAGGGTGTTTTGCCATCGGTCATCGGGTTACCAGCACCAACTGTTGACGCTAACTCCAATTGACCCTCTGCATTTTTTACTAACCAGCCCCAGCCAGAGCCAAAGGTTGTGACAGAGGTTTTGGTGAACTCTTCTCTGAAATTGTCGAATGATCCAAAGGTGTCGTTAATGGCATCAGCAAGCTCGCCTGTTGGTTCGCCACCACCATTCGGTGAGAGGCAATGCCAATAAAACGTATGGTTCCAGACTTGGGCTGCGTTATTGAAGATGCCACCAGAAGACGCTTTGATGATGTCCTCAAGCGACTTGCCTTCAAACTCGGTTCCTGGAACCAAGTTGTTTAAGTTATCCACGTAAGTTTTGTGGTGCTTTCCGTGATGAAATTCGAGTGTTTCTTCTGAAATATGCGGTGCCAATGCATTTTTAGCATACGGCAGTGAGGGCAATTCGAATGCCATGATGACCTCCAGTGAGTTTTGATCGAGATAATCTTGGGGGCTTCTCGTGACAATTCAATCTTTTCGGCGATCATAGGTTCGTTTTATCGAAGGATTCGGTACACTCAAGTCCCTTAGTAAGGCAAATGTATGACGCGTAAAGAACCTCAGTTTAGTGACGATTTGGCGACTCCGATTTCGGCATCCGATCAACGGCAAGCGGAGCCTCTTAAGTCAACGACTGAAACACCTCGAACAACCTCCTCTGTGCCCCGCCAATCGAGTTCCAATTGGTTACTCTGGCTATTTGTGATTATCAGTTTATGCGTGTCATTTGGAATGGCGTTCTTTGGTCTTGAGGAAGCCGGTCGATATCAGGCGGCTCTCAGTCAAGCCGAAAGTCAGGCAGAAGAACTCGAAGCGACTATTCAGCGTCTCAATCAGGCTCAAACTCAGGGGATTGGTGAATTGGCGCAATCTGATGCTCAGATGCGCAAAATGGTGCAATCGGTTGAGGCTCGTTTGAAATCAGACTTGGGTGCTGATCTGACAGTGATGGCGAAACAAGTCAAAGCCTTGCAGCAAGCGCTATTAGACTCAGGAAAAACCTCCGACGCACTAGAGAAGCAAGCCAAAATCTTACAGCAGAGGCTGTCGGAGTCTGAGCAACGGTCGACAACATTAGAGTCGAAGCTAGATGAATCAGTTGCTCTGTTAGGTGAGCAGGTGAACGCAGAACGAACGCGGATCGACGGGGTTGTCGGCACTCGCCAAGCGGTCATGGCCCTGAGCGAAGAGGTGCGTGCCACCAAAGAGGTCCTGACTAGGCTAGATAACCAGCTCAATGAGGTGAGTACTGCCCAGTTGGATACTGAACAAACTGTGAAAGCTGTGCAGTTCAATATCGACGGGGTCAATGAACAATTGACACAGCTTGCAGATACAAATAACGCGCTGTTGGGCTTAGAGGTTTTGTCCGAGGAGTTTAGTCGTCTTGCTGAGCAAGTCGGCAAACAACAGCAGATTCTTGAGGCCGTTGACGCTAGCCGAAAGCAATTGACTCAACGAATTATTGATCTTGATGGCCGAGTGAATCTCGCGCTATCACCAAAGGAGTAACAATGCGTCGCGTGGTGTTTAACCAAAAAGGTGGGGTCGGCAAATCGAGTATTGCCGTCAATTTGGCTGCGGCGAGCGCTAAGTCTGGTTTCAAAACCCTTTTGATTGATTTGGATGTGCAGGGGAACAGTACGCACTACATTGTCGGCGAGCAATCGGAACGATTGCCAGGCGTCGAGGATTTTTTCCAGAATCAATTATCGCTGTATTCTCGCGAACCTATGACGTCGTTAATTCACCAGAGTGCCTACCCAAATTTATCGATCATGCCCTCTGGACGAGGCCTGCTTGAACTTGAGCATAAGCTTGAGAGTCGGTACA
>ERZ802830.4333-NODE-4333-length-11447-cov-34.6_pt1 | contig 11447 bp, 7 predicted proteins | sample MGYA00345654_ERZ802830 | MGnify/ENA primary metagenome ERZ802830 (study PRJEB30503, sample SAMEA104212375) | marine metagenome | biome: Westerlies Biome; feature: [SRF] surface water layer (ENVO:00010504) within the epipelagic zone...; material: water (ENVO:00002006)...
AGCAGTGTTGTTATATAACATGCAAAAGCAGAAACAAAGAATACAATTCCCATGCGATGAATGTATGGAAGCTCTGGAAGAATATAGCTTATAAAAATAGATAGAACTAATGATGAAATAGCTGCTACTAGTGTTGATAAGGTTGTTGCCTTTTTCCAAAATAAAGCAACTAAAAAAATAACTAAAATTCCTGGGGTAAACAGACCTGTAAAATTTTGAATATATTGAAAAATTGAATCGAAACTTCCCAATAAGGGTTTTGCAACTATTACTGCAGTTAATAAAGATATAACTACTGCATTTCTTCCAATATTAATTAGTTTTGATTCAGATATATGGTTATTTGAAAAAGATCTATAAATATCCATGGTAAATATAGTACTAATACTATTTGTCATAGATGCTAATGATGAGACAATTGCTGCAATAAGCGCTGCAAAAGTAAGACCAAGCAATCCATTTGGTAATAAGGACATCATCGTAGGGTATGCCTGATCTGATTTTTCTAAAACAGGAAATAAAATTGCAGCACAAATACCTGGCAATACAATTACCAATGGCATTAATAATTTTAAATAAGCTGCAAACATAACGCCTTTTTGAGCTTCTTTAATAGATTTTGCTCCTAGAGCCCTTTGGGTGATGTACTGATTAAATCCCCAATAAGCGAAATGTCCAATCCATACGCCAGCACCAATTAGAATCCATATACCAGGTAAATTATTATAAGAAGGATTGTCTGGTGATAAAATCATGTCAAATTTTTCTGGCAATGTGTTATAGACCGTAACTAATCCATCTAAAACACCATTATTATCAGATATCTTATTTAAGGCTATGTAAGAGACAGCTAGTCCGCCAAAAATTAGTAGAACAACTTGAAGAATATCAGTCATTGCAACAGCTTTAAGCCCGCCAGATAAAGAATAGGCTAGTGATAATAATGCTAATAAAATTAAGCCATTCGTTAGTGAAAGGCCGGTAAGTGTATTGATTGCAATTGATCCCAGCCACAAGACTGTGGTTAGATTGATAAATACATATACTGTTAACCAAAAAAATGAGAGTACTAAGCTAACTCTTTTATCAAACCTTTGCTCTAAGAACTGTGGCATTGTATAAATCTTCTTTTCTAGAAATAAAGGTAAGAAAAATTTTGCCATGACAATTAGCGCTATAGCGGCAGTAAGTTCCCACACTGCTATAGCCATTCCAACAACAAATCCTTGACCAGACATTCCAATGATCTGTTCTGCAGATATGTTTGCTGCAATTAATGAAGCACCAATAGCCCACCAAGGAAGTGATCTACCAGCTAAAAAATAATCTTCTGCTGTTCTTTCTTTGTTAGCGCTAGTTCTAGAGACATAGGTTGCGAGTGCAATAAGGCCTACACAATAAATTCCTACAATAATCCAATCCAAAGTATTAAACATATTTATATCCTTTAATAATGCTAGCTTTTTAAGTAATTAGCTTTCGATTTATTCAAAATATCTTCAATTTCATTCCATGAGTTAGTCTTAATCAAATTTGATGGAATAAGTGCTGAAGCCCCAATAGCCATGACATTGTCTAACTTTAAATAACTAGATGCATTTTCTTTTGAGATACCGCCAGTCGGTATAAATTTTATGTCAGAAAACACAGAATAATAAGCCTTTAGTTTTTGAATACCTCCAGATAATTCAGCTGGAAAAAATTTTAATACATCATGCCCTTCTTCATTTGCAGACATAATTTCAGATGGAGTTTGTATGCCTGGGATTAATAATATATTTTTTGAAAATGCATACTGTGATAATTTTTTTGAAAAACCAGGAGTAATTAAAAATCTAGCCTGAGCTTCTATTGCTTTATCAATTTGATGAGTAGTTCTTATAGTCCCAACGCCAAGAGTAATTTGTGGATATTTTTTGAATTCATCTAATATATCTAAAGTTTTTTCATCTCTAAGAGTTACTTCAATAAGTGGTAAGCCAACATTAGTCAATACTTTGCAAAGAGGTTCTACTTGATCTTTAGATGTAAGAGTAGCAAGTGGTAACAACTGGCAAGAGGTGATGAGATTTATTGCATCCATTAGAAAATCGAAGCTCCTTTTTCGACAGTATTAACACTGTCTCTGAATGTTTTAAATAATTCTCTGCCAACTCCATTGTGGTTATGCTTAATGATTGAATGAGTTCTTTTGTTAAGAGTTTCATCATCAACCAATAACTTGAAAGTTGCCTTTGCAATATCTAGTTCAACTAAATCATCATTTTTAATTAGTCCAATTGGGCCATTATGAATAGCCTCTGGAGTAACGTGAATGACTGCTGGAACACTCCCTGATGCACCAGACATCCTTCCATCAGTAATAATTGCAATAACAAAGCCTTTAGATTGAAGAACATTAAGTGGAGATGTTAATTTATGAAGTTCAGGCATTCCATTTGCTGAAGGCCCCTGACCTCTTATGATAATAATCGTATCTTTATTTAATTCATTATTTCCAAAAGCTTTAAGAACTTCTTCTTGATCTTCAAATACAGTTGCAGGTGCTTTGATAAGATCATCTGTATTTTTTAATGCAGAAGTTTTAATCATTCCTTTTCCAAGATTTCCATTTAATAATTTCAAACCACCTGATGACTTAAAAGGATTATTGCTATCTCTAATTATGCTTTGGTCTAATATGGTGGATTGATTTTCCCAAGCTAATTGATCATTTTTTATTTCTAATGTATTCCTAAAAACTTCTAGACCATTTCCAAATAAAGTCTTCACATCATTAAACAAAAAACCTCCATCTAAAAGCGATCCAATGAATGCTGAAACACCACCTGCGTTATGAAAGTCATTCACATCAGCCGAACCGTTAGGGTAAATATTTGTAATTATTGGAGTTATTGAAGCTATTTCATCTATATCTTCAATAGTAATTTTATAACCGCCAGCTTCAGCCATTGCAATTAAATGTATTGCTAAATTGGTTGAGCCTCCACTTGCAATTAATGCAACCATAGCATTAACCCAGCTTTTAGAATTTAACATTTCGCCCATTTTTATATTTTGTTCGCTCATGTGCAAAACACACTCAACTGTCTTATCAATAATTAACTGTCTTTCGATTGAACTAGGTGGAACAAATGAAGCGCTTGGCAATTGAAGACCCATAACCTCCATAATCAATTGATTTGTGTTAGCTGTTCCATAAAAAGTACAAGTACCGGAAGTATGATATGCCGCTTGTTCTGAGCTTATCAAAGCAGATCTATCAACCTCTCCATTTGCAAACTTCTTTCTAGTATCTGATTTTTGAGAATTTGATATTCCAGTTGGCATAGGGCCGGCAGGAATAAAACCAATAGGTAAATGACCAAAAGTTAAAGCACCAATCATTAAACCAGGAACAATCTTATCGCAAACACCCAAACATAATCCTGCATCAAAAACATTATGAGAAAATCCTACAGCAGTAGATAATGCAATCACATCTCTACTAAATAGTGATAATTCCATTCCAGGTTCACCTTGAGTAATTCCATCACACATAGCAGGGACACCACCAGCAACTCTAGCTATAGCATTTCTTTTTAATGATGATTCTTTGATAACGTCTGGATAGTCTTTAAGTGGTGCATGAGCAGATAACATATCGTTGTATGCTGAAATAACTCCAATAACTTTTGCGCCGTTAGCAGCCTCGCCTTGTTGAGCTTTATCGCATGAAGCAAAAGCATGTGCGATATTACTGCATCCCATATTATTTCTTGCTGATTTGCTGTGGTTAGATGAAAAATTTATTTTATCCAAGTATTCAGACCTTAAATCTTTACTTCGCCTATCAATTCGATCTTTAATATCTATAAGTTTTTTATTTATATTCATTTCTTTTTAGACCCGTTTTTCCATGCTCTAAAATCTCTTTTTAGAAGCAGGTCTGCATTTGAGGGACCCCATCCACCTGATATATATTCTTCCATAGGAACATCTTCTGATTTCCAAAGGTTAATAATATTATCGATCCATTTCCAAGATGCTTCTATCTCATCACGTCTTACAAATAATGAAGGATTACCTTTAATAACATCAAGTAATAATCTTTCATAACAATCTTGATGACCGATTTCATGATACTCATGAAGATTAAGATCAAGCGGAAGCTCTTCTAGATCAAAGCCAGAAACACCAGGATGTTTTGTATTTAGCTTGAGATCTATTCCTTCATCAGGATGAATTCTTAGAACTAGCTGATTTGGTTTTAATGAGGTATCTTTAGAAAAAATATTATGTGGAACTGTTTTATATCTAACTACTATTTCAGATGATTTAGATTGCATTCTTTTTCCAGTTCTTAGATAAAAAGGAATACCGGACCATCTCCAATTATTTATTTCTAATTTTAATGCCACAAAAGTTTCAGTATTATTTTCAGTATTCACTCCATCTTCATCAAGATATGAACATGCTGCTTCACCTTTAGATATGCCATCTAAGTATTGTGCTCTAACAGAATTTATAGAAATATTTTCAGCTGTAAATGGAGCTAAAGATTTTAATACCTTTAGTTTTTCATCCCTTACAGACTCGCTCTGAATTGATACGGGAGGTTCCATGGCAATCAAACATAGAATCTGTAGGAGATGATTTTGAACCATATCCCTAAGAGCTCCAGTTTCATCATAATAACCACCCCTATCCTCAACACCCAAATCCTCTGCAACAGTTATTTGTATATGATCTATGGCTGAATTAGACCAACTCTGCTCAAAAATTGTATTACCAAATCGTAAAGCCAAAAGATTTTGAACAGCTTCTTTACCTAAATAATGATCAATTCTATAAATTTGACTTTCATTAAACCCAGTCGCTAGTGAATCATTTATTTCTTTAGCTGTATTTAAGTCTGTCCCAATAGGTTTTTCCACAACCACTCTGCAATTTTCTTTTATTAAATTAAACTCGTTTAAAGCTGATGAGATTCTTTTATACAAATTTGGAGGAGTAGCTAAATAATAAATAACTGCGCGATCAGCAGATATTTCTTTTAAATTATTCCAACCCTCATCAGAGTTTATATCTATCTGAATATAACTAATTCTTGCTGAGAATAATTTCCATGTGTCTTTGTGCTGATCAAAGTTCGGAAAATATTTTTGAAGTGAATCTTTGACCATTTTAACATATTCATCTGTTGTTAAATTTCTTGATCCAATTCCTATAATATTACTTTCAGTGCAAATACTAGAAAGTGTTTCTTGTCTAAACATAGCGGGTATTAATTTTCTATTAGATAAATCACCAGTGCCGCCAAACAAATAGAGATCGAATGTATTAAGACTCATTAAAAGATTCCTTTAAAAAATTGATTTGTTTTAATTGGTTTGAGAATTCAGTAACATATTTTGCTGCATAAGCACCGTTAATAACTCTGTGATCATATGATAAAGAAACAGGTAGATATTTCTTATTAAGAACCTTCTCTCCATCAAGCAGCAGATGATCAAATGTTTTAGAAAGACCCAATATGGCGACTTCAGGAGGATTAATAATAGGTGTAAAGTATTTACCCCCTATTCCACTTAATGAAGAAATTGTAAAAGTAGCTCCTTTTAATTGATCAACTTTTAATTTTCTTTCTTTTGCTAACTTAGCAAGACTCATAACTTCATCTGATATTTCAAGGATACTTTTCTTTTCAGCATCCTTAATATTTGGGACTATAAGTCCCTCAGGCGTATCTACAGCTATGCCGATATTGAAATATTCCTTAATTACAAAACTTTCTAAATCTGATGTCAGTGATGTATTCATCATAGGGAATAGTTTTAATGTTTCTACAGTAGCTTTGATTATGAAAGCTAATGGAGAGACTTTTGTTTTGTGCTTTTTATTAAGATCAGATCTTAATTCTAGCAAGTCAGTGATATCTGAATCATTGTGTTGTGTAACGTGAGGAATATTAATCCATGACGTATGTAAATTTTTTGATGCAGTTTTTTGAAATTTAGACAATTTTTCAATACTTATATCGCCCCATTTTGAGTAATCAATATCTGGTTGTGAATGTTGGAAACCTTCCTGATCTTTGCTATTGAGTTTACTTGATACAAATGCATGCAAGTCCTCCTTTATAATTCTACCTTTTGGACCTGACCCTTTAACTTGTGATAAATCTATTCCAAATTCTCTAGCTAATTTTCTTGTTGCTGGGCCTGAGTGAACTGATGTATTTTTAAAATTGACAGGTTGTGTTGGCTTTTTCTTTAATTCAATATTCTCTTGGGATGTAATTTTTTCTGATTGTGCTAAATCATTGTCCTCGTTCTTAGTTTGTTTATTTTCTTGAGGTACTTTATTAATGATAGTTTCCAGCTCTACAAACGGCATACCCTCTTTCACCATATCGCCGACTTTTATAAGAATATTTTTTATAACGCCATCAGCTGATGCTGGAATTTCCATAGCAGCTTTGTCTGTTTCAAGAATCATTATTGAGTCTTCTGATTCAACTTTCTGACCAACCTCAACACATACTTCAATTACTTCAACCTCATCAACATCGCCTAAATCAGGTATTGCTGGCTTAATGATAGTTATTTCTTTTGATGTTTCTTTTTCAATAGCATCTATAGATTTTTTGTCTTCGTTATTACTAGTTATTTGGGTATCAACATCTTTTTTTAATTCTTCTACTTGGGATTCAATTTCAATTTCTACAAACGGCATACCCTCTTTCACCATATCGCCGACTTTTATAAGAATATTTTTTATAACGCCATCAGCTGATGCTGGAATTTCCATAGCAGCTTTGTCTGTTTCAAGAATCATTATTGAGTCTTCTGATTCAACTTTCTGACCAACCTCAACACATACTTCAATTACTTCAACCTCATCAACATCGCCTAAATCAGGTATATTAATTTGGCTAATATCTGACATTAGACTTCCCAAGGATTTGGTTTAAGAGGATCAACCTCCAGATCATCATAAATTTCTTTTAATTTCTTTTTATCTAAAGTGCCATTTTTAAATAAAGTATATGCGGATGCTCTTACAATGCTGTTAGCATCTATTTCAAAAAATTCTCTTAAACTGCTTCTAGAATCACTTCTTCCAAAACCATCTGTTCCAAGAACAGTAAAATCATCTTTTATGTATGGTCTTATTTGCTCAGCATAAGACCTCATGTAATCAGTTGAAGCAATTACAGGAATAGATTCATTTTTAAAACATTCCTCTACGTAGGTTTGCTTTTCTTTTTTTGTTGGATTTAGTTGGTTATATCTTTCAACCTCCATACCATCTTTTCTTAATAAATTAAAACTTGTAACACTCCATATTTCAGATTCAATTCCATAATTATCAAGAATGGATTTAGCTTTTATAGATTCATTTAAAATTGATCCTGAACCCAATAATCTTATTGCAGGAGCTTTAGATTTAATCAATTTATACATTCCCTTAACAATACCTTCCTCAGAACCTTTTGGCATTGGAGGGTGTTCATAGTTTTCATTGGTTGTTGTTATGTAATAGAAATAATTTTTTTGATCTACATACATTTTTTGAATCCCATCTTTTATAATGACAGCTACTTCATAGGAGAAGGTTGGGTCATAAGACAAGCAATTTGGTATGGTTGAGGAAAGGATATGACTATGTCCGTCTTGATGTTGAAGACCCTCTCCATTAAGAGTTGTTCTTCCTGAGGTTGCACCAATTAAAAACCCCTTTGCTTGAGAGTCACCCGCTGCCCAAGCCAAATCATGAATTCTTTGGAATCCAAACATTGAGTAAAATAGGTAAAAAGGTACCATTGGAAAATCATAATTTGAGTAAGCTGTAGCTAAAGCAGACCAAGCTGAAAATGCACCAGCTTCAGTTATGCCCTCTTCAAGCATAACTCCCTCTTTTGATTCTTTGTACCACATTACTTTATCTGCATCTTCTGGCTCATAGTTTTGTCCAGCTGATGAATAAATACCAACCTGTCTAAATAGTGCTTCCATACCAAAAGTTCTCGCTTCATCTGGAACAATTGGAACTATTCTTTTTCCTAGCTCTTTATCTTTAAGAAGATCGGTTATTACCCTTACTGTTGCCATGGTTGTTGAAATTTTTCTTTCATCCGAACCTTCATATAGCTTTGAAAATATTTTTTCATTAGGTGCTTCAAGTACTTTCGATTTGTTCCTTCTTCTAGGTATTGGTCCGCCAAGATTTTGCCTTGTTTTCTTTAGATACTGCATTTCTGGTGAATCTTCAGGAGGCCTTACATAGGGTATATTTTCAATTTCATCATCTGTGACGGGTATATTAAATTTATCTCTAAAGGCTTTTATATTATCTAATGAGAGTTTTTTGACCTGATGAGTAGTATTGTCAGCCTCTCTAGAGCCAACCCCATATCCCTTGGTGGTGAGCGCTAATATAACTGTGGGAGCTCCTGATGAATTGACAGCCTTGTGATAAGCGGCATAAACTTTATATGGATCGTGACCTCCTCTGTTGAGCTTATAAATATCTTCATCAGTAAGATCTTCAACTATTTTCAAGGCGTCAGGATCTTTAGCAAAAAAGTTCTCTCTAGTATATGCGCCACCTTTTGCTTTAAAGTTTTGCATTTCTCCATCTAGAACTGCATCCATAATATCTTGAAGTTTTCCTTCTTTATCCTTAGCCATTATGGGATCCCATTTTCTACCCCAAACAACTTTAATTACATTCCAGCCCGCCCCTCTAAACGATCCTTCTAACTCTTGAATAATCTTTCCGTTTCCTCTTACAGGGCCATCAAGTCTTTGAAGGTTACAGTTAATAACAAAAATTAAATTTTCTAAGCTTTCTCTTCCTGCTAAAGCAATAGCCCCTTTTGATTCAGGCTCATCCATTTCACCATCACCACAAAATACCCATACCTTTCTATCATTTCTTGGTACTAAGCCTCTTGCAGACATATATCTCATTATATGAGCTTGATATATACCCATGATTGGTCCAAGACCCATAGAAACTGTAGGAAATTGCCAATAATCTGGCATTAACCATGGATGAGGGTAAGATGATAAACCGGGTTTTTTTACTTCTCTTCTAAAATTATCCAAATCTTCTTCATGAAGATATCCTTCTAAAAAAGATCTAGCGTATATCCCTGGAGAAGAGTGACCTTGATAATAAATTAGATCCTCAAGCTGACCTTCAGAGCCTCTAAAAAAATAATTAAAACCTACATCATATAAAGTTGCTGCAGATGAAAAAGTAGATATATGGCCACCAAGATCGTCATCATTTTTATTTGCTCTTAAAACCAAAGCTAGAGCATTCCATCTAATTAAAGAACGAATTCTCCTTTCCATAAACAAATCACCAGGCATTTGTGCCTCATCTTTTACTGGAATTGAATTTCTAAAAGGTGTAGTTAAATTGTATGACGGTATTGCACCTTCTTCATTTAATTTCTTAGCAAGTTTTGTCATTAAGAATGAGGCTCTTTCAACACCCTCCTCTTCAATTACGCTATTTATAGCCTCTAACCACTCGCTTGTTTCTATAGGATCTTTATCTTCAGGTATCATATATTTGTCATATTTAATGAATCTAATTTTACTGTAGATTATGTTAAAAATATACAATATTAGGTAGAAATCTAAAATATTGTAAATAAATTACAAATATATATAATTACCTGATGATTCTAGATACATTAGTCAATGGTGAGGTTAAATTAAGCAAATCAGAAAAATGGATTGCTTTGTCTGTATTAAATAATCCTTCAAAGGTTATTAATCAATCAATAACCTCTCTTGCGCAAGAAGCAGGAGTAAGTCTGCCAACTGTTAATAGGTTTTGTAAAAAGCTTGGATTCGATGGCTACCCTTCTTTTAAAATACAAGTGGCACAAGAAATTACAAACACCAATGAATTACTAGATAGATTTAATGTTGATAAAGACACGCCTGAAGTTGTGAAAAGAGTGATGAGTGATATTCAATCAACAATTGTGAATGTTGGTCAAAATTTGAATCCTGAATCTATTGATAAAGCAACAGATCTACTAGCCAATGCGAGTAGTATTACTTTTTTTGGATTAGGTGGCTCAGGGCCAGTAGCACTTGATGCACAGCATAAGTTTTTTAGGTTTGGAGTTCCTGTTGTTGCCCATACTGACTATATAAATCAAAGAATGATCGTTTCTATGATGAAAGAGGGTGATCTATTAGTTTTGATTTCGTTTACCGGAAGAACTGCCGAAATAGTTGAAACTGCTAAGATTGCAAAGAAAAATGGTGTTAAGACAATAGCACTGACATCAGATGACTCTCCTCTTGCTAAGCTTTCAGACGTAGTTCTTCATATTCATACACACCTAGAAAATAATCTCCATATACCTATGACATCAAGATTAGCCCATTTGGCAATTATTGATATTCTATCTGCAACGGTGCAAGCAAGGTTTGGAAAAGTTTTTGACAATAGAAAAGACGAAGTTATTAAAAATATTGAAAAAACGAGAGTTTAATCCCTCTATCTATTAAGATTTTTTAATAATAAAGCTCTTAATTTTTTAGCTAAATCTTCATCTATCTTTTTATAAAATGTAATAAATTTTCTACTGTAAAAATATATATATTTTAAGAAGTAATAATATTTATCTTGGTTTTGATCTGGTTTAGTAAAAAATATAAAGGTATTTTTTTATTATTTTTCGCATCCTCATAGATGTCTAATTTCTTTTTATTTGGAACTAATAAAAATATTTTATTGGATTGAAGAATCATAGAGAGATTCATGCTAACTCTTTTATGACAGGGACTACCCAGGGCTTCTGTATATATAATCTCTGGTATTGATGAAGGATCAAAATAGTTAGGGTTTGTTTTGATTAGAGGTGGAAATAGGGAGGCAAAATGACCATCCTCACCCATGCCTAGCAACATAATGTCGAAAGGTCTATTTATATTAAGAACCTTTTTCGGGGAATTACATAAAGATATAAAGTTCAAATTAGCTGCTTTATTAATCATTAGACTTTCATTAACTAACTTTTCATTAGAGTCATTATGAGATTTATCAACAAATCTATCATCAACTAAAGTAATATTTACTTTTGTCCAATCAAGATCCATAAATGAAAGCTCATTAAATATTTTTATAGGACTTGTACCTCCGCTCACAACAAAACTAGCACTGCCCTTCTCTTCAATAGTAAGTTTTAAAATATCAAATATTTGTTCAGATAAATGTGTCATTATTATATTAAATTAAATGAATTAGTTATTCCGTCTATTACAAATTCAATAGCTAGCGCACCCAGAAGCAAACCAAATATCTTTTGAACTACTGTAATAATGGTTGGACCCAGTTTTGATGAAAGTTTTGCAGATAGCCACATAGCAACAGAAGCTATAAGCACTACTATGAGTATTGGTAAATATGAAATTAAGCCATCTAAGGCA
>ERZ802830.4336-NODE-4336-length-11445-cov-12.2187_pt1 | contig 11445 bp, 11 predicted proteins | sample MGYA00345654_ERZ802830 | MGnify/ENA primary metagenome ERZ802830 (study PRJEB30503, sample SAMEA104212375) | marine metagenome | biome: Westerlies Biome; feature: [SRF] surface water layer (ENVO:00010504) within the epipelagic zone...; material: water...
CTTCGGGGCGTATTTGAAACAATGTAATATACACCATAAACAAAATTATGAGTGGCAGCCCCAACCATGCACCGTGATAAATGCAAAAAGCTAATAAGATTGAACTCATCCCCAGATACATCGGGTTGCGCGTAAAGCCAAATACACCTGATGTCGCGAGTGTCGTTGCCGCCGCCGGATCAAGCGGATTTACAGTTGTCTGAAGTTTTTTAAACTCACGCACGCCTGAAAACATAAAGCCCAACCCAATCAGCAAGACGCCCAGAGCGATGAGATTTTGATAGGGAAAAACATCTGTCGCAGCATAATTTGTCGTGCCATATATCAAGCCTATAAATACAAGCGTCACAAGTGGCGGTGGAATTTTATGATCTAAAAACATGTCACCTTCTTATAGAAAACTATAACCAGCTTAACATCATTTTAGGGAAGATTTGAACCGATATTCTGATGAGATAAACCGCAAAATAAGCGTCTTAACCCTTATGAATTGGCAATATCAGCATGGCGGTAAATGAATCAGCTCTCTGTGCAGAAATATTTTGCGATCCAATATCCATCTCAGCATGAGATAGAGAGGGGTCAGTTTGGTAAGTGCCAAAAACCCTATCCCAAAGACTAAGATTAAACCCAAAATTGGTTAATGCCTCATCACCCTGACGCGAATGATGAATGCGATGCATATCCGGCGTCACAATAACCCACCGCAATAAACTGTCTAGTCGGCGGGGCATGTGGGCATTGGCATGGGTAAAAAGCGACGCGCTGCTGAGCAAAACCTCAAACCCCAAAACAGCCACCGCAGACGGCCCAAGCAATAAGACCAAGGCCAGCTTATATATCATGGAAAACAAAATCTCTCCTGGATGAAACCGGAAGCCAGTGGTCACATCAAAGCCAGTATCAGCATGATGGACACGGTGAAAACGCCAGAAAAAAGGTATTTTGTGAAAAATCACATGCTGTGTATATATCGCCAAATCCAGAATAATCAAACTGATGAAAAAAATTACAAATGACGGGGCGGGAATGAGTGGGAGCAGCCCCATCTGACGGGCCTCAACATGAAGCGCAAGTTCAAAAGCAAGTATGGGCATGACGAGGCGCAGAGCAAGTGAATTTACAATCATCAATAATAAATGCGTCAGAGTTCTTTCAAAACGCCACTCTGAAGGCCTTTTGGTCGCTAGAAATTCCCAAAGCAGAATGGCTAATAACGTCCCGCCAAATGCGGCAAGGCGCATCTCAGGTTCAAATTGGAGAAAGGCATCAAACATGTCTTAATGACCGGTCAAATCAACGATATGTGTATCATTCATAAATTTAGATCCAGAGTATCATCATGAGGGTTTCTAGTGCTTACTCTAATTATTGCAAACAAATTCCCAGCGAAATTTAATCACACTCTCACTAATGAGTACCATACCGTCCCCAACAGGCTCGGGACCGCCGACATTCATATTCCCTTCATTGGTTTCATCCATATTGGTAATTCTGTAATTATTACGCCCACAAAGCTGTGCCATTTTTTCCAACGCATCCAAACGGCGTTGAATAATTGTGCCTTCCAGCCCCTCAACAAAACCAGCCTCAAAGTTTTTTACCATATCATTTTGACCGATCAAATTAGCATTTGGCGAAGAAGACACCCCGCCTGACGTACATCCGACAAGAAAACCCGTCATTAAGATAAGTGGAAGGGAAAAACCTTTTAAATTCAACATGCAACACCTCCGAATATGGTCAAAAAAACAACATAAAAAATAAAAATGTAAATATACTTTCTTTTTTTCTAGCAATTATTGTTCCCAGACTTGTTAAATAATCAATGGAAAAGTCGATAAACCAAGTTACTCACAATATTATGAAAGTAAGATTAGGTCGAATTATGGCGGACAGAGAGGGATTCGAACCCTCGAGACGCGTTAACGCCTACACGCTTTCCAAGCGTGCGCCTTCAGCCACTCGGCCACCTGTCCCCAGAAGATGCATTTATAGCTAGGGCTTGCTGAAAAACAAGCCTAATCATCCATTTTTAATGCCGAGATAAACGCGTCCTGAGGGATGTCAACTTTGCCGAATTGGCGCATTTTCTTTTTCCCCTCTTTCTGCTTATCCAGCAGCTTTCGTTTCCGCGTCGCGTCCCCACCATAACATTTTGCCGTCACATCTTTACGCAAAGCCGCAATGGTTTCACGCGCGATAATCTTGCCACCAATCGCTGCTTGAACAGGGATTTTAAACAAATGTCGGGGGATAAGGTCTTTCAAGCGTTCACACATGGCACGCCCACGGTTTTCAGCCCGCTCGCGGTGCACAACCGTTGACAGCGCATCAACAGGCTCCGCATTGACGAGAATAGACATCTTCACCAAATCGCCCTGCTCATAACCTGTCACACTATAATCAAAACTTGCATATCCCTTGGTGGCAGATTTAAGCCGATCGTAAAAATCAAACACGACCTCATTTAGCGGCAGAGCATATTCCAACATAGCGCGGCTACCGGCGTAGCTCATATTCAACTGGCGCCCGCGACGGTCCTCACATAGTTTCAGAACCGCACCCATATACTCATCCGGCACTAGAATGGACGCCTTAATCCAAGGCTCTTCAATATGCTCGATTTTCACAACATCCGGCATATCAGCAGGATTATGCATCTCAATCATCTCGCCATCATTCATGTGCAAGTGATAAACCACGGATGGCGCCGTTGTAATCAAGTCAATATCAAATTCGCGCTCAATGCGTTCGCGGATAATCTCAAGATGCAACAGACCTAGAAACCCACACCTGAAACCAAATCCCAACGCAGCACTCGTCTCCATTTCAAATTCAAAGCTTGCATCATTAAGGCGTAACTTGCCCATCGCATCGCGCAAATCCTCAAACTCACTGCTATCAACAGGAAACAGACCACAAAACACCACCGGCTGAGATGGCTTAAAGCCCTCCAGAGGTACTTCGCATGGCTGGCGATCATCTGTGACCGTATCACCGACGCGTGTATCTGCAACTTCTTTGATGGCAGCGGTGAAAAACCCGATTTCACCCGGGCCAAGTTGAGCAACACTTTCTTGCTTTGGACGAAACACCCCGACGCGATCCAGTAAATAAGACGCACCATTCGACATCATACGGATTTTCTGGCCTTTTTTCATCACACCATCAATAACCCGCACCAGCACCACAACCCCTAGATAGGGGTCATACCAGCTATCAACCAGCATCGCTTTAAGCGATGCATCCGGCGCGCCCAGAGGTGGTGGTAATTGTGTGACAATTGCTTCAAGCACAGTCTCAATACCAATACCTGTCTTGGCAGAAATTTCTAAAGCATTTTCAGTATCGAGCCCGATAACATCCTCAACCTGCTGCTTCACGCGCTCCGGCTCGGCGGCTGGGAGGTCAATTTTATTGAGCACCGGCACAATTTCATGGTCTACCTCAATGGCCTGATAGACATTTGCCAGCGTCTGCGCTTCAACACCCTGGCTCGCATCCACAATCAGCAAGGAGCCTTCACACGCCGCCAATGACCGGTTTACCTCATATGCAAAATCGACATGGCCGGGGGTATCAATCAGATTGAGATGGTACAACTCGCCATCAGCGGCAGTATAATCAAGCCTGACAGTCTGCGCCTTAATTGTAATCCCGCGCTCACGTTCCAATTCCATATTGTCCAGTACCTGCTCCTGCATCTCACGATCAGACAGACCCCCCGTCACTTGGATAAGACGGTCAGCAAGCGTGGACTTTCCATGGTCAATATGGGCAATAATGGAAAAGTTACGGATATTTTCTTGTTTGGTCATTTTGGGGTCATACTCTGTGTCATTGCAGTGATATAGCACTGCGTCGGAACACAGCCAATGCGTCAAATCATCAAATTTGAGGGATGCAGTTTTTGGGCTTATCGGCGGAGTTTACCGCCTGTTGCCTTTTCAACTGCTTGAATAATTTTGTCGGCAGCTGCCTCGATTTCGGCATCTGTCAAAGTCGCTTCCATCGGACTGAGTGTGACCTCAATCGCAAGTGATTTCATACCTTCGCCCAATGCGCCTGCCCCCTCAGCGGATCCGGTAAAAGCATCAAAAAGAGCGACATTTGAAATCAATTTTTTATCAGCACCCCGCGCTGCTTTCATAAGCTTATCGGCTGGCAAATCAGCGGCCACTTCAAATGCGAAATCACGGCGCACAGCTTGATAGGGAGATAAAGACAAAACGGGCTTGCTCCGCGACGGCTTTTTCTTGGGCAACGGAATTGCCATGGGGAAAATTTCACAGACCATAACCGGCCCATCAAGATCAAAGTCTTTCAATAAAGCCGGGTGTAACGCCCCGAAACGCGCTAATGGTGTGCGCGGGTCACGGCAAATAACACCTGATTGACCCGGATGATACCAATCGGGTGTATCGCGCAAGACCTGAAGGGACTCTGCTTGAACACCGTAAGACGTAAGCAAAGTTAGAGCATCGGCTTTAATTTTGAAAAGATTGAGAGGCTCAGCCTGACCGGACCAGTCACGCGGTTTCTCATGACCATATCTGAGGGCTGCAACAACCGTCTCCTGCCCGCCCGGCATAGCATCCGTGAAAACTTGCCCGACTTCAAACAGACCAAAATCAGACAGCCCACGCGCTACATTGCGTCCGGCAGCCTGCAACAAGCCCGGCAAAAGCGATGGGCGCATATTGGATAATTCAGATGAAATCGGGTTAGCGAGTTTTAAAGCCGGATGTCCACCGAATTTTAAAGCAACCGCCTCGGCAATGAATGACCATGTGACAGCTTCCGTCAGACCGGAGCCTGCCATAATCCGGCGCGCCAGCGCGGTTCGGGTTTGTCCCGGGGTTTGAATGGCTTGGGTGATGTCTGCATCACTGGGTAATGGCACACTTGGCACATTATCAAGACCATAAATGCGGGTCACTTCCTCAACAAGGTCGGCGGAACCATGCACATCCGGGCGCCAAGTTGGTGCTTTAACTTGCCACTTTTCCTTTTGTCGCGTTACCTCAAAACCAAGTCGCAGGAGAATATCCTCGATATTGTCTTCAGTAAGATCAATTCCGGTTAGTGATTTCACACGGTGCGGGTCAAAGGCAATTTCTTGTTGATTGTCAGGTACATCACCGGCTTGTATCAAAGATGATACCTCACCACCACAAAGTTGCGTGATCATTTGAACCGCCTGATCCAGACCCGGTAACACTGATTGCGGATCCACCCCACGCTCAAATCGGTATCGTGCATCACTATCTATACCGTGGCGGCGACCTGTATTAGCAATGGCAATTGGTTCAAACCAGGCACTTTCAACTAGCACTTCAGTCGTCGCTTCGTTTGCGCCGGACTCTAAACCACCTTTAACACCGCCAAAACCCAAAACAGATTTGTCGTCTGCAATAACGCAATCATTCTCATCAATTTCATAGCTTTCTTCATCAAGCGCCATGAATTTTTCACCAGCCTGACCCGCACGAGCCGTGACTGTGCCTGACAAACGACTCACATCGTAAACATGCAATGGCCGGCCGCGGTCAAAAGATATGTAATTGGTAATATCTACAAGCGTATTAATCCGACGTTGCCCAATCGCCTGCAATCGGGCAGACAACCAATCAGGTGATGCCCCATTTTTCAAACCGCGTATAACGCGCCCGGCAAAGACAGGACAATCCGGAGTCGCAACTTTAATCTTAATATCACTTTCAAAATCCGAGGATGCGGCCTGAACCGTATCGGATTTGAGCGTCCCGAGACCGGCTGCCGCGAGGTCACGAGCAATACCGCGGACACCGAGACAGTCAGGACGATTAGGTGTAATAGCGATTTCTATCACCGGATCAATCGCAAACCCATTATTCCCCAACGCTTCAGCCGCCGGTGTGCCGATGACAGCATTTTCAGACAATTCAATAATGCCATCGTGATCTTCAGAAAGTTCTAGTTCGGCGAGCGAACACATCATACCGCGACTTTCCACACCACGGATTTTAGCCTTACCCAAAACCATGCCATTGGCAGGAATCACTGCGCCCTCATTAGCCAGAATACCTTTAAGGCCGGCACGAGCATTAGGCGCACCGCAGACAAGTTTTTGTTCACCCTGTCCACTTTTAACCGTGCAAATTTTTAATCGGTCAGCATCCGGGTGTTGTTCTGTAGAGACAATTTCGGCCACCTCAAAACCTGCAAGTTTTGAAGCCGGGTCTATAACCTCCTCGACCTCAAGACCGATACGATTCAGCGTATCGCAAATAATGTCGAGAGTGGCATCAGTTTCAAGATGATCATGTAGCCAATCGAGCGTGAACTTCATCTAGACCCCCTCATCCACAGAGAGGCCCCGTTGTAAGGTCGGCACATTCAAAGCGGAAAAGCCATAATGACGAAGCCATCTTAGATCGGCGTCAAAAAATGCTCTCAGGTCTGGCATGCCGTATTTCAGCATGGCAAGGCGGTCAATACCCATGCCAAAAGCAAAACCTTGATAAACTACAGGGTCAATACCAACATTCGTCAGGACATTCGGATGCACCATGCCGCATCCAAGAATTTCCATCCAGTCAGAACCTTCACCAATACGAATTTCATTCCCGGCGCGCGCGCATTGAACATCAACTTCCATGCTGGGTTCTGTGAAAGGGAAATAACTTGGGCGCAGACGTAACACAACGCCATCCACTTCAAAGAAGGTAGACAAGAAAGTTTCTAAAACCCACTTCAGATGTCCCAGATGGGTGTCCTTGTCGATAACCAGCCCCTCGACCTGATGAAACATAGGCGTATGCGTTTGATCGCTGTCACAGCGATAGGTTCGTCCAGGTGCGATAAATCTGAATGGCGGATCACCTGCTTCCATCGTCCTAATTTGAACAGGCGATGTATGTGTCCGAAGGAGCAACCTCTCACCATCTTCATTTTCTTCAAAATAAAATGTGTCATGCATCTGACGCGCAGGGTGCGACTCGGGGATATTAAGCGCTGTGAAATTATGGAAATCCGTTTCAACATCCGGTCCCTCGGCAACCGAGAATCCCATATCAGCAAAAATCGTGACAATTTCTTCCGTGACTTGACTGACAGGATGAAGGCGGCCTTCTGACAAGCCGGTTGGCTGGACAGGAAGAGTGACGTCTTCGGTCTCCCCCGCCAGTCGCGCATTTAACGCTTCTGTTTCCAATGAAGATTTTCGGTTATCCAAGGCTTGCGACAGTGAAAGCTTCAAGCCATTAATAAGCGGCCCTTGCACTTGGCGCTCTTCAGCCGTCATGCCGCCAAGGCTTTTCAAAAGTTCGGATACCCGACCTTTCTTTCCAAGCGCAGCAAGACGTACTTCTTCAAGCTCCGCAAGCGTTGAAGCGTTTTCAATAGCAGCCAAAAACTCATTTTCGAGGCTGGCCGGATCTGTTGCTGGATCAGCCATAGCTTCTTTGTCGTTGCTTATTGCAACGCTCCACGGGCTTTCTCGACCAAGGCTTCAAAAGCAACCGGCTCATGAACCGCCAGATCAGCGAGAACTTTACGATCAATTTCAATGCCGGATTTGGTCAGACCGTCAATCATGCGCCCATAAGTCAGGCCGTGTTGACGCGCAGCGGCATTAATCCGCTGAATCCAGAGGCTACGGAAATTGCGCTTGCGGACGCGTCTATCGCGATAGGCATATTGCCCTGCTTTAGTGACAGCCTGCTTTGCAACTTTAATGGTATTTTTACGACGACCATAATAACCCTTGGCTTTATCGAGGATTTTTTTATGACGTGCATGGGAGGTAACTCCGCGTTTTACTCGTGACATATCAAACTCTCCTATCAGCCATATGGCATATATTTTTTAACGGTACGGGCGTCCGGTGAGGACAATATGTCCGTGCCGCGCAAATTACGGATTTGCTTATTGGAACGTTTAATCATGCCATGGCGCTTGCCAGCCTGACCGGCTTTAACTTTACCGGAGGCGGTCAGCTTAAAACGCTTTTTGGCACCACTCTTGGTTTTCATTTTGGGCATTTTGCTCTCCTAATATTCGGTGACCACATGATATAACAGAGTTATAAGTATATAATCTCACCGGGTTTGCATTTCGGACAGACACGGCAGCCCTTCAGCCGGACCATCCTGAATGACGCTTTATACCCGTCTTGTAAGAGATTGCAAGCCCCTGATGCCCCGTCGGGTTTCAGCAAAAGGAAGGTAATTGATGAAAACACGCATTATTGCTCATCGTGGCGGGGCGAGCATGTGGCCTGAAAACACGCTCATGGCATTTGATCAGGCTTTAAGGCTTGGGTGCGACGGCCTTGAGTTGGATTTGCAACTCACCAACGATGATGAACTGGTTGTTCATCATGATGCCAATTTGCGTTCCGACTCGACATGTCGGAACGGGGAATGGATACCTGAAGCCTCTTCCCCATTGCAACTTGAAGACATGACATATAGGGAATTGACCGATTTTGAAGTAGGTATTTGCCGCGAGAACTCCGACATCCATCAAAAACATCCTTATCGCGCCAATTTCCAGGGTCTTGGCATCCCTAAATTCTCCGAAGTACTGGAAATGAATGCCACTTATGAGAAAACGCCCTTCTTAATGGCTGAAATCAAAACAGAGGGGGCATCTACTTCCAAATCGTCCTGCCAGCACCGCACAGACATATATGCCCGACAGATTGCTGACATAGAACCGGAAAATATTGTTACATTGTGTTTTGACTGGCGTTGTTTATCACATCTGGCGAGTTTATTGCCCGATACACCGCTCGGTTTCACCACACAGCCCGTTTCACGCGAAGAGAGTTCTGGAAAAGCCAACTCTTTAATTAAGCATCAAATTGAACAAATGAATGAACTGGCAGCTAAATCAGGGGCTAAATCGCCCCTAAACGCTTGGAATGCATGGCATGGCGATATTAACGCCGAAACCGCGGGTTTCGCTCATGATCAAGGTCTGGCACTATATGCTTGGACGGTGAACACCGCTGATGACATGCAAAGGCTATTCGATCTCGGCATTCATAGTCTGATGACCGACCGACCGGATATTGCATTCAAAACAAGATGTTAAGCGAAAAAATGCAAATTAGCGCGGGGCTAGAACCATAATCATTTGACGGCCTTCCATTTTAGGCGCGGCTTCAACTTTAGCCTCTTCCTCAAAATGGTCACGTACACGATTAAGTACTTCCATACCAAGTTCATGGTGCATCATTTCACGCCCGCGAAAGCGCATTGTGACTTTCACCTTATCACCGGCAGACAGAAACTTATTCACGCTTCTCATTTTGACATCATAGTCATGCGTATCGATATTCGGACGCATTTTAATTTCTTTGATATCAACCGTCTTCTGCTTTTTTCTAGCTTCACTGGCTTTTTTCTGGTTCTGATATTTCAGCTTGCCGTAGTCAATGATTTTACATACGGGAGGGGATGTATTCGGGGAAACTTCCACAAGATCAAGTCCAGACTCTTCTGCTACAGAAAGCGCCTCTTCCAAGGAAAGAACACCTCTTTTTTCACCAGCAGCATCAATCACCATAACTTCGGGGTGGGGGATCATATTGTTGACACGAGGTCCCTCTCGGGAAGGTTGTGCCTGTAAAGGTCTGCGAACTATCTCTCAATCTCCTCTGATATTTCAGCAAATATGAATGAATGTTTATGCGACCTGACAGGGAAGTCAAGCAGGATAAGAGGTATAGTGCCATTTAGGTCTAGGCAGAACAAATAACCTCAACCATGAATACCCGTTTCGACTAGCTGTTTCAAAGGGTTGGTACACAGCATCAAACCGCCGCCAAGAAATCCGACGTAACATAGCAATTAAACCTAGCGGGCCGAGCCGCTCTAGCCACCAGACCTCATCGGCCAGATCCAGATGATTTTTCTGCCGTGGTAAGGCCAATACAGTTACAGAATTTATGTCTGCATTATCCAAAAAGCGCCCAAGCGTTGCATCTATCTCTGTGTCTGGAAGATCAAGGAGTATCACCAATACGCCGCCAGGCTCTTGCGGTATCCGGCGCCCTACCGATTGATTATGCGCCATGATAATCGCGAATAACTGTCTGATATATTTGCAAAGTTTGCGTACACATTTTCTCAGTCGTGAAATTTTCCACGACCCATTGTCGTGCCATATGACCAATAGTTGATAGCTCATCCTGACTTAAATTTGTGACGATTTGTAATGTATCAGTCAGGGCATCCACATTCCCCGGTGGCACTCGCCAGCCGGTACGATTGGTACTGCTGTCAGATAGCGCATCCTCCTCCCTCACAGTTTCACGAAACCCACCTGCATCCGACACAATCACCGGCAAGGTTGCCGCCTGTGCCTCTACCGCCGTTCGCCCAAAAGGTTCAGGATCCAGAGAAGGGAGAACAGCCAAATCCGCAACAGCATAAGCCAGTGGCATATTTGCAACATGCCCGGCAAAAACCAGCTTATCGCTAATGCCCGTCTCCTTGGCACGCGCTTTTAACTCTTGCGCAAAGCGGCTTTCTGCACCGGTTTTATCAGATGTATCTCCTGTCAGTACCAACCGAAAATTGCCCTTCAGACCCGCCACCGCTTCCAATAAAACCATCTGCCCTTTCCAGCGCGTTAACCGTGCAGGGCAAAGAATAACGAATTCTCCCTCCTGCACACGCCATGCCTCACGTAGCTGCTTGATGCCCGCATGCGACAGTTTCGCAGGGTCAAATCGTTCCGGGTCACAACCGCGCGGAACAATGTCAATTTTTTCAGAGGCAATCTTATGAACTGTTCTAATGCGTGCGGCGGTAAATTCAGAATTAGCGATTACCCTTACACCTCTGGTCATCACGGAATTATAAAGAATCTTTAGCTTCGGGCTGTCATGCACTTTGCTGTGGTACGTCGCCAAATAAGGCTTGCCGATTTTTTGTGCTGCCCAAAGGCTAGACCAAGCCGGAGCGCGAGAACGCGCATGAAGAATATCGATATTTTGTTCTTCAGCAATGCGGGCCAATCGATTGATATTTTTATAAATTATATAGGGATTTTTGGAGGCAACAGGGGCGTTGATTATCTCCCCACCCGCCGCAATGATAGCTTCAGATAACTTTCCGCCCTCACTCACAACGACAGATCTGCCACCCGCCGCCTTAAGAGCTTTGGTCATTTCCAGCGTTGTTGCTTCAGCTCCGCCACCATCAAGGCTTGGAATAATTTGCAGGATATTTGGAGCTGTGCCAGAAGTATAAGTCATAAGTTTTTATATCATGTATAGTTGAATATTGGACATGCTTTAAAAGACAGAAGATATGCAAAATAAAAATAATAATCTCGTAGAAGATACAGACATTAAATTCCTTGAGCGAGCAATTACAGACCATCAGGGAGACATTAAAAAATTCAAAACAGCTTACAGGCAACAAAAGGGAGACAACCCTGGGCCGG
>ERZ802830.4339-NODE-4339-length-11441-cov-7.70139_pt1 | contig 11441 bp, 11 predicted proteins | sample MGYA00345654_ERZ802830 | MGnify/ENA primary metagenome ERZ802830 (study PRJEB30503, sample SAMEA104212375) | marine metagenome | biome: Westerlies Biome; feature: [SRF] surface water layer (ENVO:00010504) within the epipelagic zone...; material: water...
AACCTCCTCGAAGTTTGGCTTCTTGGAGAAGAAGGACACCACGCCACCCGTCGCATTACGGCCAAATAGCGTGCCCTGCGGCCCCTTCAAAATCTCGACTCGCTCCAGATCTAGCAACGCAAACGTCTGAGCCTGGGCAATCGCGATATAACCCTCATCAAGATAGACGGCATTTGGTGATTCGATGATGTCGTTGAAGTCGTTTTGCGTCACGCCCCTGATGGTGAACTGGGTGTTTTGCCCCGCCAAATTGCCCGAGATGTGAACTCCCGGCGTATAAGCCGCAATGTCAAAACTATCGGTTGCATCAAACGCTCGCAATTGGTCGCCCGTGAATGCGCTCACCGCAATGCCGACGTCCTGTAAGCCCTGATCGCGCTTCTGGGCTGTTACAACAACCTCTTCGAGCAGACTCTGAGCCACCACAGAACAGCTCAGTGCTGAAATGGCAGCAGCCACAGATAGGGAAAGACACAATCGCTCACTATGAGCGATTACGGGGGATACCTTTGGGGTAACAAGCTTTCTATTCATCAACATTGTTCGGGCCTCGTGCTAGTTGGGAGCGGTATTCTTAAAATGTCCGGACTTATTAGTTTAAACCTAAAATAATTCATGGCAAGACGTCTGATCGGGGCCTCATACAAGTATCAATCACCGACCAGAGAATTTTTTCAGCGCATGGCAAAAGGTCTGGAATGTACGTTGCACCCATTCCGCCGAGCCCCTCAGCAACTTCCTCTGGCGCGCCCTCAGCGGGCCAGGGCCAGCCCATCCTGACAGTGGGCACACCTAAAGCCCGCAACAGAGAACCATCTGTTTGACCGCCCAGAAGATCGGGTACGTCGGGGTACTGCCGCCCTTCCACCTGCTCCCACGCTCGTCGGGCGGACTGCACAATCCAATTGCTCTCTGGCGTCGAGCCACCCGGAGTTGAACCATACATCTCCCACTCCATCTCCAGCTCCCTGTCTTGCGCCAACAGCCCCCTCAAAAACTGGTCTACCTGCGCGTTTACCTCTGCGGGGGAGGTACGAGGGTTAACCCTGACATCAAAAAAGATCTCGGTAGCAGCGGAAGGGAATGCGGGACGCTCTGGCCAGCCAGAGCGAAGTGCAGAGATCCAGCCATCAGGCCTCACGATTCCCGAAGTATTGCGCGCCGTATAGGTTGGCAGCCAATCCTCTAGAGCCAGAATCACTTTGGCAGCAGGAACGATCGAGCTTCTGAACCCTGGCGTGCCGCGCGGCACACCCGCATAGCCAAGGGAACCCCAAACGGTCACCTTGAACCACGCCATGCCAGGCTCCTCATGGTAGATCCAGTTCCATGGTTTCATAATGATGCAGAAATCAGGAGAGCCGCCCCGGTTAAGGAGATGCAGAATACCGTGGGACATACCCGCGTTGCCGCGCTCTGGAATGGTGACGGGCATTCCTCCATCGGCAAACCCCAGCGACAAATCCCCCAGTAGAGGCACATTCGCCTCTCGGACGCATCGGAATACCTCTGCCAACGTCGCAACCATCGCTTTAGGGTTGGACGAGCCCAATCCAAATACCCAGTCATCTACTATCTTCGCTTCGGGAAGCAAATCTGCAGTAACCTGTGGGCCTATCCACGGGATGTCGCTATCGTCACCCTCCAAATGGGTATCTATGGGGGCATACAGCAATAGGTTTGCCCCACCCCCCTCACCCTTAAGCCGCGCGTAACCGGCAGCCGATTCGCCAGCCATCGACAGGACTTTTGCGTCTACAGACAAAGTATCGCGGATGTGCTCCACCATCATGCTGCACGCCTCTTGAGTGGAGCCAGTCGGGCTATGGATATCGGTCAATCTAAAAAGCAGATCCTTCAGCTTTTCTGAATCTAACAGCGCCCTCGCCGCCTCAAAGTATCGCTGCTGCTCTTGCGAAAGTGATGCGCTACTCGTCATCTCCCTACTCTCCCCCACCGCATTGCTCCATGACCATCCTGCCGACTTCAATCAGTTGTCGGTCGGCGCCTCTCGCCGCAATGAGTTGCGGTCCAAATGGCAAACCGGTCAAACGCTCACGCCATAGCGGGACCGTTAGGCACGGTACGCCGAGGGCCGTCCATTGCCGGCAAAACAGGGGATCGCCAGTGCCTGCTTTTAAAGGCGGCGCGACCGACGTCACAGCTGGAGTGAGCCAAACCGCGTCGGGATGGATATACTCGTGCGCGCTGTTGCGCGCCCTGTGTATCGCGCGAACCGACGTATCCAAAGTGGACCTGCCGCAATCGCGGCCCTGCATTACGAAGCGCTTGAACGTATCGCTTACCAATTCCTCATAATCGGTCACCAACCAACCCAATGCGTTGGCCAGCTCGCCGGCGTGAACCGTTTGTTGGTGGCCAATCAGTGCCTCTAAATCAGCAACGGGATCTTGCTCATGATATTCCGAAAACTTCGAAACGAGCCGCTGCGCCAGCGCGTCGATGCGCTGCTGATGCTCCTGAGGTAATCGAGCCCAATTGGCGCTTCGGTATAAAACCAGCCTGCTAGGCGCCGATAGCGAGACCCCAGCCCGCCGCGCGTCTGAGCCAGCCAGCACAGCGTCTGCAGCTTCAATCAAACTGAGTTCGTCGGCCATCAGCCCCAAGGTATCTAAGGTTGGCGAAGTCCCGAGCACGCCGGTCAAATCATATCGACCAAAAGAGGGTTTGAATCCATATAAACCGCAAAAACTCGCCGGCCGAATGGTGGAACCCGCGGTTTGCGTGGCCAGCGCCAACCTCACATCACCTGCGGCCACCGCGGCGGCAGAGCCGCTGCTGGAGCCGCCGGGCGTGCGTTTGACGGACCAAGGATTCACCGTGGGGCCCGGCTGATACGTGGCCAACTCTGCAGTCACTGTTTTACCCGCGACAACCGCACCCGCTCGCTTTAAATCTGAGACACAAGCGGCCTCGTCAACTTCCAACAACTCACGTATCACGGATTGTGGGAGTGGCGTGCCACACTGCGTTGGATAGTCACGGGTGGCGATCACATCCTTTACCCCAATCGGCAATCCGCTCAGCGTATCCGGGCGCCTTGCCATCACATCACGATTACCACATACCCAGGCGCCAAACCGGTCCTCAGTCTCTGGTTGTAAGGGAGTGGAAATCATCATTTTGCCTCTAAGATCATGGGTTTCTGTGCCCCCATATCATCGGCGCATCATACGTTTTTACCTGCCAGTTGTTTCCAACCCTCGTGCTGTTGCAACCAAACTCTAGTCCGAACCCTGAGGGTGTCACCAAATAGAAAGACTCCGTCAAGTCATTGGTGTGCTTGCCAAGCTCCATCATCAAGGGGATTCCAAGATCTCTGACCCGGTCGTAGGCAATCCCCACATCATTAATCGAGCGTCCTTGAAGCATGAGGTGATTAAAAGTACCCGGTGCAATATCGCCAAAAGGTGGCATCACCGCGAGGGAATGATGCCGGGGATTACAGTGAAAAAACGTGGCGTCCTTTTCACCCCCATCCCACACAATTCGATCGCTGGTTTTAAATCCCATTGTGCTGGTGTAAAAATGCTTGGCCCGCTCGTAGTCCTCTACGAAGTAAACGACATGACCCAAGCCGTCCTCGCCAGTCCAATACCCCGAGATTCCGCCGCCTGGCGCGAAAGGCAACTGCTCACAGACCGGTCCATAGAAGATCTCTGTGGGCATCGAACTGACGGGATCCAGAAACTGGTACCCCGCGGTTACCCTGCGCTCCTTGCAAACGAGCTCCGACAGGGGCTCAAGCGCTACGCCAGCGGCTTCCAACGAGGCAACCATCTCATCCAGCTTCGACTCGTTGTCGAGTTGCCAGCCAATCGCCCGGATCGCCTCGCAGTTGGATTCGTATACGGCAATCCGGTGATGCCACTCATCCAAACGATAGAAAGTAACGCCAGCACCTTGCTCCGCACCCATCCCCAAGATATCCGCAAGCAACTGATGCCACTTTTTCGCCTCGCACGTATCGAGCGCAAAATAACCCAGTCCTGAGATAGCCATAGTGTTACTCCTTTTCGCCCTGCCTCAGACAGCCCCCGAAGCAACAAATCGCTCGTAGTAGATATTGTCGGAGGCGAGCCCCGCTGAAAGCAGCCGCTCAATTGCAGCATTAATGAGTCCCTCAGGCCCACACACATAGGCTTCTGTATCACCTGCGAGCGAATCGAAATCGATGGGTTCAAGGGCATTGCCAATGCAGTGATCCTCTTCGGCATCGGATTCCACACATAGATTCACTGTAAGTGTTGGCATCCACGACTCAAGATTTCTCAGAAAAGCCGGATCCAGTAATGCATCCGGTGAGGCGCAACCCAGATTCAGGGTAAGCGGCGGCTTCGATCCACTCGCCGCCCGGACCTCTTGAAGAATACTGCAGATAGGAGACAACCCCGTGCCACCAGCAATAAACAATTGTGGGCGGGACCGTGAGCCCGACCAAGAAAAATCTCCATACGGACCCCGAAGGTTCAGAACGTCATCGGGCTTGGCGGACTCGCGGAGATAATCGGACATCAGGCCAGCGCCCAGCATCCTGATCATGAAAGCGAGCTTTGGTAGCTCAGTGGGCGCCGTACACATCGAGTAGCTGCGAAACTCGTTCGACCCGGGCACCGTTATCTCTACGTACTGCCCCGCTCGGAAATCCAGCCACTGTCCCTCAGCGAGCTCCACAGTCAGCTTGATCGCATCGCTTGCAATCCATTCAACACTATCGACGAAAGCCTGCACCTCGGAAGGCCCCGCCTCATCGCTAGAATAATCGAAGTGTAGCGCGCCGTCGGAGATCGCTTCAGACACGCAACACAGCATCTTGCCCTCATCCCGCTCCATCGGCATGAGGCTGGTCGCCCGCCCTGCCTGCACCGACAGCGGAGGCGCATCAACCGCACCCAGGCATGAACAACTCAAGCAGGTGCCGCTCCTGCATTGATTCCGAATCGGCACACCTTGCTCAAGGGCCACCTCCAGAAATGATCGTCCTGTTTGAGCATTTACCTCAAAAGACGCACCATCACTGAAGTGGCACGTAATGACCGGCATTTATTTGTTCCTCTGCCTGACGGAGGTACGGTTAAAGTTATTAAGGTCATCGATCTTTTCGACAAAATAGCCGGGTGACTTGCCCTCAGACACATTCCTAAGCCGAATGCTTGACGCCTTATCACGCCCTTGCGCGCCTGGAGGTGGTGGAGCGATGCCGCGGTTATGCCGGGATGCCAGCTTCCTCCACATAATGGCAGAGATGTCAGTCTCTACCAGCTGCTCCTTCTGCCAACCGGTTCCATCAGCATAGAAATCCTGCATCGCTTCTCTGGCGTGCAAATCACAATCGTTAAACCCTCTCAAGGCGAGCGGCTGATAAACCGTATCGAACCGATAAGAGAACTGCTCCCGGTCTTCTTCAGTGGGACAGTGCTTAACAAGCACCTCCCAATACTCATAGGTATCCTCCGTAATGGGCACATACCACTCATACTGCGCCACCCCCTCCTCTGGCCAATTTTCGACCAATAACACCCCTGGTAAAATAACGGACGTTCGATACAAGCGACTGTTCAGCCCTTCTACTTTTACATCGAGCGTTTTATTTTCGAGAATGGGTTCCCAACGGTCTGTGAACAACCATTGCATCATCCCTTTAGGCCCGTCCTCATCGTCGAAAACTGTAATGCAATCATCGCTAGCAGGTCGAATGCCAAGAGGGAGTACCCAGTTATTTGCCTGAACAATGGTATTGTCCTTATGCACCAAAATATGGGCATTATCGAAGCCGTTCTCGCAGGCGATACGCCAGTTAGCCTCTCCCGTGCGATGGATACCCAGAGCCATCACATTTTCGTCAAGCAGAGAGGGCGACGCCGGCCACAATGGATGCGGAAACCGCTCGCTGTTCTCGGGAAACCGGAGCGGAAGGTCCTCGCTCAGGGGCGGCACATCCTCGTCGGGAAAGTCATCCGCCCTGACGAAAACGAAAATCAAACCCGCGGCTTCCTCCACTGGGTAAGTTGTTAAGCCCGCATTACCAATGAGCGGGTCATCAGGATTGCCGACAATCGTATCTAGGTTGCCTGACTCCAAATTGAAGGTAAATCCGTGGTACCAGCACGAGATAGTCTCCTTGTTAAAGCACATAGGCTTTGCGGATAGACGCACCCCCCGATGAATGCACTGATCTTTTAAGGCGAACACCTTGCCATTGGCTCGCCTCAGAACAATTTGAATGCCGGCAATTTGGATGCCCTCGACCTCCCCCTCCCCGAGCTCGTTCGAAAACAGTGCAGGGTACCAGTGGTTGACGAAGCCCCACTCGGCGTCAACATAGGGCTGATACTCTTTTTGCACCGCGTCAGTATTAGCGGTGCCCGATTGGGCTCTGCGTCGAACAGGTTGCTCATCGGACATATCAAAATCCTCTCGATTGCCAGTGTAGTAATAATGTTAGTGAATGGCGTTTTCTAAAAAACCGCGGACCACTGCGTCATGTTCATCAGGTCTCTCCCACTGCGGCCAATGAGCGCAGCCTTCCATCACGTGCAGCTCGCTCCCCGCAATCAATTGACATAGGCGCTCCGCAGCATCAACACCGTGGATCGGATTCTTGTCCGTCCAAAGCACCAACGTAGGGCACTGGATGGAGCGAATAGCCTGCTCGTCAAAGTAGTAATCCTCAATGTCGTGCGAGAAAAGGCGCTCATAATATTCGAGCAGGGCCTCCCGGGTTTCCGGTATTGACCACAGCGCCTGTCTGAGTGACACCAGCTCATCCGTCACGCCGCCCAAGGGCATCAGCCACTCTAGGCGAGTGCGCAACGTCTCAAGGGTAGGGTTGTTAAGTGCCGCAACGGAGGTCTCACGAAGCGCGTCCAAGTCAGCTGCGCCTTCCTCTACGTGTTCTTTGTCCAGCGCAATACCCCAAGCGGTATTGAGCACGACGGCGTCAACTCTCTCCGGAAAATTGATCGCCAAATCAAGCGCCACCCAACCGCCCAGCGATTCGCCTTCAAAAGAAGCCGACTGGAGTCCCAGTGCCTCCATTAAATCAATCACCTGCAAAGTGAACTGCCTGAGCCAGTGCACGTCGTCGGTCGCAGAACCATCGCTAAAGGAAGGCCGAGAGGACATGCCATGCCATATAAAGTCCATCGCAATTGGTCGACAGACTGCCGCCAACGAATTGAGATTTCTGGAGAATGTTTCAGCATGGCCGCCGCCACCGTGAAGTAAAATCAGAGGCGCCTTATTGTTCGACACCTCGATCACCCTCGTCCGATAATCGCTACTCTCCACGAAGCGCGTCTCGGTACCGAGCAGATCTATATGGACGCTATTCGTCATCGGGATCCCTTATTGATGTGCAATGACAATTTTTCCAAAGTGCTGCCCGGCCCCCAACTCACTGTAGGCGGCCTCGGCGTTATCGAATGCCACCTCATGATCGATTACAGGCCGGATTTCATGCAGCGCCATGAAGCGATTCATCGCTCTAAAGTCTTCTCGATGGCTCACAGTGATGCCATTTAATGAGACCCACTTGCGTAGGATGTCCGAAATGACAACTTGGGCCTCATTGCCGGATAACACCCCTATCACGCTGATCCGGCCACCCACTCGGAGGCAATTCAGTGATTGCGCCAAGGTTTCTGCACCGCCCAATTCAATCGCCAGATCAATGTGTTCACCGCCTAGCAGCTCAATGACACGGTCGCTCCATCGCGGATACTCCACGTAATTCACCGTATGGTCTGCCCCGAGCTGGCAAATTTTGTGCAGTTTTTCATCGCTGCTGGAAATTACAGTGACCGTGGCGCCCATGGCTTTGGCAAACTGAACCGCAAAAACCGCAACGCCACCCGTGCCCTGAACCAATACATGCTCGCCAGGAATTAACCCCCCCCTAGTGAGAAGCGCTGCCCAAGCAGTCACCGCCGCACATGGGAGTGTCGCGACTTCGCTCGCCGATAAATAATCCGGTGCTCGAAGGAAGGCGCTAGCGGGTAACGTGGCTGTCGAACGCAATAGGCCATCCATCTCGCAACCGAGACTGGCACAGTGATTAGCCGCAGTAGCTGGACCCGCTTCCCAAAACGGGAAAAAGCAAGATGCGACGAGATCACCCGGCACCAGATCTGTCACACCATCGCCGATGTCGATCACTCGACCTGCTCCGTCAGAGATTGGCACGACACCCCCTCGCGACGGATAGAAGCCGGCCTGAATCCCGAGGTCGCGGTAATTGATAGACGAGGCCTGAATCTCTACCGTTACCTCCCCGGCGAGCGGAGCCGCTGGCTCCCGATGCAGCCTCGTGAGTACTCCCTCGTTAATGGCATAAGTGTTTGACATGGACTCTCTCTTCTCTGCTCGCCCACGAGGGCGGGCTTCTCATTTTGTTTCGGCTAGAAAATTTTGCACCAGCGTTTGAAAACGAGCGGGGTGCTCGATCTGCGTCCAGTGGCCACAACGACCAATGTAATGCAGCTGCGAATGCATCAAATGCTGGTGCAGGTGCCATGACGACTGGGGATCAACGACTCGATCATCACGCCCATGAATAATTAAAGTCTCATTGGTAATCGTTTGCAGTGCCTCGATAGACAGAGACTGTGCATCAAGCCAACGCTGATGAGGTGGTGGAAAAATCCGCTCAAACCGCTCTTGCGCGCCCGGCAAAGTTGTTGCCCGATAGCGCAACTCTGCCAACTCGTCCGTCACCAGCGTTCGATCAAACGCCATGATGTCCATTAGCCGCTTCATGTTTTCCACCGAGGGCTTATAGCTCCAAAGCGCTTCGAGGTTTTCGTTCACCTTGGTCGGCCAGCCACCCGGACCCATCAAAACCAGACGATCGCAAAGATCAGGCCGTTGCGCGGCCATCCAGAGCGTAAGGGCGCCGCCAAAGGAATTGCCCACCCAATGCGCGCTCTTAACTCCCAACGTGTCTAACAGCGCTTCTATCTGCTCAATCCACGTCGCCATGAATCGGAACTCAAAGGCTTCGGGAATCTCTGTGTATCCAAAACCAGCCAAATCTGGCGCCAGCACTCGGTAGCGATCCGACAACTTTGGAATCAGATTTCTCCAGTTCGCCCAAGCCGATACGCCGGCCCCCGAGCCGTGAAGCAGTACAACAGGTTTACCTTGACCTTGGTCGTGCACATTCGTGCGATAGCCGCACGTCTCAACAAATGTACCTATCTCGGGGTCACTCACAACTTGCTCCAATTCGGCCTGCTAAAACACAGAAGGGACACTCGCCAGCGCTCCATCACTCAATACTTCGGGTGCCTGATATGCGAGCTTGCTGTGAGCAAGTCCAAGCTGAACCAGTAGCTCACAATGCTTCAGCGCGACAAGCCCCGGATTGAGCACAGGTACCTCAATCGCATTGCTCAGGAAATCGGCAGACTGGTGCATCGTGGTCGAGCCGAGAATAATGACGTCAGCACCGCAATGATCAATTGCGCGACGAGCCGCAGCCTCGAGCTTTTCAAAGACCACCTCCTCTTTGCCCGCTAACAATTCCTCGGCGTCCGGTCGCACATCGATAGACTCTACTGATACCAGACGATTTTGCATTTCTAGCTCTAACGCCACTTTCCGGTAAAGGGGCTTCCAGCGGTCCCACATCGTGACGACTGAGAACTTATGGCCCAACATAGCAGCTGTTAGGAAACATGCCTGGCCGGGGCCTACCACCGGGATGGTCAGGCGAGATCGAAGTGCAGAGAGGCCAGAGTCACTCATACTGTTGATGCAGACTGCGTCGTATCCTTCCGACTCGGCCGATAGGCCTGCTTCCAATACGAATGCATCAGCAAGCGTCATCTCATAATAGGAGTCCAAAATTTTGCCGCCATTCTTTGCCGAGCAAAAATCGATCTGGAGGTCTGATCTGTTTAGAGACGCGGGCACTTGCGCCTCAAAAGCCGCAAGTGCGGCGTGCGGCAGCGGCACCGGTAGTATCATTTTGATCTTCAACGCGCCTTTCCCGAATAACTTGCTGTAGATGTAAGCTAGCAAACTGCCATTGAATTTCAATGGATTTTTAACTTATTTTCATCAGTAGACGGAGCCAGCCATGCCCACGAGAGACAAGCAGCCAAAACAGCAGGCACGAACCAGTACCCCAGAGGCCGACTGGGCCCATGCTCATTGGCCACTGGGCAGAGATCCCCACGACATCAACACCACTGAGTTCGAGTGGGCAGTCATGCGATTTTTTTCAGCGTTTGAGCGCAGCTGCCTCCAATTATCCATCACTGCGGGATCACCCGACCTGCCCTTTCAGGAGCTGGTTTTATTGCATGTAGTCGCCATGCAGCATCATGCGCAAACCAGCCACTCCATCGCCCGACAACTGAATCGAGACGACATACAGAATTTGCAATATGCCCTCAGAAAGCTGGAGAAGCGTGCACTGATCACTAAATCAGAAGGAGATCGGAATAAGAGCGCGCAATATTCAATTACATCTGCCGGGCGTGACGCTGTCGGTCTATACGCTAAAATAAGGTCACAGCTATTGACAGGCAGAACGGAGTTGGTCGGCGAAATCGACGAAAAGCTGGAAAGGGCGACCCAGTTGCTCTCGGTATTAACTGGCGTTTACGATGATGTGGCGCGGGTTGCGGCGACCTACAGCCCGATGCGCGGCGAAGACACAGCAGGAAGAGACTCAGATGACTGACTCGATGCGGTTGGCGCAAAACCTCTTTACCAAGTACCTCGATTGGCGCAATCGGACGCGCCACACAGCAGTCCCTCAGCATGGTAACGACTGATGCCAACTGACTTCACCCGACGTGACGTTCTGGGCTCCTCACTGGCCACCGCCTCTTATCTTGTTCTCGGGCAACGACTGACAATCACGCCTGCAGAGGCGGCCGAGCGCGAATTCACACCGGAGGTGCTGACCAGCGCCCAAATAAATTCGATCGAAGCAATAGCCGAACAGCTAGTTCCGGGGTCCGTTGACGCTGGCATTGGCGCTTATTTAGACGCCCAGCTGCGCGCCGGCGAGGACTCACTTTTAATAGGCAAATACCTAGGCGTGGACGTCTCCAGCCAGGCTGAATTTTACCAGACGCTAGCCGGGAACCTTCAAAATGCTCTCGATACCGAGCAATCGACCTCTGAATTGATCGCCGCCATGTGGAGTGACACGCAAACAAATTGGGATGGCCCACCTCCGAGTTACATGCTGTTCGTCCTGCGAGCTGACGCACTGGACGTCACGTATGGCACACCAGACGGCTTCAAAAGCCTAGGCATCCCCTATGTGGCCCATATCGTGCCTGAACAGCTGTGGTGATGGGAAAGCAGGACGTCGTAATCGTTGGCGCAGGGGCGGCTGGGCTCATGTTGGCCGCACGTTTAGCCGAGGGCGGGCAATCGGTCACCGTTTTAGAGGCAGGGCC
>ERZ802830.4340-NODE-4340-length-11437-cov-26.2613_pt1 | contig 11437 bp, 7 predicted proteins | sample MGYA00345654_ERZ802830 | MGnify/ENA primary metagenome ERZ802830 (study PRJEB30503, sample SAMEA104212375) | marine metagenome | biome: Westerlies Biome; feature: [SRF] surface water layer (ENVO:00010504) within the epipelagic zone...; material: water...
GACATTTGTGCTTCAACCTTGTAAGAGAAGTTGTCCAAAGCCGTGCCTTTTCGGGATTGAAAACTGGCCAAACTTACGCCATAACCCCTACGTTCGTCTTCTTCTGGTAAATCATCTAAGCGTACCGACACATGTCGTATATGTAAAGATGAGCGTTGTTTGTTTTGAATTCCCTTTGGACGGTAGTAGAAAATCAAAGAAGGCGTAAAGACCGTATAGCGCAATTGAGGCGCATAGTGATAGGACGAACCAAATAGGTTAATTCGGGTTAAATAATGGCTGCTGTTTTCTTTGTAAAAATCGGCTATTACAAAACCAAGTCCGCTTATTTGTTTTCGTTTGACACCATACTGTGGGCTAAACTTAAAGCGATATTTATTGGCTAATATGCTGCTGTTTGCTATGGAAATACCACCCAGCAGTCCGTCGTAATAGTTATAGGCAAACTCCGGTTTGTAGAGCAATAATGCGGTGCCGCTCTCAGCGATATCTTGTAAGAACCGTAATTTCAAGTTGTTGCGAAACAGGCCCTTGCCAAGCTGGTAGGTGTTGTTGTTTAATTGGCGCTCTGGGATGTAGTGGTTTTCATTTATGGTCAGCGTTGAAACCTCAGCGTTTTTATAGTCTTGTTCATAGGGCAAATCTTTGCTTGATATCCAATCTGTTTGCTGGGCACCGTTAGTCAAGATTTTTTTAATAGGAATCGCAACTTTTGATTGGGTGCTGTTGATTTGAATCCGCGAAATTTCGGAGTCCACTTTTTTACCTTGAAGTTTTAAGTCGACGTTATTATCCAAATGGATGTAATGGTCAAAAAACCAATCCAGCGGTTTGTCGGTTTTTCGTGTCAATTCCTGTTTAAAAACAGCATTGGACAGCGAACCCTTGGGAATAGATTTGACTGTATTGCTAAGGATGTCACCACCAATGTAATGGTCTAAATACATCAGCGCCAAAGTGGCACGACTGGGGTTTGCAATCCTTCGGTTGTAACGGGTCAGTCTATTTTTGGGGGTGGTTAGCGCTTGTCCCCTGTTTTTGTTGGCAGACACATTAGCTGACAGTTCCCAGCTACGATGGTAGGGCGCCTGTACAAAGTGATAGTTTTTTACAAACGGTAACTCTTTTAAAGACCCCGTCATGGGTAGGTTTGGATATTGCTCTTGCACATATTGATTCCACAAAAAATTTGGCAAACCGTCCATAAGCCAGTCCGATTGGTCTTCTGTCTGTCCGTATTTCTTGGATACATGCCAATGCAGTAGGCTTTTAAGTAATTTTAACTCTACTACTTGCGCTTTGTCAAAAGCCTTTAAAAAGGGGGGAAGTGATTCCAGCGCTATCAAGGAATAAGCCTTGTAGTCTTCTTCAAAAGCCCAGATTGTTTGCGCATCTACATCGCTAAAGTGGCGACTTAAAAATGCTTCAATATTTTTTAAGTGTGACGCCAAGCCAATTGTTTCATCAGCAGGTATCATATCTGTTATTAGCGTTGCATGGCCAAAGGGTATTTTTTGAAACGCATTTGGCTTGGTTAAAAGCAACGGAGAAACTTCGGTCGTGTTTTGGGCTGGTAGGAGTAATTCGAAATCTTGACTTGTTTCAAACTGATAACGCACTGCTGCAACAGGGCTGTTGGGTTTTCCAAAACCGAAATTGGTGTTTGGAGACCAACTGCCATCGCTATTGATTGTTGCCAAAACCAAATGCCAATGGTAAGTAAACAACTCATTCTTTGATGTACCGTATTTAAATTTAGTTGCATCGGGTAGTTTGACCGAATACACCACCGTAAAATCAACTGAGCTGTTTGGCGCAATGGCTTCATCAAAGCTTATTTTGATGGCCTCTCGCTTTTCTGGCTGTCTTTCCCACTTGTGCTGTTGCCCATTGCTGTGAATTTTTTGAATATCGGTATATCCCTGGTTTTTCTTGCTGGCACGTATCAGTTTATAATCAAACTCATTTGCCAAAAAGTAACCCAGCTGACTGCGTGCAGAAGAATAGGCGTGATTCCAGTCCAAGAGGTAAATGGTGTTTACAGCCACATCGCTATCGTTTGTCCATCGTATGTTTTGGGTAATGGATAGGGGTGCAGCAGCCTCATTCCATTTGACACGAATGTCATAGGCGTTTTGGGCATATCCAAAAGCGTGTAGCAACAATAAGAAACCGAATAGCTTGCGCAATGCTTAGAAGTTAGGGGTGAATTTCCGCTTGGTGTGGAACTGGGATACGTGTTTTACTGCTTCGTCAACGTCGTCAACTACTTTGATTAAATCCAAGTCCTCTGGACTTATGTTGTGGTATTCTTCAAGCAGTGTGTTTTTAATCCAATCGATGAGACCAGACCAGAAGTCTGAACCAAACAATACGATGGGGAATTTTTTAATTTTTTCTGTTTGAATTAGCGTAAGTGCCTCAAAGAGTTCGTCTAAGGTACCAAAGCCACCAGGCATAACTACAAAAGCTTGTGCGTATTTGATAAACATCACTTTGCGTACAAAAAAGTAATCGAAATTAATGAGTTTGTCTTTGTCAATATAAGGGTTAATATCTTGCTCAAACGGCAGTTCAATAACAAGTCCTACAGAAGTGCCATCGCCTTGTTGTGCACCTTTGTTGGCCGCTTCCATTAGCCCAGGTCCGCCACCTGTGATGACGCCAAAGCCTTGGGTGACTAATTTCTCTGCTATTTCAACGGTTTCTTTGTAGTATCTACCATTTGGTTTTGTACGTGCCGATCCAAATATGGATACACAGGGCTCTATCATCCCCATTTGCTCAAAACCCGATACGAATTCCCCCATGATTTTAAAGGTTAACCATGAGTTACTCGATTTCATGTCTGTCCATGTATTTGCCATGATTTTTATGTTTTTAACTCCTGCTGTAAAAAACGAGCAGTATGATTAGATTTGTTTTTAACGATTTCTTCAGGTGTTCCCGCGCAACAGATGTTACCGCCTTTTGCGCCGCCTTCAGGACCTATGTCAATAATATGATCCATCTGCTTGATTACATCCATGTTGTGTTCGATGATAATCATGGTGTTCCCTTTGTCGACCAAACGGTTGAGTACGTTCATCAATACTCGAATGTCTTCAAAGTGCAACCCCGTGGTGGGCTCATCCAAAATATACAGGGTTTGCCCCGTATCTTTTTTGGATAATTCAGTCGCCAACTTAATGCGTTGGGCTTCGCCACCTGAGAGCGTTGTAGATTGTTGTCCAAGTGTAATGTACCCCAATCCAACGTCTTGAATGGTTTTTAATTTACGATAAATTTTGGGATAAGGTTCAAAAAAGCGACATGCATCGTTGATTGTCATCTCTAAAACGTCGCTAATATTTTTATTTCGATACTTGATTTCAAGGGTTTCTCTATTGAATCGTTTACCATAGCATGCGTCACAATGCACGTATACATCGGGTAAAAAGTTCATCTCAATGGTTTTTACTCCCGCACCTTGACAGGTCTCACAGCGTCCGCCTTTTACATTAAAACTAAACCTGCCGGGCTTATAGCCGCGTATCATGGCTTCTGGTGTTTTGGTAAACAACTGACGGATTTCTCCAAACACGCCTGTATAAGTTACTGGATTAGATCGTGGTGTACGGCCAATTGGCGATTGGTTGATGTCAATTACTTTATCAACATGCTCCAAACCCTTGATTGATTCGTAAGGGAGTGGTTTCTTAACCGCTTTAAAGAAATGTTGGTTTAGAATAGGGTAGAGGGTTTCGTTTATCAGCGTGGATTTTCCGCTGCCCGATACGCCCGTAACTCCTATCATGCTACCAAGTGGTATGCTGAGGTCTACGTTTTTTAGGTTGTTGCCCGTGCAGCCTTTTAATCGCAGCTTTTTTCCGTTTCCGCGACGTCTTTTTTCTGGAACTTCAATTTGTTTTTTTCCTGTCAGGTAGGCTGCCGTATCTGTATCCATCTGCTGGATATGCTTCGGATGATCGGCTGCCACAACTTTTCCGCCGTGACGTCCAGCGCCAGGCCCCATGTCTATCAGATAATCTGCTTTGAGCATGATGTCTTTGTCGTGTTCCACCACAATCACCGAATTGCCAATATCACGCAATTGCATCAACGATTCAATGAGTTTTTCGTTGTCGCGTTGGTGCAGACCTATACTGGGCTCGTCTAAAATATAGAGTACCCCAACCAGTTGTGCGCCTATTTGTGTTGCCAAACGTATGCGTTGTGCTTCGCCACCCGAAAGTGTTTTAGCACTTCGGTTTAACGACAGGTATTCTAGCCCAACATCCAATAAAAACTGCAATCGCTTTTCAATTTCAATCAGTACTTCATGTGCAATGATGAGTTGCTTTTCAGACAACGACGAACGAATGCCTTGTGCCCAAGTGTGCAATTGGGCAATGTCCATTTCGGTCAAATCTGCAATTCCTTTATCGCCAACCTTAAAGAAGCGGGCTTCCTTTCTTAGCCTTGAACCTGCGCAGCTAGGACATTTGATTTCGTCCATAAAGCCCTTTGCCCAACGTTTGAGTGCAGATGTATGTGCTTCTTTATACTGATGCTCCAAAAACGGAATAACACCATCGTAATCAATGCTGTAATCTCTCGTGATACCCAACGACTTAGAAGCCACAGAAAAGCGTTCGTTTCCGCCGTTTAGTATCACCTCCATACCATCCTTGGGAATGTCTTTTATCGCAGCTGTTAGCGAAAAATTATAGCGCTGTGCGATGCTGTTCATTTGCTTAAACGTCCAGTTGTTTTTTTCTTCACCTACAGGAACAATACCACCCGCCTTGATAGAGATGGCTGTGTCGGGAATGATTTTTTTATAATTGACCTTGTGTACCACACCCAAGCCGTTGCAAGAAGGACACATGCCTTTTGGAGAGTTAAAGGAAAAAGTGTTGGGTTCTGGTGCTGCATATGATATACCACTGCTCGGGCACATTAATTTACGGCTGTAGAAACGTGTTTTTTCTGTTTCGTAATCATATATCATCAACATATCGTTACCGTGATACATGGCGGTTTCTATGCTTTCAGCAAGACGCTTGCTGTCTGTTTTTGATGTTTTGACTTGAAGCCTATCAATAACAATTTCAATATCGTGGTTTTTATACCTGTCAAGTTTGAAATTAGGTGTCAACTCCACAAAAGTTCCATCTGCTCGCACTCTAGTAAAACCTTGCTTAAAAATAGAGGCAAAGAGTTCGCGGTAGTGTCCCTTTCTCGATTGTACGACAGGGGCGAGAATGGCAATTTTTTTGTCTTTGTAGGACGAGGCAATGGCCGCTTGAATTTCGGTGTCGCTGTATTGCACCATTTTCTCATTGGTCTGAAAGCTATACGCATCAGCGGCACGCGCATACAGTAGTCGCAGGAAATCATACACTTCTGTAATGGTACCCACCGTAGATCTCGGGCTTTTTCCCGTAGTTTTTTGTTCGATAGCAATGACTGGAGACAGCCCGTCAATTTTATCAACGTCGGGTCGTTCTAGTGCACCCAAAAACTGTCGTGCATAGGCAGAGAAGGTTTCGATATAGCGACGTTGCCCCTCGGCATAAACGGTGTCAAATGCAAGTGAAGATTTACCGCTGCCCGATAGACCGGTAATGACAACAAGCTCATTGCGTGGAATTTCCACGTCAATATCTTGCAAGTTGTGCACCCGCGTTCCTTTAACAATTATTGCATCTTTCATAGCCAAGCCAAGCTTCGAATATAATTGATTTTAGTCAAGTTTTTTTAGTGAAGTGCTTCTTTTTTAAACGAATCGCAATGACCCATGAGTTCAGGGTAGAATTTCAAAAAATGCGTCTTAAAAAAATCATAGTGGCGTTCAAGTGTGTTAGCACCCGTTTGTAAGGGTTGTAAGCCTGACCGATTTGCCATTTTATTTAGAATTACGTCAATACCTGCAACACTGCTGTATTCCAGCAGCCAGTTTTGGGTTTGCATACCCCGTAGATATCCTTGTGCGGACGATGGCATTATGTCCTTGTGTTTTTGCAGTAAAGCCGTTATTTTGACGCTAAATGTTTCTAACGATTGATGGTGAAATCTTTCAAAATAGACTGCTAAGAAGTGATCGTAATACATATCAACCAGAATTCTGCTTATGTGTCGGTAGTCCTCAAAAAGTTTTTCTCTGATGGCTATGGAGGCTGCATGTGTATCTGTAAAGCTGTCGATGCTGCGATGCATATCAACGCCCAATTGCACTTCTTTTGTGAATTGAGCCAAGTCTTTATTGCGTACATGGTCACCTATAAAATTACCCACAACCAAGTCAGCTGATGGATACGATAAGGCCAAGTGCGCTAAGTAATTCATGTGCGTTTGTATGCTTATATTTGACAAAACAAAAGTATGACTTTAATTGCGTCTGTTTCGGGTATTCGTGGCACTATTGGTGGAGAAATCAATCAAAATCTTACACCTGTTGATGTGGTTGCTTTTGCAGCAGCTTACGGCAGTTGGATTAAAACCAAGCATCAGTTGGCTACTGTAGTTGTAGGCCGTGATGCGCGCATATCAGGCCCAATGGTTCAAGCGCTTGTGCAGCAGACCCTCGTTAGTCTGGGAATTAATGTGATTGATGTGGGGCTTTCCACAACACCTACCGTTGAAATGGAAGTTGTTCGCAAACAAGCACAAGGCGGTATTATCATTACAGCCAGTCACAATCCCAAGCAATGGAATGCGTTAAAATTATTAAACAACAAAGGCGAATTTATTAGCGCTGAAGACGGTTTTGAACTGATGCAATATGTAAATGATCAGTCCTTTGAATTTGTTGGAGTAGATGAGTTGGGTAAAATCAGTGTGGTTACAGATGCACTTACGGCGCATATGGATGCGATTCTTAGTCTTCCACTGGTAAATGTTGCTGCGATTAAAGCAGCAAGGTTTAGTGCGGTTGTCGATGGTGTTAATTCATCTGGGGGTGTTGCGGTTCCTATGTTACTTGAACAACTAGGCGTAAAGGTGCATAAAATTCATTGTACGCCAAATGGCGCATTTCCACATAATCCAGAGCCGCTAAAAGAACACCTTGTTGATTTGTCAGATGCTGTAACTGAAGAACATGCAGATTTGGGCATAGCCGTAGACCCAGATGTTGACCGCTTGGTTTTTATCGATGAAAACGGGCTATTATTTGGTGAAGAATATACCCTTGTTGCCTGTGCCGATTATGTGCTGCAAACTGATAAGGGTGCGATTGTTTCTAATTTATCTTCTTCAAGAGCGCTAGCTGATTTGGGCAACGATTACGGCGTGGACTATCACACCAGTGCAGTAGGCGAGGTACACGTTGTTGCAAAGATGAAAGAAGTCAATGCTGTTATTGGCGGTGAAGGAAATGGCGGTGTCATTCTTCCTGTGTTGCACTATGGGCGTGATGCACTTGTTGGCATTGCCCTTTTCTTATCACACTTGGCAAAGGAAAAAATCAGTGTATCTACACTAAAAGAGCGCTATGCATCATACGTGATGGACAAAAAGAAAATTGAACTTTCACCTTCTTGGGATGCAGATGCGTTGTTAGCAGCTGTTGCCAAAACTTTTGCCAATGAGCGTGTAACCACCATTGACGGTGTTAAAATCGACTTTGACGATTCGTGGATTCACTTGCGCAAATCCAATACCGAACCCATTATTCGTTTGTATGGCGAGGCCAAAACGCAAGATAAAATGAACGATAAAATCAATAAAATAGAAGCGGCTATTGCTGCTTTTGTCGCATCAGCTTAAAGCGGTTATGTGTCCAAAAGTAAAGGGATGGATCTTCTTTTATTAGTGCTTCCAATTGTTCGTAGAACATATCTGTAATGGTGTAATCGGGTAGGGTATTGGGATTTTCAGCCAATAGGTTAAACGTTGTTTCATAATAACCTCTTTTAACTCTTCTAATTTTCGCCATTACCACAGGAACATCAAACCTTTTGCCTAGGCGTTCTGCTCCTGTAAACACAGGGACTTCATGGCCAAAAAAGCTACGGAAGTAATTCTTTTCATTGTTTTGAGGCGATTGATCTGCTGCAAACCCAATGACCGCTAGTTCTTTTTTGTGCTGCATGGATGTAAATTGCTCCCCAAACTTTTTTCGTGAAATAAGGTATGATCCGTGCATGGAACGCACTTTTTTTAGGTACTTGTCAAAATAGGGGTTTTGCAGTGGGGCATAAATGCCGTGAGGGGTGTGTGGGATGTGATGTCCTAATGATAAGAGCCATTCAAAATTCCCATAGTGCCCTGTCATCACAAAGACAGATTTACCCTCTTTGGCGTAACTTTTTAAAAGTGCTGGATTGCTAATAGTGAAACGGCGCATCATGGTCTTTTTTGACATGCCCCTTACTTTAATCATTTCTAAAAACAGATCGCATAAATACCGGTAGAACTTGCGTTCAATGACCAACGCTTCTTTTTTTGTTTTGGCTAAACCTGAGAGTTTAATATTCTTACGAACCACTTTTTTTCGATAGCCCGCTACATGATAAAGTAAATAGTATAGCACGTTAGCATACGCATATAACATCCAAAATGGTAACCATGAAATAAGCAGCAAAAAAGGAACTGTAAAAATAAAAGTGAGTCGCTTCATTGCGCCTAAAATATGTGTATATGCTTAAAGCAGTATTTGCTCAAGGATAGGAATGAAATCTTCTGCATGTCGTTCTTTGGCAATAACAGTTCCGTTTTCATCCAGCAGAAATAATTGGGGTATGGAGTTTACACCATAGGCAGCTGCAATAGGGTCATCCCAACGCTTTAGGTGCGATACATGTGTCCAATCAAGCTTATCATTATCAATGGCTTTTTTCCAAGACTCCTTATTCTTGTCTAAAGAAATGCCAACTATGGCAAGGCCATTGTCTTTATAGGCGTTGTGAACCTTGACTAGGTTAGGGCTGTCAACGCGACATGGACCACACCAAGATGCCCAAAAATCTAAAATGGTCAATTTCCCAAGAGTTGTGTTTAGTGTAACGGGAACATCATTGGGGTCAGGCGCAGCAAAATCAGGTGCTTTATCACCAACATTAACTTCGCCATCTTCCGTTTCTTTCGTTTCTTTTGGCGCTACAAGCTCATTGATCTTAACAGCAGATTTTGTTTTCTTGATGGTTTTACTAAAGCCGTTATAAATCTCATAAGCCTCTTCGTTTTCAATGGCTTTGTTCATGACCAATTGTATCAAAACCATTGCAGACACATAGGAATCAGGATTGGATTTGGTATAATCTATTTGGAAGCTGTTAAACTTGGTCTCCATATCTTTTAGCTGCTCCTCCAAATCTTTGTATCCCAAGCTATCACGCGAAATCATCGCATTTCGCATATCGTTTTGAATTTCATAAAAAGACTTAAACAATGGATTGATTTCATCAATGTAGCGTTTAAAGGCTACGTTGGTTTTTGTTCCGCTCACTTTCGAAGCTTGAATACTGTCTTTGTATATTTCGACCGTAATTTCTCCAGGCTCAACAAATAGGGGTACAGATCCCCTTACACCATTTACCCATAACGATTGATAATCTGGTACTTCAGCAAATCCACTGTAAGAAGCTAAGCCTTCCTTTACGAAGAGCGTATCAATCACATTAGGTTTGTTATCGTCATCAAAGTTGACAAGAAATATTTGGTGGTCATCTTCAACGTCAGCAGAAATGCTGATGGTGTAATCTCCAGAAGATGATTGGCATGAAACAAAAAGAATAATTAGGGTAACTAAGAAAAGATTTCGCATTTGAAAAAATATTTTAGCAAATTTATGAAAAAGGAATTTGAATTGACCATTTACTTTAACCCTGTACGTGTATTCAAATACAATTCTGAATCGCCGTTTTACGTTGACTGTATATATTCGTACTTTTGAAAAAAATATTTAAATGGCAGGAAATTCTTTTGGAAAAATATTTAGCCTTACAACCTATGGCGAGTCGCATGGTGTAGCCCTTGGTGGTGTTATTGACGGCTGTCCAGCAGGTGTAGCAATTGATGTTGCGGCAATCCAAGAAGACCTTAACAGACGTAGACCCGGACAATCGGCTATCGTAACACAACGGAAAGAACCCGATACGGTTGCCATTCACTCAGGAGTGTTTGAAGGCATGTCTACGGGAACACCCATTGGTTTTACCATTGTGAATACCAATCAAAAATCAAAAGATTACAGCCACATAAAAGACAGCTACCGTCCTTCACACGCCGATTATGTTTACGACCAGAAATACGGCATTCGTGATTACCGTGGCGGTGGGAGAAGTTCGGCACGTGAAACCGCAGCCCGTGTGGTAGCAGGCAGCATAGCCAAGCAATTTATTGCACCCGTTAGCATTCGTGCTTTTGTTTCAGCAGTAGGGGAGTTGTCTCTTGAAAATCCACAAAACACAAGCGATTTTTCTACCATAGAAAGTAACCCTGTACGTTGTCCAGACCCAGCGATGGCTGCCCAAATGGAAACCTATATAAAGCAAGTTCGCAAAGAAGGGGATACCGTTGGTGGTGTGGTAACTTGTGTTATTAAAAATGTTCCCATCGGTTTGGGAGAACCTGTTTTTGACAAGCTACACGCAGCCCTTGGACAGGCCATGCTTTCCATCAATGCCGTCAAAGGTTTTGAATATGGAAGTGGCTTTGCTGGTGCCTCAAGAAAAGGAAGCGCACACAACGATTTATACAACGAAGACGGTACTACCAAAACCAATTATTCTGGTGGTGTCCAAGGCGGTATTAGCAACGGCATGGACATTTATTTTAATGTTGCGTTTAAACCTGTTGCGACCATTATGCAGAATCAAGAAACCATTGACAAAAAAGGGGACAAGGTTGTTATGGAAGGCAAAGGGAGACACGATCCTTGTGTGGTGCCACGCGCCGTACCTATAGTTGAAGCCATGGCTGCTTTGGTATTGGCTGATTTTAGTCTTCGCAATAAAAACGCTAAAATTTAACACATGAAAAAATTGCCCCTACATTGGAAAATTCTACTCGGAATGCTTTTTGGCGTTCTATTTGGTTTTATATTTAGTCAATTTGAATGGGGTAAAGATTTAGTAGTAGATTGGATCAAACCGTTTGGTACCATATTTATTAATGTCCTGAAACTCATTGCCGTTCCCTTGATATTGGCCTCGCTAATCAAAGGGGTTTCTGATCTTAAAGATATTACACAACTTTCCACCATGGGTAGTCGCACTATAGGTTTATACTTATTGACAACGCTTACTGCAGTTACCATTGGTTTGAGTATTGTGAACCTAATCAAGCCTGGAAATACCATCTCCGACGAAACACGAACGGAGCTACTTTCCGCTTATGCCTCTGATGCAGCTGCCAAACAAACAGTTGCAGCCGCACAAAAGGAAGCAGGCCCACTACAAGCGCTAGTAGACATGGTGCCCTCCAATATTTTTGCTGCCATGCAAGACAA
>ERZ802830.4341-NODE-4341-length-11435-cov-15.9183_pt1 | contig 11435 bp, 14 predicted proteins | sample MGYA00345654_ERZ802830 | MGnify/ENA primary metagenome ERZ802830 (study PRJEB30503, sample SAMEA104212375) | marine metagenome | biome: Westerlies Biome; feature: [SRF] surface water layer (ENVO:00010504) within the epipelagic zone...; material: water...
CATAAGCCTGTTTAAATAGTGTTTGAATTATAATATCAATAAACTAAATATATAGAGATAATTTAGGATTTAACAAAAAATGGATACCAATATGCAACGCGAATCGATGGAATATGATGTTGTTATTGTTGGTGCTGGGCCAGCTGGTTTGGCGAATGCGATTAAACTTAAACAACTCAATCCCGAATTAAATGTATGTATAGTTGAAAAAGCATCAGAGGTTGGGGGCCATATACTCAGTGGCAATGTGTTTGAGACTAAAGCTCTTGATGAACTCCTTCCCGACTGGAAGAATATGGATGGATGTCCAATTAAAACTAAAGTAGTTAAAGAAAAATTCCTTTTTTTATTATCTGACAAAATGAGTTTCAGTTGGCCTGCTTGGTTATTACCTCCCGTTCAGCACAACAAAGGAAACTATATCATAAGCTTGGCAAATCTTTGCCGGTGGTTGGGCCAAACTGCTGAAAATCTTGGTGTTGAGATTTATCCTGGTTTCGCAGCTTCAGAAGTTTTATTTAATGATGACAATTCTGTGAAAGGCATTGCCACAAATGATATGGGCATTGATATTAATGGTGAGAAGAAAGACACTTATGAACCAGGTATTGAGTTACATGCTAAAGTGACTGTATTTGCTGAAGGCTGTAGAGGTCATTTAGGAAAACAATTAATTAAGAAGTACGAGTTGGATAAAGAATCTGATCCCCAACAGTATGGAATTGGGCTAAAAGAAATATGGGAAGTTCCAGATGAAAATCATGACGAAGGACTTGTTCTACATTCTGCAGGATGGCCTTTAGATAATAATACCTATGGTGGTAGCTTTGTTTACCATGCCGCTAATAATCAAATCTATATGGGATATGTAGTTGGCTTAGATTATAAAAATCCTTATTTATCTCCTTTTGAAGAATTTCAAAGATTCAAAACTCACCCTAGTATTAAAAAAATGATCGAAGGGGGCAAGAGAATTTCTTATGGAGCCAGAGCTTTAATTGAAGGAGGTGTTCAAAGTCTTCCAAAAATGTTTATGCCAGGAGCTTTATTAATCGGGTGTAATGCAGGTACTTTAAACATGCCTAAAATTAAAGGATCACATACAGCAATGAAAAGTGGTATTATTGGTGCAGAAGCAATTGATGAATATTTTAGAGAAAATTTAAGTTCTTTAGATAACTTTGAAAATAAATTTACTAATAGTTGGGCATACAAAGAGCTTTATGCCGCTCGAAATGTAAAACCATTTATTACTAAATTTGGCCTTCTCATTGGAACTATTCTTACAGGTATAGATCAAATAATCTTTAGGGGAAAGCTGCCATTTACATTAAATCATGCGCACGCTGATCATGAGACTCTAATGCCTGCAAACAGGTGTAAAAAAATTGAGTACCCTAAACCTGATGGAAAGATTACTTTTGATAGAGCCAGTTCTGTGTTCTTAACAGGTACGTATCATGCAGAAAATCAGCCAGTTCATTTAGTATTGGAGGATAAAAATTTACCGATAGAGTACACATTAGAAAAATTTGATGAACCTGCTCAACGTTACTGCCCTGCTGGTGTTTATGAAGTTCATAAAGATGATGATGGTGGTAATCCTAAATTTGTTATTAATAGTCAAAACTGTATTCACTGTAAGACTTGTGATATCAAGGAACCATCTCAAAACATAAATTGGATAACACCTGAAGGAAGTGGTGGTCCAAAATATTCAAATATGTAATGATGTATATTAGTGCATAAAAAAGCTATCTATATTTCTATTATATTTTTTTTAATATCTATAAATCAGAGCACCGCTTTTTTTTCGGCTGGCAATAGTTCTAATTCTGGCGAGTATTTAATTGCTAATATTTCAATCAATATAAATGATTATGATACTTCTTATGAATATCTGAAAAAAGTTCATAGCATTAATCCATATAAACAAGAGATCCTTGAAAAATTAATTTTCATTGAAACAATGAAGGGTAATTTATCCTTAGCTAATAAATATGCTGAAAAAATATTACAATTGGAATGTGTTACAAGTCTTTATCAAAGATGTAGAAATAATATCGAATTTCAAGCTCAATTAGTAAAAGGAATTTATAACATCTCAAAAGGAAACATTGGTGAAGCGTCAAATAATTTTAATAACTTCTACCTAAAAAATGTTACTCAGATAAATTTTGCTAGGATTCTAGATGCTTGGAGCTGGGCTAATAAGAAAAATTTTAACAAAAGTATAGAGTTAATTGATTCAATAAATTCTAATGATTATCAATTCATAACAATTTTTCATAAAGCCCTAATTTATGATTTAGCTAACGAGGTAGAATTAGCGGAAGTATATTTTGATCAATCATTGGTTCTTAATAGTGAAATATATATAATTAATCTCTATTTAAGTTTTCTTGATAGAAATAATAAAATAGAAAAGAAAAAGCAAATAATTGAGAAATACTTATCAGGGTATGATCAAGATTTTATTAAAAGGCTTACAAAATTTAAGCCTCAAAGAATAATCAGTAGTGAAATAGATGGTATATCAGTAGCTTTATTCAATACTTATGAATTATTGACAGACATAAATGATAATCAAAAGTTTTTTATTATCAATTTAGCCTCAGCAATTTCAAATCACTTTATAGAAAATAAGTTTGTATTAGCAGATACTTTTATTTCATTATCTGATTATCAAACTGCTATTAAAATATTTAAGAGCATTCCAGCAGATAATTATCTTTCTGAAATAACAGCATTAAAAATTGTTAATATTTATTCTATGAGTGGTGATAATCAAAAAGCTGAAAACTATTTGATGAATAATGATTTACTAAAAAATAGTTTTCAAGGACTTATAACCCTAGGAAACTTACATAGATATGAATCTCAATGGGATGCAGCAATAGATACGTATAAGAAAGCTATTGAAAAAAAGAAAAATGACCCCGGTTTTAACTTATGGGATGCATATTATAAAATTGGAATATCATATGAAAGAAAAAAAGATTGGAAAAAAGCTGAGGAATATCTTTTAAAAGCTTTGAATTATTCAAGTTTTCAGCCTGATGTACTTAATTATTTAGGATATACATATTTAGATTTGAATATCACTCCAAAATTTGAAGATGCCAGAAAGATGCTTGAAGAAGCGCTAAAACAAAAACCTGATGATGCTTACATTTTGGATAGTATGGCATGGTATTATTTTAAAGTTGGTAAATTTAATGAGTCATTACAATTATTTGAATATGCAATCTTGATAGATCCAAGTGATCCGACGATCAATGATCATTTTGGAGATGTTTTATGGAAGGTAGGAAAATTTTCTCAAGCTAGATATCAATGGCGAAAAGCTCTTGATATTAATGAAGATAAAATTGTTTCTAAGAGAATACGGAAAAAACTTATTCTTGGACTCTAATAAATGGAACTTTTGAAATCACCCGCTAAGATAAATCTTTTTCTGGATGTCTTATCCAAAGAAAATGATGGCTTTCATAATATTAAATCTATCCTTACACTTATTGATCTGCATGATGAAATAATAATAAAAGAGTCTGCATCTTTAAACATAAATTTTTCAGGTGAATTTTCTAATGAAATAAATCAAAACAATATTCAAATATTATTTGATTTTTTGATAAAAAAAAATTTTATAAAATCAGATAAGTATTCTATTAATATTACAAAAAACATTCCTGTAGGCGCTGGATTAGGAGGAGGCTCAAGTAACATAGCTGCTATATTGAATTTTCTATGTTCCAAAAAGATAATCAAATATAATGAGGCTTTAAATATTGCTAGAGAATTAGGGTCTGATATAGAGTTTTTTTTTGATACAGCTCCAGCAATAATTATTGGAAAAGGAAATGTACTTCGTAGGATAAATACTTTTAAAGAATTTTATCTTTTATTAGTTTATCCAAATTTTACTTTATCAACTGAGAAAGTGTACAGAAATAATAGTCAGTTCGACACTGAAAACCAGATCGCTTTAGATAAAGAAGATTATGACTTTGATAATATTATGCAGTTATCATCTAATTCATTGCAAGCTGCAGCTATCGGACTTTGCCCAGATATAAAATACATTATTGACAAGCTTGCATCGATGAAAGGTTCATTATATTCAAGAATGACAGGAAGTGGATCTTGTTGTTTTGCTGTTTTTGATGAAAAAGATTTAGCTCAAGAGGCGGCAAATACTCTAAAAAGGCACTACCCAGATTGGTGGATCTATCAATCTAAAATAATATAATTCTTGCATTCTAAAGATGTTAAACTAAATGTAATTAAGCAATTAATTGGGGCGTAGCCAAGTGGTAAGGCACCGCTTTTTGGTAGCGGCATTTCGAAGGTTCGAATCCTTCCGCCCCAGCCAAATGATTAAATATGAGTAATTTTTTAGATAAATATAAATCTGTCTATAATGTTTTTTTAGATAACTGGGATTATCAATCTCATTATGTAATGTTTTTAGAAAAACTTTTATATAATGAAACAATATTACCAATTCACATTAAGGAAATGATATTTGGTTATATTTCAAGTCTAAATGGATGTGTCTACTGTAAAAATATTCATGCCGAAATTGCTAAAGAGTTAATTAATCAAATAAAAACTTCATCGCCTCTTGAAGATATTTCAATGGCAACCATAGAAGAGGAATATAAATCAATCTTAAAATTCTCATATAAAGTAAATGAGGATTTATCTTCTATTAGTCAAAATGATGTAGATGAAGTTTTATCAAATGGATTTCCAGAAAATGTTATCTCCGAAGTAATTGCTATTTGTAGTGCTGCTCAATATATGAATACAACAGTTAAAGCCCACAATATTCCACCACTAAATGATAATATGAATTCGGCATCTGTAAGAATGATGATTCAAAAAGGTTACCAGGGTTTGGCGGATTACATGATAGAAAAACGTAAAAAAAATTAAAATAAAAATTTTACTAAACTCAACCCAACAAAAAATAAAATTATTGAGCCAATTACTGATATCGATAAGTAAATAATTGCCTGAAGGTAATTGGATGCTTCTATTAAATTATAAAAATCTAAATTAAAACTAGAAAACGTTGTAAAACCACCCAAGAAACCAATAGTAAGAAAGATTTTTACTTGTTCATTGATTAAAAGCTTTGAGGAAATGAAGTAGAATAATGCTCCCATTAAAAATGCGCCAATTAGGTTTACACTGATAGTACCGTAACCAATACTTGTTGGAATTAATTTGTTAACTAGTTCAGAAATTAAATATCTAAAGGTAGCTCCAGTTCCTCCACCTAAAAAAATTATTAATAAAATATTCATACCTATCCCTCAAAACGAGTCATTATACCAAAATGATCACTTGGATACAGTCCATCTTTTTCTATATTGCCTATTAGGCATGACTCTAAAGGATGGCCGAGTCCATTTTTGCCTGGCGCGCCAACAAATATATAATCAATTCTTCTATCCGGTTCTAAAGTTTTTCTGGCAAAATTATTTTCATTAGACCAAGTATACCCATGATCGTCTGGATTAACTAATTGCCAAGAGTCTCTTAAAACAGTTCTATTAATTGGTGAAGAAAGACCTAAAAGTAATCTTATTTCGTCACTATTAGGGTCAGCATTAAAATCACCACATAAAATGCTTGGGAATTCTGTTTTATCTAATTTGCTCATATATTCTAGAATAAATGTAACTTGTTTTTTACGAATATCGCTTTGATCGTATTTATAATTTAGATGCGTGCAAAATATATTCATCTTATTATTTTCATACATAATTTCTGCATGAAGTAGATTACGATTTTCATTAAATTCTTTTTCTGTGGGTATAAGATAAGATGTATAATTATTTATTGGATATTTTGAAATTATAGCATTTCCAAATGATACTTCATCAAAGTCAAATGATTTTGCATAGCAATAATAATCATACCCAAATAAATCTGCAATTTTCTTAGCTTGGCTTCCGTCTTTGTCTTCCCATACCTCTTGGAGACATAATATATCGGGCTTAGCTTTTGTAAGTTCATTAAATATTAGTGATTGACGATTTAAGTAATCTTCAAATTTCCACCAGATATTCCAAGATAAAACTTTTACCTCTTTTTTGTTGCTGAGAGCTCCATACGCATCTGTGTCTGGATAAGACTTATCAGGCACTTTACTTACCTCTAAGGAAATGCAACCATAATAGACTCAGCTACATAAGCAGGCTTATCCTGACCATCAATCTCAAGCGTTGTCTCTGAAATAACCTGTGTTCCACCATTATCAAGCTTGTTTACTTCAGATATTTTTACTCCTAATCGAACCCTTGAACCTACGGGCACCATATTGATAAATCTTACTTTATTAAGTCCGTAATTGATCATCATTTTTGCTCCTGTAATCGACCATACTTGTGCTGCTAAAGGTACTATTAATGACAGGCTAAGAAAGCCATGAGCAATTGTAGATTTTGTAGGTAACTCCTTTGCTGCTTTTTCAGCATCTAAATGAATCCATTGATGATCTCCAGTTGCATCTGCAAATTGATTTATCCTATCTTGTTCAATTGCCATCCAGTCAGAATGACCCAGATCTTGTCCTTTAATGTTTTCTAACTCATTAACATCAACTGTTTTCATAAAAACTCTCCCAAATAGTAAATTTTAAATATAAAATCATACTGATTTAAATTTATTTTTATACACTTATTATTTATTATGAAAAATATCAGATTAGCTCATGATAAGGATCTTAAAAATATTGAAAAACTTCTAGACGAAGCTTTTGGTCCAGGACGTTATGCTAGAACTGCATATAGATATCGGGAAAAACATAATCTAATTTCAGAATATTCATATATATACCAAGACAATAAACAGCTATTAGCAAGTATTTCATTTAGTCAAATATTTATTAATAACATAAATAAGGGTCTTCTTTTGGGGCCACTTGCAGTAAAGCCGGGGCATGATGGAAAAGGGTATGGAGTTGCTTTAGTAGAAACTACTATTAAATTAATTAAAAAAAGTAAAAAGTATAACTTCATAGTTTTGGTTGGTGACATTGATTATTATAGAAGATTTAATTTTAAACAAATCTCACAACCACTAAATTTAGTTGGGCCTGTTAATCCAAACAGAGTTCTTATATTAAGTTTAGATAAAGAGATGAAACTTAATAAATTAGAAAAGATAGAGCTAACTTAATAATGACCAATATTGATGATTTTCCAAAAGGCTTAGAAACTATCTATAGTCATGCAAAAAATACAAAGCACAAAAACCCTCCAGTCGAAACTTGGAACCCAGACTATTGTGGAGAAATAGACATTAAAATACTTCAAAATGGTAAATGGCTATATATGGGTTCAGAAATAAAAAGACCTGCTTTAGTTAAATTATTTTCAAGTGTTTTAAGACTTGATGATGATGGAAATTATTATCTAGTAACCCCTGTAGAGAAATTAAAAATTGAAGTTGAAGATGCTCCTTTTTTTATTATCTCAATGGAAAAAATTATAAGTAATGGTGATACTGGTTATTATTTTTACACTAATACTCATGAAAAAATTGAGCTTTCAAGTAAAGCTCCAATAGAAATAAACATAAATGAAAAAAATCATCCTAAGCCATATATTACTGTAAGAAGAAATCTTAAGGCTTTAATTTCAAGGTCAGTCTATTATGAAATTATTGATAATGCTGAAGAAGTAAGCATAGAAAATAAAAAATGTTTAGCGCTTTTAAGTAATAATAACTATTTTAAACTATATGAATTATAAAAATAATATAAGAAGAGAAGATCTAGTTTATTTTTTATCTCAAAATAAAAAGTTATCTCATGATTATTTTGAAAAAGAGTGTATCGATTCTGGGATAAGCTTGAGTCTGACAAAAGCATCAGTTCTTGTTCCATTTTTAGAATTAAATGGTGAAATCAATATTTTACTAACCAATAGATCTGCACATTTAGAGGACCATGCAGGTCAAGTAAGTTTTCCTGGAGGAAGAATAGATTCAACTGACATATCTCCAGTAGACACCGCTACTCGTGAAAGTTATGAAGAAGTAGGAATAGAGAGCAAAAATATCAATATTTTAGGATGTTTAGACGCTTATCAAACTGGCACAGGTTTTAGAATAATGCCAATTCTAGCAATGATTGATCACCAGACTGAATTTAATATAAACCATGAAGAAGTTGATAGCATTTTTTTTCTACCACTTAGATTTCTAATGGACTCAAAAAATCATTCACGTGAGATAAAATCTTTTAAACAAGGTGATAGATCATATGATTATGATTTTAATGTTATACAATATGAAGAAAATTATATTTGGGGTGCAACAGCTGGTATGTTGATAAATCTTTACGATGTTCTTATGAGTAAGTTAAAATGAAAAAAGTAAATGAACTTATCAAACTGCCAGAAGTTAAGACTATCTTTAATTTATTTAATAATAATCAAGGTATTTATCTAGTCGGTGGCTGTATTCGAGATACTTTATCAGGTAAAGAAGTTACAGATATAGATTTTGCAATAGATATTGATCCAGAAGAAGTTGTTAAAACTCTATCGAATAATAATATAAAATTTTACGATATTGGAATTAATTATGGAACGGTCACTGCAGTAATTGATTCAAAAAACTATGAAATAACATCATTAAGAGAGGATATCGAAACGGACGGAAGGCACGCAAAAGTTAAGTATACCTCAGATATAAAAGCTGACTCTTTAAGAAGAGATTTTACGATAAATGCAATATATGCAAATCGAGATGGGGAACTCTTTGATTTTCACAATGGTATAGATGATATAGAAAACAGAAATCTGAAGTTTATTGGTAGTGCCAACGATAGAGTAAAAGAGGATTATTTAAGGATATTAAGATATTTTAGATTTTATGCAGACTTTTCTAATTTTGAGATCGATGCAAATTTAAAGAAAGTATTCAAAGAAGGATCAAAAAACTTTAGTAAAATTTCTAAAGAAAGAATTTGGACTGAGTTAAAAAAGATTATAAATCAAAATAATTCTTTTAAATCTCTTTCAATGATGAATGAGGCCAACATTTTAATTGAAATATCAAAAGATATTTCGTTTATTAAGGATTATTTAAAAATTTCATACATTGAAAATAAGATAAACAAGCCTATTGATTATTTATTAAAGTTTTCAATTTTACTTGAAAGTTCAGAGTACAATGCGAATAATTTTATAGAACAATTTCCTATCAGTAATGAAGAGGCAGAAAATTTAAGAACTTTTATAAATTTAGATTTATCAATTAAGTCATATTTATCAATTAAAGAGTCACGAGCTAAATTATATCGTTTAGGTATAGAAAAATTTCAAAACTTTGTAATCTTAAATTGGATTAAAGATTCCAATCAAAAAAATGATCTCAACTGGCATACCCTTTATGAAGTTGCCAAAAATTTCCAGCAACCAAAATTTTCTTTTGGCGCAAACGATATAATTCGAATGGGAATTGAAGAAGGTCCATTAGTAGGCAAAATCTTATCTGAGTTAGAAGAGTGGTGGATCGATAGTGATTTTATTGATGATGAATATTCAATTTTTGAGAGATTAAAAGCAATTTGTTTATCTTACAAATAGCTATTTATAAATTATTTTTATTACCTCATAACTTTTTTCACCTTTGGGAGTTGAAACGGATACGAAGTCCCCTTTTTCTTTTCCAATCAGTGCTGATGCAACGGGAGATTTATAAGATATAAGTCCTTTTTCAATATCTGCTTCATCATTTCCTACTATCTGATATTTTACTTTTGTCTCATCATCAAGATCTGATAGTTCAACAGTTGATCCAAAAACTATAGTTTTCGTTTTTTGCTCAACTTTGGTAATGTCTATTATTTCAGCATTTGATAATAATAGCTGGATTTCTTGGATTCGACTTTCGATATGACCTTGCTCTTCTTTTGCTGCATGATATTCAGCATTTTCTTTTAGGTCACCATGTTCTCTTGCCTCAGCTATAGCTTGAATAACTTGCTGACGCTTATTATTAACTAAATCATTAAGCTCATCTTGTAATTTTTGAGCGCCATTAACAGTGATTGGTTCAGTCATAATATTAAATCCATTTTGCTTCAGGAGGCATTGACATCAATATGGCATCTATATTACCGTCTGTTTGAAGTCCAAATTTTGTTCCTCTATCATATAATAAATTAAACTCAGCATATCGACCACGCTTAATTTTTTGCTGTTCTTTATGTTCTTTTTTCCAATTTTTACTCATATCCATCGATATAATTCTTGAAACTACATCCAAAAAACATGAACCCACATCCTTTGTGAAATTAAAATCAGCTTCCCATGACGAAGAATTGAGATAATCGTAAAAAATACCTCCATCACCACGAGCTTCTTTTCTATGCGGCAAATAGAAGTATTCGTCACAGTACTTAGAAAAATCTTTATAATAATTTTTATTATGATCATCACACATATTTTTAATATTTGAATGAAACATTTTTTTATGTTTTGAGTTCTTAAAAGTAGGGGTCATATCCATTCCACCTCCAAACCAAATTTTTGAAGTTTCAATCATTCGTGTGTTAAAATGAAATGAAGGCAAATAAGGGTTTTGCATATGAGCTACAACTGAAATTCCACTGGCCCAAAAATTAGAATTTTTATTTGTTCCAGGAAGATTTGATTTGAAGTCTTGAGATAATGAGCCATAAACTGTTGATATATTTACACCAACTTTTTCAAAAATGTTTCCATACATAATTGCCATTTGTCCACCACCATTATCTTTTTTGAGATGAGGTTTTCTTTTCCAATTTTTTTTCTTAAACTTTAATTTTTTACTAGTGTTTTGATTTTCTATATTTTCAAACTCATTGATTATTTGGTTGCGTAAAAGTTTGAACCATTTTTTTGAAAGCTCTTTTTTTTTAAAATTTTTCATCATTTATATTTTTAGTTGTCTCATTGCTTCTGACAGTGCAATGGCAGCAGCCGTTGAAACATTTAGGGACCTAGACGACTTTGAAATTGGAATAGTTACAACTTCATCTACCTGGTCGTGAATTTCAGTTGGAACTCCAGCTGATTCTCTGCCTACCATCAAAAGATCATCATTTTGAAAAGTAAAATCTGTATGAGCAATTTTACCTTTTGTAGATAGCAATATAATTCTTTTTTTTGAATTTAATGACTTTTTAAATGCATCCCAACTATCATGTTCAGTGATTTTTATTGAGCTTGCATAGTCCATTGCTGACCTCTTCAATAATTTATCATTTAATGGAAAGCTACAGGGATGTATAATTTCAATATCTGTATCAAAACATGCACACGTTCTTACCATTGCGCCGGTATTTTGGGGTATATCAGGTTGAAAAATCACAAGTTTCATTATTTTCTATCTTATCTATTTTTTTAATATGCGTCATCTTGCCACAA
>ERZ802830.4342-NODE-4342-length-11434-cov-25.9452_pt1 | contig 11434 bp, 11 predicted proteins | sample MGYA00345654_ERZ802830 | MGnify/ENA primary metagenome ERZ802830 (study PRJEB30503, sample SAMEA104212375) | marine metagenome | biome: Westerlies Biome; feature: [SRF] surface water layer (ENVO:00010504) within the epipelagic zone...; material: water...
TTACTGGCCGGAAGAGCGCAAGGGCCGGCGCGTCACCATCAAAGGCGACCGACCCCGCTAAACCGACCAAGCCGGCCTAATTAGCAGCTTGATTGATGGCGGAACTGCGCTTTCGAAAAGCGGAACGAACCAAAACAAACATCACGCCAACAACGCCGCCAATGATCAGTGACATAGCAAGGACCAATCGTTTGGGAGTGCTTGTAATAACGGGTTCCATCGGCCTTGAAATGAGCAGCAATTCCGCGCCATCCGAGATGTTCTCAAGGTAGTCTTCAAGCGCCATAGCCCGGTCAAATATTGTCAACTCTTCAGCCAAAATCCGCGTTGAAGAGTTGATATCGGGCAGCTGGTCCAGCAGGGCACGTTGCTTTGTTGCCTGCGCTTGGTAAACATCTGAAATCTTGGCAGCAACAAACTTCAGATAGCTGGCCACTTCAAGAACCAGCCCTGCATTGTCCGTCCTGACCAGAACACTCTCAGGCGAAACAACGATGAACTTGTTTTCAACTTCGCGCTCAAACGCAAACTCGTCAATCACCTTCGGGTCATCGATCAGCTTAAAATTCAGTGCTGAATTTGGTTTGCTCTCTTTCCACAAGGAAAAAATATCTTCATCGAAAAATTTTCTGTTTATATCAGTATGAACCTGTTCCCCCGTTCGAAAGGGGGGACCGGTATCAATTTCATAGTCCAGTCTGATTTCGTATTCCACCTTGGAAACTAAGATATACAAACCACCCAGCAAAGTGGCTATGACCAGAAAAACCGTAATAACGATCTTCTCGGACCAAAGCGTTGTGACCAATTCAACAAGGTCAATTTCGTCTTCGTGTGGATGCACAGGGAGATTCATAACAACCGCATGCTTTTGGAGTTTCGAGAAGCACAACGCAATGCCAAGATCAATGGTGCCAAAATAAGTTCAGTTAACCTGAACAAGCAAGGGAACGGTGTTTGACACGGTCACAAACCATCATGATTTACATGACAGTGTCTTTTTCAAACTTGTATGGTTTTTGATCTCAATAGAAAACGACTGACAGTTTTAGCCGTGTCAATAATTGGCAGTCTTGGTGATCTGGCCGCAAAAAAAATCCTTGTGAGTGCTATAATTAATGCCTGACACCCTTGCCGGAAAAAACATAAATAAATGTCCGATAGATGATAAAAAGGTCGAAGAAAAAGGACGTTTTGTTGAGGTACTCTACATCCAGAGCAAATTTTTCCTCGGTCGTGATGCTATCCCGGCCGTTCACCTGCGCCCATCCGGTAATGCCGGGGCGCAACATGTCGACCCCGGCTTCCTGACGGCGCTGCACGATCTCTCGATATTGCGGGATCATTGGCCGAGGTCCAACGATGCTCATGTCTCCGACAAGAACCGAGTAAAGTTGCGGTATTTCGTCAAGACTGCTTTTGCGAAGGAATCTGCCAAAGCCGGTTATATAAGCTTCAGGATTGTCAAATTCGTGCGTTGGCAGAACGGGTGTGTCGACAGCCATCGTCCGCAATTTGGGCATCCGGAATGTCTTTCCGTCTTTGCCGACACGCGCTGACCAATACAAAGACGGGCCAGGCGATGTCAGTCTGACAAGTGCCATCAAAACGATCAGCGGCACGGCAAATACCAACAGCGCAGACGCTGACATCAAAATGTCAAAAGATCGTTTCATCTATGGTCAACAACCGTATCCAAATGCATCTCCAAAATAAGATGCCCTTGTCAGTCTTCAGTCATACACGGGCGTTCGCAGACCACTCGGGTACAGCCGTTTACAGGCATAATTTCGAGACGGATAAATACAGACACACGATGCAAAGCACAAGACTGCACAGCAAAATGAAAGGTTTATCAGACTTCACAAACTTCTTGTGCACACGCAAAAAGGCGCAGAGTTCCTGACTTTTCTACGGTGTTTGGAAATCAAAAGACAGAGCGAGGAGAGCAGTTTCAAGCGACGATCTTGCGCGCACCCAGATTGCCATCTTCGAAATGCGGCATCACCTCTTCGGCGAAATACTGGATTGAATCCAGCGTTTCATGAGGATCACAGCCAAAATTCACATTCAGGATGATCCGGTCGATCCCCATCTCGTCAAAGACAGACAGTTTATCAATCATTTCCTGCTTCATGCCGATCAGCGCATTCTTGGCAACCTGATCAATCGGCTGACGGCGCGGCAGTGCCCGCACCATACCATTATCCACGATGCCGGCACCTTCATGCACATTGTCAAAACGCCCCAAAAAGGCATGCGCCATCTGGATACGCTCGCGCTTTTCCATCTCGCTGTGGCACATGAAACCAACCCGCAACAATGTCAGCGTCAGGTCCGCACCAACATCACCAGCCTCTTCCTTGCCGCGATTGAAAGCGTCCACCTGTTCCTGAAGATAGGATTTGCTGCCGGCCAATGGGGTCGTCTGCACGTGATAGCCTTGCCGTGCACAATGATAGATCGCATCCGGTTTCACCGCTGCCATCATCATCGGCGGGCCACCCGGGTTGATCGGGCGCGGCATGACCGTGAGCGGGTCAAATTTATAGTAATCGCCGTCCCAGGAGACTTCTTCGCGCTCCAGCAACGCCTGCAACACAGCCAGCGATTCATCGAAACGGGCGCGGGTTTCCTCCATCGGGATGCCCAGCCGCTCCATTTCATAACGGAAATTGCCGCGACCGACCCCAAGGATCAACCGTCCCTCGGTAAAAATATCCGCCAAAACAACTTCGCCAGCGAAAATACGCATATCGCGGATCGGCAGAATCGAAATGGCTGTCAGAATTTTCAACTGTTCGGTATGCGCCGCGATCTTCACCGCAAATTGCAGTGGCGCCGGCATCATCAGGCAGTTCATGAAATGATGTTCAGTGATGGTGACGGAATCAAAACCCAGCCGGTCCGCAAGCGTGGCCTGTGAAAGCATATCACCATAAACCCGGTCGCCACCATACGCCTTGTCTGGATAGTCCGCCGAAAGCTGTATGCTGAACTTCATTGCCCCCCCCAGACCAATGTTCGATCGCAAGTTTAGAATATCTCTAAATTAGAAGAACGCAAACAATAATCGTGACGATTAGGAAGACAGGTTCTGGTCAGGCAACAATTTCCACAAGCCACCAATGGATTTGCGCGCCACAAATTCTGCCACAACAAGCGAAATCAGCCAGCCGGACACAACGCTGGTCGCAATGCCAAACCAGACACCAATGACACCAAATCCGAACAAACCCACATAAATCCAGGAAAAGAACGCAACGCCAAATGCTTGCCTGTAGACGCCGATCCAGAACGTCCATATCGGGCGTTTCAGCGCCTGCAGGAAGGAATTGATGGCAAACAGCATCATGTAGATCGGCAGGATAAAGCCATCGATCCGCAGATAACTGACACCAATGGCAATCACGTCGGGGTCAGCAGTAAAGCTGCGCATCAGCAAGGGAGCGGCAAAATACAGGATGGGACAGGCAACAGCCATGAACATCCAGCCGAACTTCCAGCAATCCAGCAAAGCCTGGCGCACACGCGCGTGATGACCGGCACCAAAATTCTGGGCCGCAATCGGCAGTAGCGCACCGGTCAGGCCAAATACCGGCAGCAGGAACAGCTGTTCAACACGCAGCGCCACACCGTAGGCGGCCACCGCTGATGTACCAAAACTCTTCAGGTAATACTGCACGACAAAACCAGCCGTCATCATCACGGCCATCGTCATGGTGACCGGCACCATCTGTTTGACAATCTGGTTATAGGTATCGGCAGCAGGCCGGAAACAGGCGGCGGTCACACCGGCCATCAGATCGGTGCGCATCACACGCCAGATCACATAAACCATGATGCCGGTCTGGCTGAGCGCCGTTGAAACCGCAATACCATCAAAACCCAGCCCGCCCCACACACCGGGAATGCCAAACACCAGCAACGGGTTCAGTACGATATTGGCAAAGAAGGCAGCAATCTGGCCGCGTTGCATCGAGACGGTGTCACCTTGCGACTGCAGCAGGCCATTGACAGCAAACGCCATGATAAAGCCGGGCAATGACAACAGCAGGACAAGGAAATAACGCGTGCCTGCGTCCCGGTAAGCCCCTTCATTCGAGACAAGCTTGATCAGTTCAGGGCCGATGAACCAGGCAGCAACGCCCAGAACCACCGTGATTATCACGCCAAAGCCCATACCCCGTGCCGCCAGAATACGCGCCTCATCTTCCTGTTTTGCACCAATCGCATTGCCCACCAGCGCTGTCATTGCCGATGACAGACCAAACCCGAATGTAATGAAGATGAAAAAGGCCTGAAAGCTGATAGCAAGACCAGCCTGCTCTGCTGTGCCAAGAAGACCTGCAAAAAAGACATCCACAACATTGTAAAGTGTGGTGAACACCATACCGATGGCAGCCGGCACTGCCAGACGTCTGAAATGCTGCGCCAGAGACCCTTCGGTCAAATCATGCGTTCTTGTCATATGCAGATGACCTCGGCCTTCGTACTGCTGCCATTTAAATCGTGCGGAACACAAGACAGCCTGCGCGGCGCGCGCACTATGCTATCACGCGCCCCGAATGTCCATCTGTCACTGATCTATTCTGCCGGCACCTTGTCGAGCCGTTGCGCCTCGGATTGTACTGGCAGCAAAATACCGGCCAGCACCACCAGACAGGCAAGACCGCTCATGACACTGAACAGGCTGGACATCGCATACCCGTTTTGCAAGATCACACCGCAGATCGGCAGCACAGATGCGCCGATCGACAGATTGATCATGAATTTCAGGCTGAGCATGCGGGCCCGCCAGTCATCGGGCACATAACGCGACAAAATGGTGTCGGTGATCGGGATCTGACCAAACACAAAGCACATGGCAATCAGCATGGCAAAGAAAAGCGAATAATCGGTGTAGCGCGCAGCCAGCGCGACGAAAATCACCTGGCCGATACCCACCGCCAACAAGACCCATTTCGGCGGCACCCGGTCAATCAACCAGCCAACACCAATCTGGCTGAATGAGGCACACGCATAGACAAGCGAGGCCAGCAGGCCTGTTACCGCGACCGAGGTCGAGATATCCGGCAGAGAAATTTCAAAATAGCGCGGCACGACAAAGGTCATGGCACCGAAGATAAAGCCGCCACTGGCCGTTGACAGCAACATCGCACCCAACGCCAGGCGCCAGTTCGGGGCAAAGCCGGCAGAGGCAGCCTTCGTTGATTTGGCAATCACTGGCGCAACACCATCCAGCGCCATGACAAAGGCAACGCCATAGGAAATACAAAACAGGCCAGAGGCCAAAAAGCACAAGCGCCAGTCGCCCATTGTCAGCAATATACCGATGGCCAGCGGGGCCGCTGCAACGCCCATATTGCCGAACACGCCATTTATGCCGAGGCGAAACCCGATACGCCGGTTGCTCTGGATCAGCATGGCAATACCAACAGGGTGATAAATCGCGGCAAACACCCCGATCAGCCCGATAGCGCCTGCCAGCTGCCAGACAGACTGGGTCATTGATGCCAGCACAGCCGCCAGACCGATGCCGAAATGGAACACGACCATCATGGCCGACCGCGAGAACCGGTCAGCCAGATGGGCGGCCAGCGGCGCCATGCCGCCAAACAACACAAAACCGCCAACGCCGTAGACCATGATCTGTTCATAGCCCAGACCGAAATACCGACCGGCATCATATGCTGCCTTGGCAAAAACCAGCATGATGAAATGATCAAGAAAATGGCTGATATTCAGATAAAGATCCGAGACCTGCCGTGATGTGATTGCTGTGACTGCCTGCATAAAAAGCCTGCGGAAATGTCCCCGCCCCTTCTGTGCCGACATGCTATTCAGCGCGCGAACCAAAAGCCAGAAAAATGGCTGATGAGACTTTTTCGAAAAATAACAGGAAAAATGCAATCAGGCCGCTATTGCCCTTGCTCCGTTTGGCGGGATTGCTAATCTGTCCGTCGCCAAGGTGACCGAAGGTTGGGGGACAGATGGGCAATTTTCAGGAAGATACCGATCTTCAGAATACCGTTGGCATCAGTGCCCGCCGCTTTGAGGAGTCACCTTTTCTCAGCCGCTATGACGGACCCGATCTGGTGCGCGGTGTTTATGCCGGCCGATTCTTTGCTGTTTACAACGGTGAAGACGCCATCGAGCGGTACTGGACCCTGCGGCGCAAGGCCTTGCTGTTCGATGTTCCTGAAAAACCGATTGAGATTTCCGGCCCGGATGCCATTGCCTTCCTTGACAAGGTGCTGACCCGTAAGGTGTCGGCGATGAAGATCGGACGCGGTTATTACGCGCTTGCCTGCACGCCGCAGGGCGGCATTTTCATGGATGGCGTGTTGTTTCGACTTGGGGAAACGCGGTTCTGGTATGTGCAGGCAGACGGCGCGTTCGAGGCATGGCTGGCAGCGCATAGTGGCGGCTTTGATGTAACAATCTCGGACCCGCAATCACGCGTCCTGCAATTGCAGGGGCCTGCCTCAATTGCCATCATGAGTGATGCAACGAACGGTGCCGTAAACGAGGATATGCGCTATTTTACGGCTGGTCATTTCGATATTGGCGGGCAACAGCTGTATGTATCGCGGACCGGTTTTACCAACGAGCTGGGCTTCGAAATCTACTGTGATGGTGCCGCAACCGATCATCTGGCGCTGTGGGACCATCTGATTGCTGCCGGCACACCGCACGGCATGCAGGTGTCCAGCACACGCGCGCTGACCATGCGCCGGGTCGAGGCGGGCATTCTGGGCAATCTGACTGACATGGATACAGACATGACACCCTATGCCGCCGGGCTGGGCGACTTCGTCAATCTGGACAAGGGTGATTTCATCGGGCGGGATGCGCTGGCCAACGCCGACAAGGGCCGCCTGCTGATGGGTCTGACCTGTGCAACCACCACACCCGGGGCGGGCAATATTGTGCGCGACGGCAACAAGGCGGTGGCGCGGATCAGAATGGGTGTGACATCACCGACGCTGGGTCTTGGCATCGGCTATGTGCATTTTGATACACCCGGTGACTGGATCGGGCGTGAACTGACGCTTGAAGATGCCGGTGGCAGCCATCATGCTGTCAATATTGTCGATGTGCCGTTCTTTGATCCTGAGCGCAAGATCGTCCGCGGCATCGACCGTACCATTCCATCGGGGCCTGTCACATGACCAACGCATCAACCATTCGCCCGCGACGCAGTTTCATTTTCACCCCGGGCCTGCGCCCCGACATGTATCCAAAGGCGCTGGCCAGCGGTGCAGACATGGTCTGTGTTGAACTGGAAGATGGCATCGCCCCGAAAGACAAGGCAGAAGCGCGCCGCAATGCGCTGGCGCTGTTCGAAATGCCGCAGGAAGATGATAACGTCGAAAAGATGGTGCGGATCAATTCGATCCGTGAACGGTTTGGCATTGAAGATATGAATGCCATTCTGAATACGGCAACACCGCCGCCTGCCCTGATGATCCCGAAGGTGCGCACACCGGACGAGGTTGTTATCCTTGACCAGCTGTTGACCGAGGCAGGACATGAAACGCGTCTGCATGTGATTATCGAGACGAATGCCGGCCTTGAAGCCGCGGTTGATATCGCGCATTCCAGCTCGCGCATTGAATCGCTGCTGTTTGGCGGTGTGGATATGGCTGCCGAACTGCGCTGCGAAAACAACTGGAATAATCTTCTTTATGCCCGTTCACGCGTGGTCAGCGCCGCCGCCGGTGCCGGGCTGGATGTCATCGACGTACCCTTCCTTGATCTTGATGACATGGATGGCATGCGTGTTGCCGCCGAACAGGCGCGTGATCTGGGCTTTTCCGGCAAGGGGTCCGTCCATCCAAAGCAGATCCCTGCCCTGAACGAAGTCTTTACACCGGCAGCCGAACGGATTGCCCGTGCAAGGCGCGTCATTGCAGAATTTGAGGCCGCAGATACCGGGCTTGTTGTCGTCGATGGCAAGCTGATTGAAAAACCTGTATTGCGGGACATGTATCGAATAGTCACCATTGCCGAGCGAATGGGGCTTTAGCATAACGGAGAAAATACAATGGAATGTTGTGGTCCGGGCTATGCCAGCCCTGCTGATGCGCTAAAGGCACCGCGCGAAAAAATTCTGTACACGATTGCCATCTATACCGGAACCGGAATACAGAAGCCTGATTATTTGTGCACCATTGATGCCGATCCGGACAGCCCGACCTATTCCGAGGTGATCCACCGGCTGGAAATGCCCGGCATCGGTGATGAGCTGCACCATATGGGCTGGAATGCCTGTTCGTCCTGCTTTACCGACAGTTCGATGAGCCGCAGCTATCTGCTGGTGCCGGGTGTGCGGTCATCCAACATCCATATTGTCGATACCGCCACCGACCCGCGGGCACCGCGCCTGCACAAGATCATCGAAGGTGCCGAGATCAAGTCAAAGACAGACCTGTCAGCACCGCACACCATTCATTGCCTTGGATCGGAAATCATCATTTCGATGCTGGGTGATGCAAAGGGCGAGGCACCTGGTGGCTATCTGCATCTGGACAAGGATTTCAATATCCTTGGGCGCTGGGAAAACTCCATGGGCGACATCCCGTTCGGCTATGATTTCTGGTATCAGCCGCGCCATAACGTGATGGCATCATCCGAATGGGCAGCGCCAAACACGTTTATGCCGGGCTTTGATCTGGAAGAAGTCGGACACCTGAAATATGGACGACGCATCCATCTGTGGGATTTTGAGAAGAAAGAGCCAAAGCAGACATTCTATCTTGGTGAAGACGGTCTGGTGCCGCTGGAAGTGCGCTTTCATCACGATCCTGACAGCAGCCACGGATTTTGCGGTGCCGCCCTGTCAGCCAATATCATCCACTGGTGGAAAGATGATGCCGGTGAATGGCAGTGGGAAAAGATCATCGATGTCGAGAACGAGCCGCATCCCGAATGGCCGATCCCGGTGCCGGGAGTGATCTCGGTCATCCTGCTGTCGATGGATGACAAATATCTCTATTTCTGCAACTGGCTGCATGGCGACATCCGCCAGTATGACATCAGCGATCCACATAATCCGAAACTGACCGGACAGGTCTGGATGGGCGGATTGCTGGAAAAAGCGCCCGAAGTGAATGGCGTGAAGGTCACCGGCGGCCCGCAGATGATCCAGCTGTCGCTGGATGGCAAACGGCTGTATGTCACAACATCGCTGTTCAGCACCTGGGACAACCAGTTCTATCCGGAAATCCGCACCAATGGCGGCTGCATGCTGATGGTCAATTGTGATACCGAAAATGGTGGCATGGAAATCGATCCCGATTTTGTGGTCGATTTCGGCAAGGAGCCAAACGGCCCGTCGCGCTGTCATGAAACACGGTACCCGGGCGGCGATTGCACAAGTGATATCTGGCTATGAACACGATCACGCTTGCCAACCGCGACAATGCCAGCTTTGAGGTTTCCGGCCGCCGTCCGCTGCTGGATGAGCTGCGCGACCAGGGCGTCGATCTGCCCTATGGATGCAAATATGGCGGCTGTATCACCTGTGCTGCCAAACTGATCAAGGGCGAGGTTGACCAGCGTGCGCAGGTGGCGCTGAACAACCGGCAGATCGCCAATGGCTATGTTATATTGTGTGTTGCACGAGCCAAGAGCGACTGTACTTTCGAAATTGGAACCGAAAGCCACGACAAGCTGTATCGCAATCCGTTTCTGGATCCGCTAGAGCCACATGAATTGAAAGCTGATATTGCCACGTCAAGAACAGAAGCCACCCCGAAGGAGGGCTGAAATGGGCTATATGAACCACGCAGAACCCTATAGTGACGATTATCTGAAAGACATTCTGTCATCGGTGAAAACCATTGCGATGGTTGGCGCCAGCCCGGACAAGACCAAATTCAGTTATGGTGTGCTGCGCGTGCTCAGCGAGACCGGCTATGACATGATCCCGATCAACCCACGCCCGGGCCTCGAGGAAATCCGCGGCCTGAAGGTCTATCCGTCACTGAATGCCATTGACCGGCCCGTTGATATGGTTGAGGTCTTTCGCAAGCCTGAGGATCTGCCCGCCATCACTGAAGAGGCGGTGGCCATCGGTGCAAAAGTCCTGTGGGGACAGATTGGTGTTTACAATGAAGATGCTGCGCGCATCGCCGAAGATGCCGGCATGCGGGTGGTGATGAACCGCTGTCCGAAGATTGAGCTGTTCCGCCCCTTCTGGAAACCAAAACTGCATCTGGAAATCTGAGGACATACAGACATGCCACAATCTATCAAAAAGGGTGCGAATGCCCTTGTCGCCGAGGCCCTTGAAGGCCTGCCAACCATGTCGGTTGAAGACGCCATCGCACTGGTCGATGATGACTCATACGTCTTTGTCGATTTGCGCGAAGGTTCCGAGCAAGCACGCGGCATTATCAGCGGGGCCGTAAAGTCATCACGCGGATTGCTGGAATTCCATATCGACCCGGACAGCCCGTCACATAAGCCGGAACTGGCCAGCGACAAAACCTTCATCTTTTATTGCGCATCCGGCGGCAGGTCAGCGCTGGCGGCCAAGGCTGTGGCCGAAATGGGCATGGGGCCGATTGTCAATCTGACGGGCGGTTTTGGCGCATGGAAAAAGGCTGGTGGGCCGATCTCGGAATAGCCCCTGCCCACCCAGAACCTGAGCAGCCCGCCGTTTGGCGGGCCTGCCTGTCCGTTACACCATGCTTGGCTAGCGTTTGAGAAAGCCTTTGCTCTCAAGGAACGGGCGCATATGCAGACGACTTTCCTTGCCCAAAAGACCGGCCATCTGTTCTGACCAGCCCTGGATTTTGATATTTGCAGACCGTGTGGCGTAATAGGTGCGCATCTCTTCATCATAGGCGGCAATGGCCTCGGCCTCGCCATCGATGCTGTAGCTGTTTTCTTTCAGAACAACCGACACCGGCAGACGCGGTTTAACCTCAGGGTCCTGATCGGGCCAGCCGATACACATACCGAACACCGGATAGACCTGCTGCGGCAAATCCAGCAATTCGGCCGAACGCGCCGCATCATTGCGAATGGCGCCGATATAGCAGATGCCGAGACCGGCCGATTCCGCCGCCACAGCGACGTTCTGCGCATAGAGTGCCACATCGACCGTGGCGATGATGAAATGTTCGGTCAGCCCCTCGGACGGGCTGCCACCATGTTCAGTGCAACACCGCATCGGGCGGCTGAGATCAGCACAAAACACCAGAAATTCGGGCGCGGCCTCGACATAGGCCTGACCGCCGGTGATCTCCTTGAAGGCCGCACGCTTGTCCGGGTCGGTGACGCGCATGATGGTGACTCCCTGCAGAAAGCTGGAGCTGGCAGCCGCCTGGCCGGCCGCAATCAGCTTATGCAGCAGATCATCACCAACCGGCGCATCGGTAAATTTCCGGATGGAACGGTGGTTTTTTAGACTGTCCATGGT
>ERZ802830.4353-NODE-4353-length-11412-cov-34.868_pt1 | contig 11412 bp, 12 predicted proteins | sample MGYA00345654_ERZ802830 | MGnify/ENA primary metagenome ERZ802830 (study PRJEB30503, sample SAMEA104212375) | marine metagenome | biome: Westerlies Biome; feature: [SRF] surface water layer (ENVO:00010504) within the epipelagic zone...; material: water...
TTAAAGGATAGTTGATGACAGTCCCCAACGCAACGTGAACAGATGTTTCTTTTGCAATTAGGGGATCATAGAATTTCATAAAAAAGACTCCTTGGGCATAAAATAATAATATAGAGGGTCTCATTCATAGATACAAGAAACCCAAGGAGTCGGAAGAAGTTACTCAGACTCTTCTGCGGCTGACTCGGCGTGTGCTTTGGCAAGCGCTTCGTATAAAGAAACTACTTGGATCGCTTGGTCTCGCAACTGACCAATAGTCGTTAATTCTTCGCCTTTAAATCCACCGCGAGTGACTACAGTGTCCACGACCGCAACGCAAGACCTTGCTACGCGGTTAGACAAATCGTTGAATGTTGCTTGTTCTTGTGACATAATTTCTTCAGACATTTTATGCTCCGTAAGTAGAAGATTTTTCTAGTGCAATAAAGTATTGCGTGTTTGATGTAATAGACCGAAAGTGCGAAATCAACTTTGTTGATACCGAGACATGATAGTCTTCACCAAGAAGCTTCATGTTTGCCACTCCCATGACAAAATTAAAATCTGTCTCTTCAGGGAATTCGCCTTCAACCAATATTGAGTATGAGTTAGACGTAGAGTTATCAACGTCAATCACTCGAATCTCTATGCTACCATTACCAGAAGGTCGAATAGAGATAGTGTCGTAATCAAGAGCAGAAGATGCTTTCTTGATTTTAGATAGCGTTTCGTTTGTCAACACAAACTTCACTTCACACTCAGGCATGATAATATCTTTCTTAGGTGCAGCTAACATCTCTGGGTCAGAGTAAAAATACTTGACCGAAGACAACCCGCTACCGTCTGAGACTGTACAGTAATTATCATCAAATTCGATCGAAGGGTTGTCAACTAGAGACAACACTGATAAAAATTCTGACAGATTATAAATGCCAAAGGTGTTAGGGAAATTTTCATCGACCTCAGCGCGAGATACAATGTTCTTTGCGATAGACATAGTCTTCAAGACGTTACCGCCATTGACTACAATGTTCGGGTTAATAGTCGAGAAGTTACGCAAGATCTCGACCGTGCGACTAGATAGTTCCATTTAATGATTCCTCAGTTAGTATGTTGCACATTATATAATAAAAATTAACGGCCGTCAAGTAATTTCCCTCATACGGCTGAAGTTTTTGTCTTTGATGAATGATAACTTACGTTCGAAGTGGGCATCCTCAAGTTCAGTCTTGTGGGAGATTACAAACACATTAGTGTCTTCCTTCAATGTGTCGATAATCTTCATAAGGTTATCCACACCTTCACCGTCCAACGAAGAGTCGAACGTTTCATCCAGTATCAACAGATTAGTCGATACGGAATTCTTCATCTTGGCAATGTGTCGCCAAGTAAATAATAGAGATAAGTCGATACGCTGTTTCTCACCCTCAGAGAAAGAGTCGTAAGAGAACGTGTCACGGTATCGCGACCGAATTGTTTCTTTGAAACTTTCGTCTAGTTCAAAGTGGACAAAGAAGTCTAACGTCTGTAAGTACTGATTAGTCAACTCATTAATCACAGGAATGTACTGCTTGATAATCTTGGTCTTAATACCAGAGTCTTTCAGCAACTCAGAAGCGACACGATTGTATGAAGATAATTCATTGAACGAGTATTTCTTATCAGTAAGATTGTGTAGTTCTTCGTCCAAAACATTTAGTTCTTTATTTGCCTGTGCCATGTCACCAGTGTTCTCGGACATCTCCAATAAATCTGATTGAATCTTCTGAACGTTCTGATTCAGTCTAGAAATCATTTGCATATTATTATTCATAAGGTTCTGCTTATGCATAAGGTCAGACATTTCGACTTCTAGAGTTTCAATCGTTTCATTATATTCTTGCAGTTGTTTGTCTGCCTGAGACATTAACTTTTGGAGTTCACGAGCGCGTTCATTCGCAGCAGACTTTTTGCTGTCGCGTAGGTCGTCACCAATGTCTTGGTCACACGTAGGGCAGTTGTCGTGCTCGTCGAAAAACTTCGCTTCCTTAACGACAGACTTAACCTGAGTATCAAACTGCGTACGATACTTTTCTAATTTCTGTTTGTTTTCGCGGAACTTACCCAACTCGGTTTGGACAGAAGGAAGAGAATTGTTAACCTCTTCTGAGAGTTCTACATTTGCCTCATTTAAGATTGCAATGTCTGAGTTCAGTCCTTCGATTTCAGATTCTTTCTCTTTGCGGTGTGCGGTATTAATCGCACTCAGATCACGAATATACTTTTTCTGCGCATTGATCTTAGTTTTAACAACATCTATTGAATGGTTATTGTTCTCGAGCTCGCCTTTGAGGAGAGAGATTTTCTCCTTGAGTATCATATTCATTTTAGAAAATATGTTAATATCAAGAAGGTCTTCTATCACGTCACGCCGAGAGGTTGAGTTGAGTTGCATGAACGGGACAAAAGACGACGAGCCGAGAACAACAATTTGGTGAAAACTCTTGTGGGACATCTGTAAGACGTTCTTCTCAAGAATCTCTTGGTATTCACGTGCGTGGGAGCTCTGGTTGATCATAGTACCATCTTTCCAGATCTCAAACTTGGCGGGTTTCAGACCACGCACGATTTTGTAATTGACACCATTAACTGTGAACTCTACTTCACACATACAGTCTTTGTTGTTGATGGTGTTAACAAGTTGTGGTTTGTTAATATTTCTATGTGCCTTACCGAATAATGCAAAAGACAACGCATCTAGCATTGTAGACTTACCTGCACCATTCTCACCGACAACTAGATTAGTCGGCGTCTCTAGGAAATTAAGTTCATTAAAATAGTTGCCCGTCGAAAGGAAGTTCTTCCAACGGAGTTTTTCAAATCTAATCATGCAATCTCTACACTTTGTGCTTCAATCATAAGCTCAGACACCAGACCTTTAATCTTATCTTTATCAAGATCAGTCTCTACGTCTTGAATATAGTTGTATATTAATGTTTCTGTATCATCGACACTAATCTCTGCGTCGTTTACATTCTCACCACGAAACTCTTTAAAGTCTTCTGCGATCTTGAGTTCATATATTTTTTGCTGCTGAATACGCTCCACGTACCGCTCGAACTTTTTAATGTCGGAACGATTAACCACGATCAATTTGACAAACTTCTTATCGAGATAAGAAAGGTCTTCGAACTGATTTATCTCATTCTCATCGTAGTAAATCTTATGGAAGATTGTAACGCAATTTTGTACTGGAGTCAACTCTCTTGTCTCTGTGTCATAGACATGGAAGTACTTTGGGTCGTGTGCATCGTTCCAGAAGAACTCCATCTGCGCCCCAAGATAAAAGATATTGCCCTGCGTGGACTTAGTGTGAAAGTGCCCAGAAAGTACTGTCTCGAACCTCTGCAAGGGTTTAGCGTCCATACCATCTTTACAGACGATACCCTTATCCATCTCAAACCCTGCGAGTTCAAAGTGACCTGCAAGAACATCAGCACCGCAGTTATCAATGAAAGACAAAACCTCTTTTTCATTCTCTGGGCAGATCCAAGGGACTAGACCGAACTTGACAGACCCATACTCACGAACGACGGGGTCCATAAGGATATCGACCTCGTTGATATAATGACCCATCAGCTCTTTAAGTGAATTAAGTTCTATGGTGTTTTTAAAATAAACGTCGTGGTTTCCTGGAATGATGTCCATGTGAATATTATACTCACGGAGTTTATCCAAGAATATCTGTCGGTTGTGGTTCAATGCTTTGAGGTTTATGGTTTTACGATTATCATAGTAATCGCCCAGATGTAAAACCTGAGTTATATTATTCTCTCTTAAATAGGGAAAGAACACTTCACCATAGAAACGCTCTTGATACTGCATGAAGATGTCAGAAGAATTACGACACCCGCAATGAGTGTCATTTAATATTGCTATTTTCATATGTGCTCAACTCAACTTATACCGGTAATTGTACTACAGTTATGCTGTTTTGTCAAGCTATTCTAGGTAATCTGATAGGTCAGAATCAACGTTTACCGCTCTGCGTTTTCTTTTCTTTGATTCTTTTCTGTACTCTTTAAACTCATCATCTGCAGACTTTACCGCATCAATACGCATACGAAGAGTGTCGACGAAAGGCGATGGTTGAGATAATACAGAACCATATCCTTCCTCATCTAAAAACTCACTCACGTCTGCTTCTGATATAAACTTCAATTTAATATCTTGTTGTTTCTTCTCTTTCTGGATACGACGGAGGAACGCATACCAAGATATCTGCGTGAAGTAAGCAAATGCGTTTGGTTTACCCGATCGGGTCGCAGCTTCTATATTATAATTCTCGATCGCTTTCAAACAGTTCTCTACCGCATCCATTACCATCTCTTCACGATAAGTGTAACGAACGAAATTTGCTTTGTGTGAAAGACCTTCTGCAATCTTTAGGAAACAAGTGGCAATATAATCAGGAACAACAGGCAATGGGTTGCCTTCTGATTTTGATTTTTGAGCCTTGGTGCAGTACTCTACTACTGCGGTTGAGAAATCTTTATTACTTACGTAATGGGGTTTTTCTTTAGGTTTCATAAAATATACCACTCAATTTAATAGAACACATTATACTAAATTTTACACTGTTTGTCAATGAGCTTGACGAAATTCGGTTTATGGTATATAATTCCTTTAACCGAAAGGGGAGAATAGTATACTCCTAATTTATGGTCATTCCGTCAGTATCAGAATCTATTTCTGAAGATTCATTTTCCATATCTCGTAAGAAGTCATCTAACGAAAGAGGGTCGTTTTCAAAGTCATCTACTAATTCTGATTTAGCAACAAACGATTCCATTTCTTTAATCGCGCTACCATACTGCTCAATCATATCTTGAGTAGGTAATGCGAGGGAAACAATCTTATCCGTAAAAACCATGATGACGTTTTGTGGGGTGTCCTGATATACCATATAAGTTTTAAATGCATAGAACTTAGTACCATTATCTAAAGTTTTCTCCATTAAACTCAGTGCATTATTTACAACTAAGTGATCAGGAGATTCATCTAGAAGATTACAGATAAGCTCCTCTCCGGTAATCAATTTTAAATGCTTAATAGAAGAATTCATCTTCGTCCCTTTCTGACTTTATTGGTTTTAGGTTTATAGGGTAAACTTTATATTTAAACCCTTCTTTAGTATATATCTTAATTCTTTCAGCGCTATGTTTCAGTGTAAAGTTTTTATGAGACTTGACATGAAGATCATCAGCAATATCAAAAAGTCGAGTAGTCCGACCATCATCAGACTGACGAAGGCCACGACCAACTGATTGGAGAACTTTAACTTGTGATTTGGACGGAGTCGCAAATACAATATTATGGAGATTGCGGATGTTAATACCAGTACTAAAAGTACCAAGAGAAGCAACGATAATTGCATCATTTTCTTTTTCTACTATACCTCGTATTTGTTCACGATCATGAGCGTCTACTTCGCCAGAAACATAGAATATTTTTCTGTTTGGATCTGACATACCCTTAATCATTTCATACAATACCTTTCCGTGTTTCTCCACGAACTGAAACATTACTAGGGTATTGCCCTTTTGATCTAAAGCAAGCTTGCTTATAAATTTATTACGAGGTTCATAGGTGACAATATAATCAAGTTCATCTTGATATTTTTTGTCTCGCATCATGTTACATATATCACTGTGGTATCTGAGTAATAATACCGAGATATCTAAGTCAGCAAGTTGCTTAGATTCTTGAAGTTCTACTGTGCGTGTGACAGTAAACGTTGGACCGAATAAACCTTCTAAGACAAGTTTATTGGTTTCGGTGCCGTCAAGAGTACCTGTAAGACCAAATCTGTATTTGGCATTAACGCATTTGTCCATCATGGTAGTAAGGGACTTCGCTTTGAATAGGTGTACTTCGTCACCAAAGACAGTATCGAATTGCTCGAACCATTCTTTACCGAATTTATAGATAGACTGCCACGTGGATATAATGACGCGTTTGTCCGTAACCTTTTCTTTGCCGGAATAGATTCGATGACAGAATTCATTTACGTCATACCCGTAATCTTCGAAGTCTTTGTACATCTGCTCGACCAAAGATGTGGTCGGTACAATAATGAGAATTTTGCCCTCAGTTACTTCGTAGCAGTACCGTAGTAGATTATAGATGATAAATGATTTGCCACTACCAGTAGGACTGAGGAGTATACATCTGAGGTTCTCTACTCCATGAGCAATTGCTTTGTACTGGTAGTCTCTTGGTTTGTAAGGCGCATCAAGTAAAGATAAAAACTCTACCAAAGCAGGGTGGTCGATGTCATCCTTGAACGAAGGGATACCATAAGTTTCGTGTTCGAGTATTTCTAGTGGGTAGAATCTTTCTGCGCAAAACCGACGTAGGTGCGAATAGAGACCTACATTCATCTGTTTGCTTACGGTGTTGTAAAGTTTTACTCTGCCGTCCCACACCTTTCTTTTATATGCAGGCATGAATTTATACCCAGGAACGAAAAACGAGAAGTACTCTCTTAACTCATTCTCTTGGGCAGGATGTGCTTCCACCATAAAGTGGGAGTGATCCTTCATGCGTATGCGTATTTTATTATCCACCAGACTCAAACTTTCTATAATCAATCATGTTCTTTATGGTTGAATGTCTCCAACGAAGAACGTTTAGTATATCTTCTAGAGTATCTATCTGAGTTTTAAGTGCGACTATTCGGTCTTCAGACTTCTGAATCTCTGGGTCAGACTCGTAGTAGTAGTCCATCTCGCCCTTGAGGATCTTGAGTCCATTGAATGGATCGGGTTCCCACCCTTTCTCCATGATCTCTTTCTGATCCATCTTTCCGTTGTAATACAACCATTTTTCTTTTAGCAGGATCTTCTGAGAGTTTTCTGCTCGACGCAACGACTGTTTAGTTACGTCTAAATATTCACGGTACTTAGAGTGCAAAAGAGGTGTTTGTCGCGAAGTCTCATCCAGCTGGTGGACAGGTATCGTAGAGTCTTCACGCCATTCTTTGTGAATGCCTTCTAAATTTAAAGTCATCATATAATCCTATAGTTATATCGGTAAAGGTATATTATATCACATTTGAGTGACGTAATCAACACAATCTTTCCAATAATTTTCATCATGCGCCATCACGTAACTCAACGTCATGCGATAACAATCAGTGCGGGCCGCGTGGTAAACCACATCACCTGATCCATATGCGCCAAAGTATCCTGCCTTTAAATTCCAACCCTTTTCATCCTGTATTGTGATCACTTCGGACGTCTTAGGATCTACATACTTGAACCAACCGTCTCCGGTCTCCGACCAAGTAAAAATCAAATTGTGTGCAGCTGCGTTCGCATTATTATGCCAACCTATAAATCCTTTCGGTGGGTAGAGTTGTGATAGCGCACTATGCCTTAGTCCGAGTTCTGTCTTCATCTCTTCGTCGAGTGAAGACCAAACCCTTTTGTATGTTAATGCATCTTCGCCTTTATAAAACTCTGGTTTTAAGGCAAACGAGTATGCGTTAGAAGCTGCGCCGTCATGACCTTCCCCCATCGCCATAATTCGATTCATCTCTTCGTCACTAGTGTAGTGATCTGCCATATCTTTTTGATCGGGAGATAAAGAATCGTTTGTCTCTTCGGGGCAATAGACTTCGCGGTAAGTATACCTAAACTTCTCAAGAAGATCAAGAACCCTACGATTCTTGATCTCATATTTTTGTAGAGACATATTAGTCGTTGTCTACCAGAATAATATCAAATGTTGCAGATACTTGTGTTGCCTGACCAGCGATAACATCAATCTTAATGTCATTTTTCTCTGGCACAACTAACGGCACTGGATACTCGATATCTAGACTCTGACCACCAGCGGCATTTAAATTTGCCTTGATTCGGAACACACCGCCGTTTAGAATCTCACGACAGAACAAACGGTATATCATACGCGAATTGACAGACGCCTTATCAGAACCCAAATGGATTCCCAAGATATAACCAGTCTTTCCGGCAGGAACCGTGTATGTTGCCATCAAAGTCTGTCCTAATCCAGCAAGGATCTTTGCAGCAAGGTCTCCGCCTTGGTTGATAGTGATGTCGCTTGCATTTGTAACCGTCGACATCTTAGCGCGGAATACACGAGAGAACGTCAAGGTGCCTGTGCTACCAATCGCGATGGTCTCGCTCTGTAGGTTGTAGTCTGCATCTAGTCCATCGACTATTACAGTCTCTCCGACTTCTGTCAAAGATGCAATAGAAACCAAACCAGCGTCTGGGTATGGATATGCGACACTGCCGTCATTACCGTCCCATACGGTGCCTTCTGTTACATCACCGTCTGTCGCACCAAACTTATTGATGTGACTATAACCAGAAACGTCTCCGGCAGCGATTGGGATGTTACTTGCTGCGCCTGCGGTGTTTAGAATGTTGCCGTCTTTATCAGCAACCATCATCACTTCGTGAATATCGTTTCGCTTGTTTAAGTGTCTTCCTCTGCTTACACTATATTGCGCCATAATAGTCTCCTTTAAATGATTTCGTATTCAGTAAACCTGAATGTAGCGTCAAAGTTTAAGTATGTAACATCGCCCGCAGTAGAGGTCAATTCAATATTGCCCACTTGCGTGGGGATGCAGTTTTTATATTTGATAGTTACATTAGAGTTATTATGACTCGTGAGAATGATCACTTGGATATCGTGATACGTTGTCTCTCTTGTTCCATATGTGATACCTTCCATCCAGTCTAGGACTTCTTTATAACATGTAAGGTCTTCGTCTAAGATGAGGCTGATTGTTAGTTCGCCATAGTTGATGGTATCTGGTGGTAGGGGTAATCGCTGAACACGAGGCACTGCCATCTCTGCGGCAGTCCCTGTTGCGCCTGGATGCGATACTGTATGCGCAAAAAACTTTAGGTTGCCAAAAGACCGCTCTATGATAACACAGAACCCAGTAGGCTGTAGAAAGTTTTTGTTAGGAGTTAAGTCCATAATATATCCTCTTAGTCACTTTATTTATACGCATAAAAAAAGGGAGTCCGAAGACTCCCCAAAATGACTAGTGAACTAGTTCTTTTTATTATGCTTTATCTAGGATATTGTCTACACGGAAGATACGGTAGTACTGGTTGAGACCTTTAGTTGTATCGATATCGCTAGTTGGGTTGTCAGTTACGAATGGGTTTGCAACCATTCCATAACGAGTCTTAAACCCGATACGTGGCTGGAAGTCATTCTCGCCGACTGCCTTGACCATCTGTAGTGGTACGTATGGGCAGTAGAACATACCTGCGTCATATGGGTTAGTACCCTTATAACCTACTGTTACGTAGTTGGTAGTTGCATATGGATCGATGAATACACGTAGGCGACCGTTTAGAGTACCTGCGAATGTGTTACCTGTATCGTCGATTGACAATGAAGTGTTCATTGCTGGAGTGTAATCTAGCATGCCAGAAGCAGCAAGTGCAGTAGCAACGTCAGATGAACATACAACGATGTTACCCTTACCGCGACGTGTTTCTTTCGCGATTACGTTTGCTTCGCGGTCTAGTTGTACTACAAGACCCTTGAACTTCTCTGCAGACCAACGACCGTCAGCGTCTGTCGATAGATCGAAGATGCCTGGAGCAGTTACGTTAGATGTCTGCGCACCTAGTTTTGCTTGAGAGTTGATTGTACGAATGATTTCGCGGTTGATTTCAGCAAGAATCTCTGTAGACAGAATGTTTGCTAGTTCTGTCTCAGCGTCAAGACCGTGAATTGCTTTCAAGTCTTGTGCTAGTTCTAGAGAGTATTCTGCCTTCAACGCACGTGACTTAGCAGTAACAGTCGCCTTGTCGATTGAGAATCCCATCTCTTGGAACTCTTTATCGCCGACTCCGCCACGACCTAGAGTCTCAGCTTCTTGAGTAGACATTGGACGACCTGCAAGGTCTAGTTCGCGTGTTGCTGGATCAATACCGTCGAATCCAGAAATACCTGAACCGTCTGTTGGTTGATCTAAAGTTCCGTCTAGTCCTGAGAAACGAGTTTCAACTTCGTTGAAGAATGTTTCTTGACCTGTCATGCCGTTGTAACGTGACTTCATCGCGAAGATTAGTCCAGTTGGGCCTGCCATTGGCTGTACGCCACATAGGTCATATGCCATTAGGTTTGGCATTGCACGACGTACTAGTGAGATCAATACTGGATCCCAGTTTGCTAGTGGAGAAACGCCACCTTGAGTTGCGTTAGTTGGTGCAGCTTCTGTTAGGAACCCTGCTGAAGCAGCGCGTTCTTCCATCATTGCACGTTCTTGGTTTTCTAGGATAGCAGCAGTTACCGCCTTCTTGTGGTGATCGGTGATGGCGCCAGCAGATTCTTCGTTTAGTACTGGTGACCACTTCTCGATCAACTGATCGTATGAATTGTTCATTTTTCTAATTCCTTATTTCTTAGAGGTTTTACGAAGAGCATTCAAGTAAACTTCCATCGACGACGAAACTTCTACTTCTTCTTGTTCAGTATCTTCTGTTAGTGTGGATACAGATTCTTCAAGTTGCTCTGGGATTTCTTTTGAGAAGTATGACTCTTTAACAGTGTTAACTTTATTGATGAAGGTTTCTTCAGTCTCAAAATCAACGTTGCTTAAAAGTTCAGCTAACTTCTCTGCTTGTGTGTCTGCTAGGCCTCGAGATGCTTCTGCGATAATAGTATTACGCTTGTACGTCTCTAGTTCCTCAGCAAGTGAGATCGCATCACCAGTAGTTGCGTTTAGTTTTTCTTCTAATTCGCTTACTTGTTCTGCTAGATCATCAACTAGGTCTACCTTGGTTTCTGGAACTTCAACGTATGACTCAACGAATAGGTCACGCATACCGTTCATGAAACCTTCAGCGATTTCGGTACGTAGTCCTGCTTCGATTGCCAACTTGTTTTCTTCCATCCAAGTCTCAACAACATAGTTTAGGTAAGAATCGACTTTACCGACTAGGTCGGTCTTAATCGTTTCGACTTCTTCAGCAAGCTCTTCTGCGTACTGTTCCTCTAGTCGAGTAACTTCTTCAGATAGCTTTGTCTTAACTGCAGTTTCAAAAATAATCGCAGTCTTTTCCTTGAACTCTTCTGATAGAGTTGCTTCACCATCAACGATTGCAGATAGTTCTGCCGTCGTGTTTAGTTCAGCCTCATCTTCTAGTTCAACAGACTCACCCATCATTTTAGAGTAAGCAGCCATTAGGTCTGCTTTCTTCATTTTAGACGCAGCTTTGTACATAGCGTTAACCATGCCTGCTTTTGTCTTTGGTGGGGCGACTTTTGAGGTTGCGTTGGCAGCCTTATCAACGCTTGCAATTGACTCTGGTTCAGTCGTTGCAGACGCGTCTGGCTTGCCCTTCGCTGCAGGAGCTTGTGCTTCTTCGAGAGTTTCCTCCACGATTTCGT
>ERZ802830.4356-NODE-4356-length-11406-cov-9.20959_pt1 | contig 11406 bp, 11 predicted proteins | sample MGYA00345654_ERZ802830 | MGnify/ENA primary metagenome ERZ802830 (study PRJEB30503, sample SAMEA104212375) | marine metagenome | biome: Westerlies Biome; feature: [SRF] surface water layer (ENVO:00010504) within the epipelagic zone...; material: water...
GCGAGCAGTTGGGCAACCGAATGGCGCGTAAACATCTTGCGGGGTTTGTCGATACGGAGCTTTCCCAAAGCCAGCTGGGTGAGGTGAAAGACGCTGATATAAAATATTACAAATCTAAGCTTTGTCAGATTGATAATCCTCGTGAAGTTTTTCGTGAAATCGAAACACTTTTTCTGAGAAAGTCAGACATTTTTCCAGATATGGCAGCCGCTTAGAAAGATATTATGAGTAAAACAACAGTTAACACAGATGAGCTAAATCTTCTTGCCGCTATTCCTCAGCCTTTTCTGGCGATAAACCGAGAAGGGCAACTCATGTATCTCAATTTTGCAGCGGAGGAATTTTTTGCTGCTGGTCGTAATCTAATGATTGGTAAAACCTTTAGTTCATTCGTCCCTTTTGGAAGCCCGATTTTGTCTTTGATTGATCAGGTTTTTAAGACCGGCCATTCCGTGAATGAATATAATATTGATCTTGGTACGCCGCGTAATGGTCGGAAGAAACCTGTAGATGTGTTGGTTGCGCCTGTGTCTTCCGATGCGTCAGAGTCTCTCGGATCCTTCGATGATATCGACGACCTTGAGAGCGTGATTGTTATTATTCAGCAAAAGTCGATTGCTTCAAAAATTGATCAGCAATTAACACATCGTGGTGCAGTTCGTTCCGTTAGTGGTATGGCGGCAATGCTAGCACATGAAATTAAAAACCCTCTTTCCGGTATTCGTGGCGCTGCACAATTGCTGGAGAGTGATTTGAGTGAGGCGGATAAAAGCTTAACTTCTCTAATTTGTGCTGAGGCAGACAGGATTGCCGGGCTCGTTGACGAGTTTGAGGTCTTTACTGACAGCCCTAAAGAGTTTGATGAAAACCTTAATATTCACTCAATCCTTAATCATGTCATTCAATTGGCGCGGGCAGGCTTTGCCAAAAAGCTTAAGATTAATGAAGTCTACGACCCTTCCTTACCGCCATTACGGGGTAATCGTGACCAGCTTATTCAAGTCTTTTTAAATCTCGTAAAGAATGCAGCCGAAGCCTGTGACTCCAAGAATGGAGAAATCACGCTCATAACTGCGTTTCGCCCAGGTGTGAGACTCGCTGTGCCGGGTAAAGGAAAGCGTGTCAGCCTGCCGCTTGAATTCAGCGTGATTGATAATGGCGCGGGCATTGATGAAGATTTGAGACATATTATTTTTGAGCCTTTTGTAACCGGCAAGCAAGGCGGGTCAGGTCTTGGTCTTGCTCTAGTGGCTAAAATCATTGGGGATCATGGTGGTATCATTGAATGTGAAACAGAGGCTGGGCAGACAATCTTTAGAGTCTTGATGCCAATGTCTACAAAAACATCTGACACGCAGGAGAATAATAATGAGTAAGGGAGTTGTGCTACTCGCAGATGATGACAAGGCTATCAGGACAGTTGTCACACAAGCGCTGGTGAGGGCTGGGTATGAAGTTCTCGCAAGTTCTAATGCCTCAATGCTCTGGCAATGGGTGATTAATGGCGAAGGTGTTCTGGTTATTACCGATGTAGTCATGCCTGATGAAAACGCCTTTGACCTCATCCCACGCATCAAAAGAATAAGGCCTGAATTGCCCATTATTGTGATGAGTGCCCAAAATACATTTTCAACAGCCATGACCGCCGCAGAAATCGGTGTGTTTGAATATCTCCCAAAACCATTTGATTTGACCGAGCTTGTGGCTATTGCCGGTCAAGCGATTGCCTCGACCGAAAAACCTACAGTTGGCAAGGAAGAGGATGCTGCCGAAGAGGATATGCCGCTTATCGGGCGTTCGCCAGCAATGCAGGAGATTTATCGCGGCCTAGCGCGCATGACGCAGAATGATTTGACGGTCATGATTTTTGGAGAGAGTGGGACGGGTAAAGAGCTTGTGGCGCGGGCGTTACATGACTTCTCATCTCGTAAACGCAATCAATTTGTACCAATTAATATGGCGGCGATTCCAAGAGAGCTTATTGAAAGTGAATTATTTGGTCACGAGAAGGGTTCTTTTACCGGTGCGGATCAACGTGTTGAAGGTCGGTTTGCACAAGCTGAGGGTGGCACATTATTTCTGGATGAAATCGGTGACATGCCGATGGAAACGCAAACACGATTATTACGCGTCTTACAGGAGGGGGAATACACCACTGTCGGCGGGCGTAAGGCGATTAAAACCAATGTGCGTATCGTTGCGGCAACAAATCGCGATTTAAGTCAGTTGATTAATCAGGGGTTGTTTAGAGAAGATCTTTATTATCGGTTGAACGTTGTGCCATTGCGGTTGCCGCCACTCAGAAACAGAGTTGAGGATGTACCGGATTTATGTCGTCATTTCTTGCATCAAGCAGAGGGTGAAGGTTTGCCGGCGCGCTCGGTTTCCAATGAAGGTCTTGCATTTTTAAAAAACTGGCACTGGCCTGGTAATGTTCGCGAGCTTGAAAATTTAATGCAAAGAGTGGCTGCTCTTTATAATGAAGATGTTATTGATGTGTCCGTTCTCAAGCAAGAGCTTGGGGTTAATCATGTATCGTTTCCAAATCAAGAGTCGGTGAGCGGCAAATCACTCTCCGAAAGTTTGGAAATGCATCTCACACGGTATTTCTCTGATCATAAGGATGGCCTACCGCCAAACGGGCTTTATGATCGTGTGTTACGCGAGGTAGAAGAACCTCTCATTCGCCAATCTCTTGCAGCGACAAATGGAAATCAAATTAAGGCAGCTGATTTGCTTGGGCTTAATCGGAACACGCTTCGCAAAAAAATCCGCGATTTAGATATTGATGTAATCCGAGTGCCCAGAAAAAATTAAATCATTGAGATTCATAAGACCTGGAAATCTCAGTTCTGCGGATTAATCCACCAGCTATCAATCTGTGCGCCATAGAGCGCATGTTTCCAGCTATGCTCAACCTGACTCCAGCTGGCAATCCACTGACGGGGGAGATGGTATAGCGGTACAACATAATGACCACCCATTAATAAGCGATCTAATGCGCGTGCGGCTGCTGTAAAGTCTTCGCGGTTTCGCGCTTTCGTAAGGGCACTAATGGTGCGGTCAACCTGTTTGCTTTTGATACCAGCGTAATTACGACTACCATTTTGGTCGGCGGCTTCCGAACCCCAGTAAAATGCCTGTTCATTCCCCGGAGAAAGAGAGGCGTACCAATTATAGATAATCATATCGAAATCAAATGATTGGAGTCGATTTTGATATTGGGTTGCATCGACATATCGAACTTTTGCCGTAACCCCAATGCTGCTCAACATCCGACCATAGGTGAGGGCAAGTCTTTCATACTCACGGGTTTGAACAAGAATCTCAAATGTTAATGCATCACCGCTGCGTTTATTGATGAGACGTCCATTCTCAACAATGTATCCAGACTTTTTAAGAAGGTTTATGGCTGTCTGTCGGATTTGACGATTGTGGCCTTTTTCGTCCCCCATCGGCGCGACATAGCCATTTTGTAAAATGTTGCTTGGTAATCGCGCCCCTCGCAAATATTTTAACTCCGTTGAAGAGGCCGGATGTCCTTTTGCGCTGAGATCAGAGTTTTGGAAATAACTTTCGGTTCGTTGATAAGCGTTACTGAAAAGAGATTTATTAATCCAGTCAAAGTTAAAAACCATCGACAGCGCATGGCGAACTTGTGTGTCTTTAAAAGATTTGTTTCTGGTATTGAAAACGAAGCCACGTAATCCGGAAGGAATTCCGGTTTTGATTTCTTTTTTGATAATGCGACCATCACGAGCTGCAGGAAAGTTATAACCGGTTTGCCATCGCTTCGGGTCGGTTTCGCGCCATAAATCTATTAGCCCAGCTTTGAATGCCTCAAAGGCTGAATTTTCGTCACGAAAATATTCATACTCAAGACGCTCAATATTATGCCGTCCATTATTGAAGGGGAGTGATACGCCCCAATAGTTTTTATTCCGTCGGTAGGTGATGCGCCTTCCTGGTTCAATCGCCTCAACGATGTAGGGGCCACTGGCAACCGGTGGTTTCATGGAAACATCGTCAAATGCCATGCCCTTATAAACATGTTCCGGAAGTATTGGCATGAGGCCGATAATCAAAGGAAGTTCTCTGTCAGGGTTATCAGTATTGAAAACAAATTTTATCTTTCCGGGGGAAGGGCGTTCTACCGATGTGACTTGACCATAATAATATCTATGGTTTGGGCGTCCGCGTGCTTTAAGCGTTTCATACGAAAAAATAACATCTTCAATACGCACAGGCTTACCATCTGAAAACCGCGCTTCTTTTCGCAATGTGAAAGTTACTGCGCTTCGGTCTTCGGCAGTTTCTATGCTTTCAGCAAGTAAGCCATAAAGGGCGAACGGTTCATCATTATGGCGAACCATTAGGCTTTCGAACACGAATTCTCGCAAACCCTCAGGTGCCGTACCGCGAACCAGAAATGGGTTGAGGCTATCAAAGCTACCAATTTCTGCGCGTGTTAGTTTGCCCCCGATAACTGTTCGGCTATCTGCAAAAGAGAATTTTTTATAGTTAGATGGAAGACCAGGATCGCCGTGCATAGATATACCATGCAATGATTGGGCAATTGCTATGTTGGCACTAAGCATTGAGATGCCAAAAATAACATTGGCAATAACAAGACCATAGGTAAGTGTTTTAAGAAATTTAGACCGCATTAAAAATCAGTAGGCTGGTTGTGTTTAGACCACTCGATATTGCGGTAATTAAAATCTTTTGCAAGGGTTGGTTTAACAATTTCGAAATATGGCGAAATATCGAAATCACGAGGAGTGTAAAGCGAATGATGCCGGATATGAAATAACTCTTTGGCATTTTTGCGGGTTACAGTCGGTAATATCGGATATCGGATTTGTTCAAAAGCTTCGGCAATTAGCGTTGAGCATATTGCACGGGTCGGTTCCCCACTACCGAGAGCCAGCATGCGTCGTCGCCATTTTTGAGGCACCGGCGGTTGTGGGAAGGTGAAGCGAATTAAATCAATAAAATTTTTGATGTCATATTGTCTGCCTATGGAGGTGACGAGGGTATCCACTAATGTTCGCATGTCCGACTTGGTCAGCTTAACCGGTCGACATATGCGCGTATTAAAACCATCATATTTATTTAAAGACACGGCTATTACACCCTTGCCGGCATCTGCTTCAATCAGTTCTGCGGGGTTTCCATATTCATCTGTTAATCCGGCGTCCGACCCAACGTAAATAGCAGCATGAGACCACGTAGATTGGGTGAGGTATTTAATGGCCAGCGAGATGCGTAAATTTCCATCGACCAACAAAACATCGCCCGGCTGGATGCAGGGTCTTAAGTCGGCCGCTGTCGTGGTGGAGAAAGACTGATAGCCAAGAATAGGTTCATCAAGATATTGCACAAGTCGCTGTCCCAACCAGTGAAATAATTTACTGAACATATATTTTATAACTCAATGTGTGTTGTTAGTGAGAACCTGATACTGACCTTGGTCATAGGCGCCAAAGATTTCGTCTATTTGCGGATGATTAACGGGGAGGTCAAGATCATCTACTAATAAATTTTGCTCGGAGACATATGCGATGTATTCGGTCTCCTCATTCTCTGCAAGAAGGTGATAAAAAGGCTGATTTTTATGGGGTCGAATATCTTCAGGAATTGACTCCCACCACTCATCCGTATTGTCGAAAACCGGGTCAACATCAAAGATGACGCCTCTAAACGGGAAAAGCCTGTGTTTAACGACTTGCCCGATTGTGAATTTGGCTTTCTTGAGTGTGAATGTATTATTCATATTATATACCTAGCATGACTATTAAATTTGTCGATATCGCGAAATGCTAATTGTTTAAATATATCGAACAGACTAACCTCAATTTTAAAATTAGCGATAAATTTGTTCCATCTGAAAAATAGGTAATTGCGTTATGAAACTCTACACCGCTGACGGTATTCCCAACCCCCGAATTGTTGATATTGCCATGTATGAAAAGGATCTCAATCTGGAACGGGTTATCGTTGACTTTCTTGAGGGCGAGAACCGCGCAAGTTCTTTTCTTGTGAAAAACCCTGCCGGGCAGATACCTGTCCTTGAATTAGATGACGGCACAATAATTTCAGAGGTTACGGCAATTATCGAGTATTTTGAAGAAGTCTGCCCAGACCCGTTTCTCGTGGGAACCACAGCAAAAGAGCGGGCGGAAGCTCGCATGTGGGCGCGGCGTGTAGATCTTGCTGTTATGGAACCAATGTCTATGGCTTTTAAATACGGCATAGGAAAGAATTATTTTGAAAAGCGCATCACTGTTTACCCCGAAGCAGCTGAAAGTATGAAAAACAAAGCTCAGGATGGACTTGTTTGGCTTGATAATGTTCTGGCCGGTAAGCAGTTTCTATGTGGTGACCGCATGACTTATGGTGACATAATGCTTTATTGTTATACGGATTATTTTAAAAAAACCGGTCAAAAAGTTGAAAGTGGATTGGTTCATCTGACACATGTGCTTGACTCAATTGCTGAGCGTCCTTCAGTTCAAAAAACTGCGTAAACTTCAAGCCTCTAATTAAAAAGAGATAAAAAATGGCTGACTTTCCACCGATTGCTGACTCCCCTTTGAATAGGCTTCTCGGCGTTGAGATTGTTTCCTGTGATTCTGAAACAGGGCATGTCAAATGCTCCTTCAATATTTCCGAAGATTTGAATAATTTGCAGGGCATTATCCATGGCGGCATCGTTGCAACCATGCTGGACCAACTCTGCGGTGTGGCTTTGGCATACAAACGTGGGAAATTCACCACGCCGGAGCAAGTAACTCTAGATTTAAATGTGCGTTTCATGCGTCCTGTTGCGGCTGGACCATTATGGGGTGTCGGTCAAGTGGAACGCATGGGGCGAACGATTGGCTTTGTTGAAAGCATGCTCTATGACGAGCAAGACCGATTGCTCGCTAAAGCCACTACTAGTTTTAAAATTTTGTCTTAAGGCTAGATTGAGCGACCAATAAGCTCTTTCATAATCTCGGATGTGCCACCATAAATGCGCATAACACGTGCATCACGCCACATTCTGGCAATTGGATATTCATTCATATATCCTGCACCACCATGGAGTTGCAGGGCTGCGTCAATTACTTCACAGGCCATTTCCGTGTGCCATAATTTGCAAACTGATGCTTCGCTATTAGTGAGCTTGCCATCTACATGGCGTTCAATACACCAATCCAAATGAGCCCATCCAACTTGAAGTTTGGATTGTAAATCCGCCAGAGTGAAGCGCGTGTTTTGGAAATCAAAAACTGTTTTGCCAAAAGCAGGGCGGTCTTTCACGAATTTAACGGCCTCGTCGAAGCCACGTTGAGCCATACCCATGGCAGATACGGCAATAGAGAGACGTTCTTGTGGCAACTGGGTCATCAAATAAACAAAACCCATGCCTTCTTCACCGAGAATATTTGTCATTGGGACGCGAACATCATTGAAAAACAGTTCAGATGTATCGGCGCTGTGCTGCCCAACCTTGTCAAGGTTGCGTCCACGCTCAAATCCCTCTGTATCGGCGTCCACCAGGATAAGCGAAATCCCTTTAGCGCCAAGCGAGGGGTCTGTCTTAGCTACGACAATAATAACATCTGCATTTTGACCATTCGTAATGTATGTTTTGGAGCCGTTGAGAACATATTCGTTGCCATCTTTAATCGCAGTCGTCCGAACACCTTGTAGGTCGGAGCCTGTGCCCGGTTCGGTCATAGCAATTGCTGTAATGACATCGCCTGAAATGATACCCGGCACATATTTTTCAATTTGGTCTTGCGTGCCATAATGAACAAAATAATCAGTGGTGATGTCATTTTGAAGTGTGAAACCAGCTGAGGAGCCCATATAGGCAAGTTCTTCGGAAAATACTGCATTAAAAGCAAAATCTAGACCTAGGCCGCCCATTTCTTCGGGAACAGTCATGCCAAGTAGCCCGGCATCGCCCATGGCTTTCCAAGCTTCGCGCCCGACAACGCCTTCTTCCTCATGTTTATCCAGATGCGGTATCATCTCCTTATCGAAGACTTTGCGAACCGTGTCGCGGAACATATTGTGTTCTTCTTGGTAAAACTTACGTGCATGCGTGGATAACATACTCAACTCCTGCTTGTTGGTATTTTAAATCAACTACAGACTACAAAAGAGTATGTGCTTATTCAAACACTAAACGTGCGACTAATTGTTGATTATGAGTTGATTATGAGTTGATTGATAATCCCGCGAACAATCAGTTTTATAACCGGTGGTTCAAAAGATAGTTCCCGTGCAACGTCTGATGAACGGACTTCAAACAAATCTGTTTCGGTCTTGGCAACTAATTTAGCTGTGCGGGGCATGCCTGTCAGTGCAGCTATTTCACCAAAAGATTGGCCGGATGTGAGATTGGCAAGCACTTTACCATTTTCATCGACCACATTCATTGAGCCATCTGAGATATAAAAAAATGTGTCACTTTTATCGCCGGCATCAAACAACACTTCACCTTCTTTTATATTGAAATGATTGTAGCGATCGAGTTGATTTATAAATTGGTCATCCACTAGGTGGTGAGATGATCGTTCTTTTTGCCCCATAACCCGGTCATGGGTGTATTTGATAATGCCACGGGTAAGAGGGCGTAATTTGTCTATGGCAGATTTAATTATGCTAAAATCAATAATAGCGACTTTGACATAGCCCTCTGTTCGATAGTCAAAATGAATTTTATTCGGGGCAAGCACCTCCGCCGCACCAATCAAACTACCTTCACCAAGCAAATATTCATTTGTTAGGGCGTCGTAATATCGAACGCGCCCCTCAAGAATGCAGTAACAGGCATTCAGGGGGGTGCCTTTACTGATCATACTGTCATTGAGTTTGCCAATTTCAATTTCTCGTCCCATTTCGTTGAGAATTTTTAGGGTCGCCTTGGATTTGAATATCTTACGCCCTTTTTCGTCAACATTAGGGGTTTTGGGCATTTCAGTCGGCAAGATAGACGCGGTGTTTTCGCTATCAGCAATTACTTTAGCTATTTTTTCAAAACGATCAGATGGATTGTTTTCTGCGATTTTTTTATTATTAGCAGGGGGGTCGCCACCATCGTTTCGGCTTGGGACATCAGCTAGAATATTGGCAAGATGTTTATCAATGTCCTCTGATTTGAGATTATCGCTCTTGTTTTCGTTCTCATTGTCGGAAGGGGTCTCGGTTTCATCTTCCTGATGACCCATAATTAAAGGGTGAGTTGCAGGAGCTGGCGCCATTTCAGACGTAACTTCTGTTTCAATATTTTGGGGGAGAGGTTCGACTTCTTTGGTGGCTTCTGGAACAGGTTCATCTGCGAAGTAGTCCATATCATCTTCATTATCTAACCATACGGTCTCATCGTCGGCATATTCAGCCAACATATCACGAAGATACTTTGCTCTTTCTTTGATGTCGTCTGCTTTACTTTGCATCTTAATCTACCCGCAACAATCATTTTAACTGACAAATAATATTCTATTGCAAATTCCAGACCGACTGGTCTGTTTTTGTAAAAATAACAATATGATATATTTATTAAATAAAGGTTAAGCCTCTTAATCGAGGATATGCGCGACTGTTGACATTTTACGAGCAAGAATAATGTCGTCTTCCTCAGTCAGTTTAAACTGGTTTCTTAAAATGTCTTTGTGTTTAACAAAGAAAATCAATTTCGCTGTTTTGATATAGTGATCGATGATTTTTTCGATTTCCTTGGATGCTTTCGCTGCATCAGGACCGAAAATAAACTCATTTTGCAAACCGGCTCTGATTTGCTGCATGGATTGGTTTTTAACCATCATGACGTTTTTTTGGTAATTTTTGAACTTACTTTCGATAAAATCAGCCAACTCGAACCTTTTTTCCAAGTCCATTTTGGGAAGTTTAACGGTAATGAGGCCATCTTCGGGATTTTCGTTGACCTGTTTAAAATTCTTTTCTTCTTTTAAAATTTTAATAACAGCTGTTCGCGCTTCAGCATCGGTTGAACGCAATTCAATCCGATCAAGAAAGGCTTGAACATTCACCAAATCCATAGCACGGCGTGATTTCTTTTTTACAATGATTTTAGTGTTTCGGAGGATTTGGTTGTTTTCCTCCGATGTTCCGGCTTCACGAATTTCTTTCACGTAGGTGATAAAGCGATCACGCATACGCGACTCAAATGAGTCGCTGTAACTCATTAACTCTGTGTTTTTTTTGAAGAAGAATTTCTCGAGAAGTATCTCAAGTTCTTCGTCATCTATTGACGCACTATCACTCATAACTAACCCTCGCAATATACATACCATAATTGGAATATTGACGTATAGGTATTGCTTAAACTTTTCTGAGACATGTGACAATTTTAGCCAGCGTTGATTGAGGTCAGTAAGTACAGGACTTGATGTACATGGCGCAGTCGTTTAAGACGGAACTGTCGGGTTTCAGGACAAATAAAAGCCGAATAAAAATATTTGTTTGAAGATGTGAGGGAACAAGAATGTCATTAGATCAAAAGCAGGTTATGTCCGCAGCTGCTTCTATTCGGGAGGCTTATGAGGCTAAATCACCGATTGCCGCATTGCGTAACAGCTATAACATGGAAATCGATGATGCTTATGCCGTTCAAGAAGAAAATACGAAGCACTGGCTAAAGCAAGGCCGTCTGCTTAGTGGTCGAAAAATAGGTGTTACTTCTCATGCAGTGCAAAGCCAGCTTGGTGTCGATCAGCCGGATTTTGGTATGTTGTTTTCTGATATGGCATTTGCCGACGGGCAGGAGATATCCATGTCTCATTTGCTTCAGCCGCGTATTGAAGGCGAAATTGCCTTTTATCTTGGCAAAGATTTGGATAGCCCCGGCATCACGCTTGCGGAAGTTTTATCGGCAATTGAATATGCCGTCGCTGCAATTGAAGTTGTTGATAGTCGTATCGCTAATTGGGATATTCAAATAACTGATACAATTGCTGATAATGCCTCATCAGGCCTTTATGTATTAGGCTCTCGTCCGGTTAAGCTAGATGCGTTTGACCACTTAAATTGTGGCATGGTCATTGAAAATAAAGGCGAGACTGTATGCTCGGGACAAGGTTCTGCCTGTCTTGGTAATCCTTTAAATGCCTGTCTTTGGCTGGCCCAAATGATGATTAAATATGGTCGCCCTCTGAAGGCTGGCGATTTAATCTTATCCGGTGCACTCGGGCCGTTGACGCAAGTCGAAAGTGGGCAGGTATACGAAATGAAAATTGAAGGGCTTGGGTCGGTTCGTGCTGATTTTACTGCTTAAGAATTAAATAACTTTCCAAATTGAAATGAAAAGAAAGAAATATGTCCAAAATTAAATGCGCTCTAATTGGTTCGGGAAATATCGGAACCGACCTGTTAATCAAAATTCAGGAA
>ERZ802830.4359-NODE-4359-length-11404-cov-80.3602_pt1 | contig 11404 bp, 12 predicted proteins | sample MGYA00345654_ERZ802830 | MGnify/ENA primary metagenome ERZ802830 (study PRJEB30503, sample SAMEA104212375) | marine metagenome | biome: Westerlies Biome; feature: [SRF] surface water layer (ENVO:00010504) within the epipelagic zone...; material: water...
AAGCTGCTTGCATCTTTAGAGTTAATGGAGCACCAAAAGCTACATTAGGCATAGCCACAGCTGTCGCTGCTGCTGCACCTGTTGCTGCTGCTGCTTTGAAGAACTTACGTCTTGAAGGTGTTTTTGCACCTTTTAATGATTTTTTATTTTTAATCATTTTGTTCTCTCCTCTAGTTAATTAACTTTGAGAATAGAACATAGAAATTAAGGAGAGTCCCTCAAAAAATAAGGTCAGATTGACCCTAAGTATAGTTTTATACAATTAAAAGTTGAAATTAATAATTAGTTAACTTTATTTTTACAAATTCCCGTTTTAAAAAATTCATCAATATTATCTATTGCTAAATTTGCCATTGCAGTCCTAGTTTCTTTTGTGGCACTGCCTAAGTGTGGAAGTATAAATGCATTTTTGTGTTTATAATAACCTTTATTCAAATTTGGCTCATTTTTATAAACATCTAATCCTACAGCATAAACTTTTCTTCTATCAAGGGCATCGATCATTGCTTCATCTTCAATGATGTCTCCCCTTGCAACATTAGTAACAACAGCACCCTTCGGTAAATATTCAATTGTATCTTTGTTTATCATATCTATTGTTTCTTTTGATGCTGGACAACAGACAGACAAAACATCTGATACAGATAATAAATCTTTTAAAGTGTCATGATAAATTGCACCTTGTTCTTTATCATCACTGAGTTTTGATCGGTTATGGTAATGAATAATCATACCAAGCGATTTTGCAACTTTAGCAATTTTCTGACCTATTCGTCCCATACCCAAAATTCCAAGTCTTGTTCCTGTTAACTGTTTTCCAATTAAAAGATCTGCCGACCATATCCAACCACCTTCTCTTGCTTTTTCAATTCCCTCTGAGGCTCTTCGACAAGCTCCCAAAATTAACAGTACACCAATCTCTGCGGTAGCGTCAGTCAACACATCAGGGGTATTAGTTACAGCAATACTTCTTTTTTTTGCAGCCTCTAAATCAATATTCCCAAAACCCACGGCAAAGTTAGAAATAATTTTAATTGTATCAGGTAGTTGATTAATTGTTTCAGCGTCTAATTTATCGGTTAAAGCTGATAATATTCCATCACAACCTTGACTCATTTCAACTAATTTTTTTTGGGAATAAAGTTCATCATTAAGATTTAAAATTGGATCAAATGTTTCTTTCGCTTTATCTTCACAAGATCTTAGCAATCTTCTGGTAACCAAGACTTTTTTCATAAATTTTAGATTAGTTTAAATCAAAAATCTTACCTGGATTCATGATGTTGTTACTATCCAAGGTTCTTTTAATAGATTTCATAACTGGCATATTGTCTGCATGTTGTTCTAACAAATATTTCTTTTTATGGAGTCCGACTCCATGCTCACCCGTGATAGTTCCATTTAATTCTAATCCTTTTTTAATCAACAAATCATTAAATTCTCTTATTTTATCGTACATCTCTTTTTTTGCAGGATCATAAGGTAAAATTACATGGAAGTTACCATCGCCCAAATGACCTACCATGGGCGCTCTAAGTCCAAATTTTTCAGCTTGTTCTTCTGCGAAATTTACACATTCGGTTATATTTGAAATAGGAACACATATATCTGTTGAATAAACTCTTCCATTTTTAATTAAAGCTTTTACCGAATAATAGACATCCCATCTTGCTTTCCAGAGCTTATTTCTTTCCTCTAAATCTTTCGCCCACTTAAAAGAGCTTCCACTATTATCTTTTGAGATTTCCTCAACAATTTTTATATTTTCTTGATTTGAAAGCTCCGAACCATGAAATTCGAAAAATAGTGTTGGCACTGCTTCAACACCTTTTAAGTTTGAGTAATTGATACTTATGCCCATTTGTTCTTTATTAAGCATCTCAATCCTTGCTATTGGAACACCATATTGAATAACTTGCTGAGCAGTTTGAACTGCATTTTCTAATGTTGGAAAATGACAAACTGCAGCCATTATGCTTTCTGGTATAGGAGATAGTCTTAATTGAACCTCAGTAATTATTCCTAATGTTCCCTCTGAGCCAATAAATAAATTTGTAAGATTATAACCTGCAGATGTTTTTTTTGTTCTTGTTCCGGTATTAATAATATCGCCGTTTGCAAGAACAACTGTAAGTCCACTTATGACTGTTTTCATCGTACCATACTTAACTGCCATGGTCCCTGATGCAGAAGTTGCTGCCATACCCCCAAGTGCTGCATTTGCACCTGGATCAATTGGGAAAAAAACTCCATCTTCTCTCAAATAATCATTTAATTGTTCTCTTGTTACACACGCTTGTACTCTACAATCAAAATCTTCTACGTGAACGCTTAATATTTTATTCATTTTTTCTAAACTAATTGTGATCCCTTTATCATTACCAACCACATTTCCTTCTAAGGAGGTTCCAGTACCAAATGGAACAACCGGAATTTTATTCTCATTGCATAAACTTAATATCTTTGAAACTTCCTCGTTGGTTTCAGGGAAAACTACTGCTTTAGATAAAATTGGGTCATAGGTATCTTCTCCTCGTGCATAAGTAGTTCTAGTTGACTCAGAAGTTGAAATTCTATCATGAAGTATTCTTTTTAACTCTATTTGAACTTGTTCATTCATAATCTTAATATTAATAAAAAAGAGTCAAAAAATACAGCTTATTTAGAGAGCATCTTGCCAATATTTTCTAAGGCCTGCTGTATGTTATCTCTAGATGCGGCAAAACTAAACCTGACGTAATCTTGGCAAGTTTTACCAAATGCTGTTCCTGGAACAATCGCAACTCCAGCTTCATGCATAGCTTTTTTACAAAATTCAGCACCTGTCATACCTGTTCCTTTTACTTTCGGAAATGCATAAAAAGCACCTCCAGGTAAACTGCACTCTATACCAGGTAAATCATTTAAACCTTTGTGAATTAAATTTCTTCTTAAAGTGAATTTATCTAACATGTCATTAATTGAATCATCTGGGCCATCTAACGCTGCTATACCTGCAAATTGTGCAGCTGCATTTACGCATGAAACACTGTTAATTAATAATTTATTAACATGTGCAACCATTTCTTTAGGCCAGTAACTCCATCCTAGTCTCCAACCTGTCATTGAATAAGCTTTACTCCAACCTTCTAAAACTATTAATCTATCTTTTAAACCTTCATAATGAAAAAATGATGGCATTTCTTTATAATCAAAAATTTGTCTACTATAAATTTCATCACTTAAAATAGTAACATGTGGATGTTTTTCTAATTCTTTTGCAAAATAATCTATGACTGGTTTTTCTACAAAACTACCTGTTGGGTTATTTGGGTTAATTAAAATTAACAATCTAGTTTTGTCGGTTATTAAAGACAATATTTTATCAGGATCAAATTTAAGATCTTTATCTTCAGTAAGGTCATATGGGACTGGCGTTGAACCAGTGTAATTTATCATTGACTCATAAATAGGAAAAGCAGGTGTAGGATGAATAATTTCTGCTCCTGGTTCACCAAAACATTGAATTGCATAACTCATTGTAGGCTTTCCACCCGGCATAATCAAAATTCTTTCAGCATCAATATCAGCGTCATATCGTTTTTTAATCCATCTTGTTACAGCTTCTCTGCATTCTGGAATTCCGTTTGACATTACATATCCATGGTGTCCGTCATCCAAAGCTTTTTTAGCAGCTTCTACTACGTGCTTAGGCGTTTTAAAATCTGGTTGACCTAATCCCAGATGTATCATTGGATGACCTTTTGCTTCCAATGCTTTTGCCTCTGCTAAAACACTAAATGCAGATTCTGTTCCGAGATTATTTAAATTCTGTGCAAGTTTCATAATTTTGAAAAATGAAAACCTAGACGAAAAGAAGGCTTGTGTCCATTCATGATTTTTTAAAACCCCGTTTTAGGTTACTAAGATTTGTAAGTAATTCCTGACCGTTGCTAGTTAATTAATTACGATAGATTATTTTTGACGCATCTAAATCTTTTATGCTTTTACATCCCATCAAAATCATGTTTCTTCGGATTTCATTTTGCATATTTTCTAACAATCTCTCAACACCCTTTTGACCACCCGCACTTAAACTAAATAAAAACGCTTTTCCAAAACTGCACGCAGTTGCTCCAGCAGCCAAAGCTTTAAGGACATGCGTTCCTCTTCTCACTCCACCATCAAGTATTATCTCTAGTTTATTCCCAACTGCGTCTGAAATAGCTTTAACTTGATCAAAAGGAGATCTTGAACCATCAAGTTGTCTTCCTCCATGGTTGGATATCATAATTGCAGTACATCCTATATCTATTGCTCTTTTTGCATCCTCAACCGACATAATACCTTTTAATGCAAACGGTCCATTCCATTTTTTTGCACAATATTCAGCATCTTTCCAACCCATCGCTGGATCGTACTGTTCATTGATATATTCAATAACTGATTTTGCAATGTTTGTTCCTTTGTCTGTTTTTTTTTTTACGTTTGAAAGTTCAAATTTTTTTCCAGTTAAATAATTAAATACCCAGCCTGGTTTCATTGCAAAACTCATTAGACTTTTGGCTGTTAGTTTTGGTGGTGTTGTAAAACCTGTTCTGTGATCTTTTTCTCTATTACCTGCAACTAAAGTATCTACTGTCAAGCACATAGCATCAAATCCTGACCTTCTTGACCTTTCAATTAAGTCATCTGAAATTGATCGATCTTTATGAACGTAAAGTTGAAACAATTTTGGACCACTAGAAATATTTGATATTTCCTCAATAGAATTATTTCCCATAGAAGACATGCTATAAAAGGTTCCAAATTTTTCAGCAGCTCTTGCTGACGCCTTGTCTCCATCTGGATGGTAAAGTCTTTGCATAGCAGCTGGTGAGAGAAAAATAGGCATATCTATTTTTCGACCAAACAAGTTTGTAGTTAAATCTGGTTCTCCAACACTATTCAAAATATTAGGTACTAAATCACAATCACCAAAGGCTTCTGTGTTTCTATTTAACGTAACCTCATCATCAGCACCTCCATCAATATAATGAAAAATTGGTGCAGGTAATTTTTTTTTTGCTATTTTTCTGAAATCTTCAAAATTATAACAATTATTTATATTCACTATTTTCTAAATCTTAAGTTGCTTCTTTTAAGATCGCTAATTTTTGTACAGCCCATTAATTTCATGTCTCTTACAAGCTCAGATTTATATTTTTCAATTGCTCTTTCAACACCTGCTTGTCCTCCAGCAGCTAGGGCATAAAGGTATAATCTTCCTCCTGAGCAAGCTTTTGCTCCTAAAGATAAAGCTTTAAGCATATGTGTTCCTCTATGAATTCCACCTTCGCAAATCACATCAAGCTTATCTCCAACTGCATCAACAATTTCCGCTAGTTGGTCAAATGGAGATCTTGATCCGTCAAGTTGTCTTCCTCCATGATTTGAGACCATTATTCCTGTACATCCAATATCTACTGCTCGCTTTGCGTCCTCAACGCTCATCACTCCTTTTAAGGCAAAATGACCGCCCCACTTAGAACATAGTTGTTCAGCATCTTTCCAATTCATAGATTGATCCAACATGGTAGAAAAATAATTTCCAATCGAAGAGTTAGTGCTTGTACCCTCTTTTACAAAATCTTGAAGATGAGGTAATTCAAACTTACCTTTGGTTAAATAATTTATGCCCCACATTGGTTTTGTAGCAAAACTAAATAAACTTGATAATGTTAATTTAGGAGGAGATGTAAAACCAGTTCTTAAATCTCTCTCTCGATTTCCTCCTGTTATTGTATCTACTGTTAAAGCCATAACATCAAATTTTGCTGCTTTTGCTCTTTCCAAACATGAATCGTTTAATCCTCTATCTTTATGAAAATAAAATTGAAACATTTTTGGAGTATCAATCATTGAAGAAATTTCTTCTACACTAACTGTCGCTAAAGCCGAAACTCCAAACATAGTATTATATTTCTTAGCAGCTTTACCCACTGCTCTTTCCCCATCGTAATGAAATAATCTCTGCAAAGCGGTAGGAGACAAATAAAAAGGTAGATCTAATTTTTTACCAAATATTGTTGTAGATAAATCAACATTCTCTACACCTCTTAAAACATTTGGCACTAAATCAACATCATCAAATGCACTTGTATTTCTTGCGTAAGTTACCTCATCATCTGCGGCACCGTCGATGTAATGAAAAATTGGAGAAGGTAGTTTCTTTTTTGCTAGTTTTCTAAAATCAGCAAAATTATGACAATCTTTTAAATTCATTAGCTTTATTAGAAGTTTTTTAGGAAATTAAACATATAACTATTTGCCCCAGGATTTTTGTCCCCTAAACTGGCATTTGATATATGATTATAAGAGAAACCTAATTCGCTTGATTTTGATAAATCAAGTGAGAACTGCAATTCGCTTTTAAATTCAATCAAATGTCCTAAGTCTTTTCCATCTCCTTCAAAATATAAACCAGGGGTAAAACTCGGAGTGATATTTAAAGCACCCAACTTGTACTGAGCCTGAATACCAGTATATAAATAACCTGCAGCATCTGCTGTAATTAAAGCTCCTGTAATTGGTGAAATTTTTCCTAAAAATGTATCTTTATTTAAATTTTCATTTTGATGCTGAAAACCCAATAAAGTAGATTTTTTACCATCATCACTAAAATCAAACATCCCCGTATAAACATTGAATTCTGTATTTTGATTTTTTACTTCTAATTCTTCTGCACTTACTGAAAAAGTTAAAAAAACTAAGAATAATGATAATATAAAATTTTTTAAATTCATGGCTAATAAATACTTATTTTTTAAATATAAAACTTTTCACAATTATTGCACCTCCAAATAGAAATATCAATATTGGCAATAACCATAGTAAATACGTATTTTTGTTGAGTCCAGGATCATACAAAATCCAATCACCATATTTTTCTTTAAAATAAATATATATTTCTTTTTCTGATAAGCCTTCGTCTAATTTTTTATCTACTAAAATTTTCATGCTATTTGCAAAATCAGAGTCTGAGTCATAAACTGATTGTCCTTGACATATCAAGCATCTGAGATTTTTTGTGATTTCATTTCTTTCACTATTTTCATTTGCATTAAGATTATTAATAGTCATTAAGAGAAAAATAATTACAAAATTTTTGAATATTTTCATTTTATTATTTTTTGTATTTCTATCAACAACTCATTATTAAGAGGTCCAATATATTTTTTTATTATTTTGTTATTATAAATTATAAAAGTTTCAGGTACACCAAAAGCTCCCCATTCGATTGAATTTGTCCCATTTTTATCTACAATGATTTTTTCATAAGGATTACCTAATTCATCTAAAAATTTTTTAGCATTTTTTTTATTATCTTTATAATTCATGCCAATAATAATTAATTTATTATTTTTACTTAAACTCATCAATATTGGGTGTTCATCTCTACATGGAACGCACCAAGAGGCCCAAATATTTAATAAATAGAATTTATCTAATTCAAAAATTTCAGTTGAGTTTGAATTCTCATTTGAAAGCAGAAGTTCAGCCGAGAAAATTGGAATATCATTATTGATCTTCGTCTCTGGTGTGTAAATATTTGTATCTTTTAAACTTTTGTAAAAAACAGCAAAAATAATTAAAAATATTAATATTATTGAATACGGAATTAATTTTTTTTTCATATTCTTTTTTGTAAAAAACTAACTAAACCACCTAAGCTTATCATGATAACTGATAACCATATCCACAACATAAAAGGTTTAACTTGATATCTTACATTAAAATAATCTTGATTTTGGACAAGATTAATTACAATAAATTTATCCTTCATTAATGTAGTTTTAATATCTGCCTCACTAGTTGTGATATTAGGTTGATTATATATTCTTAATTCAGGTGATAAGTTATTGTTTATACCTTCGGAATTAGTAATATTAAAATTAGCAATTATAGATTTATAATTTTTCTCTTTTTTTTGATTTATACTTTCAAAAACTATTTTTGTTTTTGAATTATCATAAGTTTCACCTACTTTTAAATTAGTTATTATTTCACTTGAAAATAAATTGTTAAATAAAATACTTAAAATCAATAAACTAAATCCAAAATGAGCAGTGTTTTGAGCAAAATTTTTATATTTCTTACTAAAAAAATCTCTCAGTGTAATAAAAAATAAATAAAGAGCACTGGAGATTAGGATAGTATTAATAAGAATATTTGTATTAAAATTTTTGACGATAAAAAAAGATATTAAAATAGAGATAATTAATAAAGAAATCAGATAGATTTTATCTTTTAAATCAGATCTTATCCATTTTAATCTTGGCCCAATTGCCATCGCAAATAAAAAAGGAATTAAAAATGGAGCAATGAGTTTGTGATAGAATGGCGGCCCCACAGATATTTTTTGGGAGGATATTACGTCTAAAAATATAGGATAAACTGTACCAATCAATACAACTGATAGAAAGTACATCATAAACCAGTTATTTACTAAAATTGAAGTTTCTTTACTTAACCAAAAAAAATTAGACGAATTATTTTTACTGGTTTGATGAAAAAAGAAAAAAATAAATAAAGACAAAAAAATTAAAGCAAATAAAAATACAAGGATAAATAAACCTCTCTCTGGGTCATTAGCAAATGTGTGAACAGAATTAAGAATTCCAGATCTTACTAAAAAAGTTCCACACATACTTAAAGTGAAAGTAGCAATAGATAATATAATCACCCATGAGGTTAAGATTTCTTTTCTCTCAAGTACTAAAATACAGTGTAAAAGAGTTGTCAAAGCTAGCCAAGGCATTAAGGAAACATTTTCTACTGGATCCCAAAACCAAAATCCTCCCCAACCTAATTCATAGTAAGCCCAAATAGATCCAAGCAAAATACCTAATGTTAAAAAAATCCAGGAAATTAAAACCCATTTTTTAATATGAATTGCCCAGCTTGTTGAAACTATTTTCAAAGTAGTTGCAGCTAAAGCAGATGAAAAAATAATAGAAGAGCCAACATATCCTAAATATAAAATTGGAGGATGTATAGCTAGTGCAGGATCTTGTAGTATTGGATTTAATCCTAAGCCCTCGTCTGGAACTGGAAATAGATAATTAAAAGGATTTGAAGTTTGAATGAGAAATAAAAAAAATCCAATTATGATAACTTGCTGAAAACCTACTGTTAGAATTTTATACTTAATTGGTTGATTATTAGTTCTTAATATAAATATAAATATAAATATTGTTAAAACTAATAACCATAACAACAAGCTTCCCTCGTGGTTTCCCCAAGTTCCACTAATTTTATAAAAAAGTGGTTTCGTTGTATGTGAATTGTTAAATACAGTTTCGTTACTAAAATCTGAAATAATAAATGAAATGATTAAGCTTATAAAACTAACCAATACAAAAAAAAGTTGTAAAAATGAAAAAGTTAAAATTTTAGTATCTAGTTGATTTGAATTTCTAAAATTTCGAATTGAAAAATAAACTAAAGCCAAGCCAACACATAGACCTAAAATGAGAGAGTAATGTCCAGTAACACTATAAATCAATTTATTTTCCCTCCAAAGCCTCTTTTACCTCTGGTGGCATATAATTTTCATCATGTTTAGCTAGAATTTTAGTGGCAGAAAAAAAATTTCTATCCTTTAAGAATCCTTCAGCAACAACGCCTTTTTCTTCAGCAAAAAGATTTGGTACAGCACCAGAATAAGTAACATTTATCTCATTTTTAAAGTCAGTTATAATAAAATTAACTTCATCCGAGTTAACATTAATTGAATTTTTTTTAACCATGCCTCCAACTCTTATTTTACTTTTGTCTAATTCTGTCAGTGTTTTAATCTCAGATGGTGATTGAAAGTAAACAACATTTTCCTCTAAGGATTTTAAAACTAAAAATACTGTTAAAATTAAAGTGATTAAAATTAATGATACAAACAAAAATCTTAATTTAACTTTACGACCATACATGGTTCAAAAGTTAGTTATTTGTGGCGTTAGCTAAAATTTCTTTGTTTATTCTTTGTAATTTTGCAGAATTAGCTTTGTCAGAGTTTAAAGATCCGAATTTAGCAACAAACTTATTTTGCTCTTTAGCAAATTGTAATTTTGTAATCACATACAAGCCAGAAAAACTTAAAAGAGTAAAGCCAAAAGCAGACAACACATAAACCCCGTATCCATTCATAAAAAGTAATTCGTTGATCATAATCTATCTAAGCCTTTATTTTTAATTTTTATCAGTTCTGTATTATATTTCATTAAGAAAATTAACAACGAAAATAGAGCAAATGCCGCAGTCATTATCAACAAAGGGAAAAGCATTGATGAATGAATTGAACTTTTTGATAAAATATTAATTGAGGCAGGCTGATGAAGTGTATTCCACCACTCAACAGAGTATTTAGTGATTGGAACGTTAATTATACCAATGATTGTAATAAAAGTGGTAATTTTAAAAACTTTTTCCTCTTTTTCATAAATTCTCCATGCAATTAAATACAAAGCAAAAAATAATGCTAAAATTAACATTGAAGTAATTCGGGCATCCCAAGCCCACCAAGTTCCCCATGTAGGCTTGCCCCAAATAGAACCCGTAACCAATGCAATAATATTAAATACAAATCCAGACGGAGCCAAACTTTTTGCAATTAAAAATAAATTTTTATTTTTAAAAATAAAACCACTAACTGACAGTAGGGTTATCGACGAAAAAATTCCAAGTGAGATCCAAGCTGATGGAACATGTACATACATTATTCTTACTGCATCACTTTGTTTATAATCCTCTGGAGATAAAATTAATGCTTCGGTTAAACCAACTGTAAGAACCACAACAAATAAAAACAAAACATACCTTGGAGCTTTAGAGGTTATTTGAAAAATTTTATTTGGTTCTAAAAGTTTGAACATGCTTATTATTTAATGATTAATTTTGGAATTTCTATTATGAAAAAGTTATCTGATCAAGAATGTAGAGGGGGAGACAATAAGACTAAATTTTAACTTTTACATCCTTGATCAGAATATAGGTTGATATAGTTAACGTTTATGGCCTAGTTTTGAGCAGAATGTGTTGGAATGTTGTTTTGCTTAATTTGAAAGTTTAAAATAACTCGAGCCTTTTTTTCCAGAAAAAATCTCCTCAATCAGCGGATGTTTTATTGGCTCATCAGAGTCGTCCATAAGCAAATTTTGCTCTGAAACGTATGCTTCGTAAGTTATTTCCTCATTTTCAGCAAGTAAGTGATAAAATGGCTGATCTTTTCTTGGTCTGACATTCTTTGGAATTGATTGATACCATTCCTCTGAATTATTAAATTCAAAGTCAACATCATAAATGACACCTCTAAATTCAAAGTGTTTATGTTTAACAATGTCGCCGATTGAAAATTTAGCTTTTTGGATTGGCATTGTGATTAGTATGG
>ERZ802830.4361-NODE-4361-length-11404-cov-19.4782_pt1 | contig 11404 bp, 9 predicted proteins | sample MGYA00345654_ERZ802830 | MGnify/ENA primary metagenome ERZ802830 (study PRJEB30503, sample SAMEA104212375) | marine metagenome | biome: Westerlies Biome; feature: [SRF] surface water layer (ENVO:00010504) within the epipelagic zone...; material: water...
TTAATTTTTTTAAGGGTTCGCTCTTTAAGATTTTACCTAAAGAGCTCCCTTATATTGCCTCTTTGGCATTTAAATCCAAATGGATTTTATATTTTTGTTTTTTTTGAATTATAAAGCTGTTCAGCTAAGTGTCAGGTGGTGATGATATTAACATAATAACCTCCTTAATAAAAAGGTAATTATATTAAACAAATTTTCAATAAATTTATTTTATTTTTTAGTAAATATATTTGTTGAATACAACCTGGTCCTTTAGTAGATTCCCGCTATCATATTTATCTTTCAAAAAAACAATTAAAAAAATTTTTTAATCTTAGTGTGAGTCTCTAGGTATCCCTTTTGAAGTAGACACCTTTAGATAAATACCTCGTGACTTAATACAAGCACCATCTTCAAGTTGACCTACAGTATCTCTAAAAATTTCTTGCCAAGGTGTTTGATTATTGATTTTAAATTTTTTTATTTTTTTTCTTCTATTTTTAAATTCAGATTGAGAAATTAATAAATCAACTCTTCGTTTGTTTAAGTCAATTTTGATTTTATCACCAGTTTTAACTATACCTAAATCTCCACCAACGGCAGACTCAGGTGATACATGAAGAATTGATGGGCTTGCAGAAGTACCGCTCTGTCTCCCATCACCAAGCGTTGGTAAAGTATTAATACCTTTTTTTAATAATTTATCTGGTGGTTGCATATTTATCACCTCTGCTGAACCTGGATAACCTACCGGTCCACATCCTCTAATAATTAAAATTGAATTTTCATCAATTTTTAATTTTTTACTATTCAATCGTTTATGATAATCCTCTGGTCCCTCAAAAACTACTGCATTTGCTTTAAAAACGTTGAAATGTTTAGGATTTGAAAGATATCTTTCTTTAAATTCCTTACCTATTACTGATGTCTTCATTATAGCTGTTGAAAAAAAATTGCTTCTCATTACTAAAAATCCTGCCTTATCTGCAAGTGCGTTTTTGAAGGTTTTAATTACATTTGGATCTACTTTTATTTTTTTTCTTAAATTCTGTGAAATTTTTTTACCAGTAACTGTTAGTAAATTTGTATGAATTTTTTTATTTTGTATTAATTCTCTCATTACAGCGGGAACCCCTCCTGAATTAAAAAAACTTTCCATTAAATATTCACCTGCAGGCTGACAGTTTACCAGCAAAGGAATATTGTGACCTAATTTTTGCCAATCAGATAAATTAAACTTAATACCCATATGTTTAGCTATTGCACTTAAATGAGTGGTGCAGTTACTTGATCCTCCTATTGCACTTGCAACTACAACTGCATTCTCGAATGCTTTTCTAGTCATTATTTTTGATGGTATTAAATTTTCATGTACCATTCCAACAATTCTCTTCCCAGTTTCAAATGAAATTTGTTTTCTCTCCTTATATGGAGCAGGTATAACCGCACATCCAGGCAAAGACATTCCTAATGCCTCTGCAACAGAATTCATCGACGAGGCGGTGCCCATAGTATTACAATGTCCGACACTAGGAGCTGACGAAGCAGCCATATCCATAAACTGATCATAATTTATTTCACCTTTTGCTAATAGCTTGCGAGCTTCCCAAATAATAGTACCAGATCCAGCTAATTTACCTTTGTAAAAACCATCAAGCATAGGACCTCCTGAAAGAACAATTGCGGGAATATTTACAGTTGCGGCTGCCATCAAGGCTGCTGGTGTAGTTTTATCACAACCTGTTGTCAAAATTACACCATCTATTGGATAACCGTACAATACTTCTACTAATGATAAATAGGATAAATTTCTATCTAACATTGCAGTGGGTCTTTTTCCAGTTTCTTGTATTGGATGAGTAGGAAATTCCATTGGAATACCTCCAGCTTTTTTTATCCCATCCTTAATTTTTTTACTTAAGGATAAAAAATGTCTGTTACAAGGTGATAAGTCACTGCCTGATTGAGCTATACCAATTATTGGTTTCCCAGATTGTAAATCTTTTCTTGTAAGACCATAATTCATATATTTTTCCAAATACAATGCAGTCATGTCTGGATTTTTTGGGTTATTAAACCACTGATCACTTCTTAATTTTGTTTTTAATTTTTTTGGCATTTAAAATTATTGGTTTGTTTAGAATATAAGTTATATAATAAATTTATGTGTAATCTATTAGTTTTAAATCTGAATGACAATTTTGACATTATCTAGCAATCTTATTTTTTAATTAATCGTAATTCATGAAAAAAATTGGCTTTATTGGAATTGGTTTAATGGGTTTTCCTATGGCAAAAAATATACTTAAATCTGGGTATGAATTAAAAGCATTTAATAGGTCACTAGCTAAAGCAGAGGCGTTAGAAAAATTTGGTGCTGAAATATCAAAAACAGTTGGAGAACTCGTCAAAAATAGTGACATTATAATAACTATGTTGACTGATGATAAAGCAGTTGATGAAATTATGGAAAGCTCTCATTTCTTGGAAAATTTAAAGCCTGGATCAATTGTAATTGATATGAGTTCGATTAAACCAATAACTGCAAAAAAACATGAAAAAAATTTAGGTTTAAAAAAAATTGAATATCTAGATGCTCCAGTCTCAGGAGGCACAGTAGGTGCTGAAGAAGGTTCTCTCGCCATTATGATTGGTGGAGACCAAAAAGTTTTTAAGGAGGCAAAAGATCTCTTAAAAACTATGGGAAATCCAACTCTTGTCGGTCCAGTTGGGAGCGGACAAGTTTCAAAATTAGCAAATCAAATTATTGTTGGTTTGACCATAGGTGCAGTAGCCGAAGCAGTTACATTATGCGAAAAGGCAGGTGCTGACCCAATTAAAATGATCAGTGCACTATCAGGTGGATGGGCGGATAGTAAAGTTTTACAAACACATGGAAAAAGAATGATTAACAAAGATTTTAGCCCAAAAGGTAAAACTTCTACACACTTGAAGGATATGAAAAATATTTTAGAATGTGCAAACAATTTTAATACTCATTTACCTATTTCAAATTTAGTTAAAGAAATGTATAAAAACTTAGTTGAAAATGGTCATGGTAATGATGATCATAGTTCATTGTATAAAGAAATTGAAAGGATGAACCAAAAATGAGCGGAAGATTACAAAATAAAAAAATTGTTGTAACAGCTGCAGGACAAGGAATTGGTAAAGCAACCGCAATTGCATTTCACGATGAGGGAGCCAACGTTATTGCAACAGATATAAATGATAAAACTTTAGCCGATTTAAATAAAGAGTATCCAAAAATTAAAATTAATAAGCTAGATTCAACTAATAAAGACTCAATTACAGAATTTACAAAACAATTAGACACAGTTGACGTTTTGTTTAATGCGGTTGGTTTTGTACATCATGGAACTATTCTTGAATGCGAAGAAAATGATTGGGATTTTTCAAGTAACGTAAATATAAAATCTATGTATTTTATGTGTAAAGCAATTTTACCATTAATGATTAAACAGAATAGTGGAAGCATTGTGAATGTTTCTTCTTGTGCTTCTAGTTTAAAAGGGTTTCCCAATAGATTTGTATATGGAACTACTAAAGGCGCAGTAATTGGTCTAACAAAATCAATTGCGGCAGATTTTGTTAAAAAAAATATTAGATGTAATTCAATTGCACCGGGTACAGTTTTTTCACCCTCTTGGCAAGATAGAGTAAATCAAAGCCCTGACCCTGTTCAAGCAAAAAAAGATTTTATAGCAAGACAACCTATGGGAAGATTGGGCACTGCAGAAGAAATTGCAGCAATTGCAATTTATTTAGCAAGTGATGAGTCAACATTTACAACAGGAACAACAATTTCTGTTGATGGTGGAATTTCAATTTAATTAAAAGGAGAATTATGAAACTATTAAGAGTAGGACCAAAAGGAAAAGAAAAACCTGCAGCTTTAGATAAAGATGGTAAATTTAGAGACTTAAGTGCTTTTATAAAGGACTTAAACCCTGACCACTTAAATTTTGAGACCTTTTCAAAACTTAAAAATTTAGAGCTATCTTCTCTTCCAGATTTAAATTCTAGTGATAGAATTGGTTCTTGTATTACCAAACCTGGTAAATTTATTGCTATAGGTCTTAATTTTTCAGATCATGCTGCAGAAACAGGCGCAGAAACTCCGCCCGAACCAATAACTTTTATGAAGGCTACAAGTTCAATTAATGGTCCAAACGATGACATAGAACTCGTATCAGGTTCAAAAAAATTAGATTGGGAAGTTGAACTTGGTTTAGTCATTGGAAAAGAAACTAAACATATTTCAGAAGATAAATCCCAAGACCATATATTGGGATACTGTTTGGTAAATGATATCAGTGAACGTGAATGGCAAATAGAAAAAATGGGTCAGTGGGTAAAAGGTAAATCTCATGATACATATGGACCAATAGGACCTTATTTAGTAACTAAAGATGAAATATTAGACATTAATAATTTAAAAATGAGCCTAGATGTTAACGGTAATAGAATGCAAACTGGGAATACAAACACTATGATTTTTAATGTAAACTTTATTGTTTCCTACTTAAGTCAATTTATGTCTTTACAACCAGGAGATATAATAACAACAGGTACACCCCCAGGAGTTGGTATGGGGATGAAACCTCAACAATTTTTAAAAGTTGGTGATACTATGAAATTGTCAATTGAAAATTTAGGAGAACAAAACTCAAAAGTTATAGAACTTTAATTATTTGTGAAAATAAAAACCTCGAAACCAATACCTCTCTGGAAAATTAAATGCAAATTAGGAGAGGGTACGTTATGGGTGAAAGAACAAAATTCAATATATTTTGTAGATATTAAAGAGAAAAAAATTTTTTCGTTAAATATCAAAACAAAAAAAAAGAATATTTTTAAAACTAATAAAGAGATTGGTTTCATTGCACATTTTAAAGGTCAAATTTTCATATTAGGTTTACAAGGCGAAATTAGATTTCAAAATTTAAATTCACAAGAAATTTTAAAATCAATAAATATTGAGTCAAAAATAAAATTAAATAGAATTAATGATGGAAAAACGGATCCAAAAGGTAACTTATGGTTTGGCACAATGGATAATCTTGAAAGAAAAATTGAAAATGGATCTTTATATAAACTAGATAAGAATTTAAACTTAAAAAAAATAGATAAAAATTATAGAATAACCAATGGACCTGCATTTATTGATCAATTTAATTTTTATCATACCGATAGTGGAAAAAAAATTATATATAAAATAAAAATAAATAATAAAAATAAAATTGTAAGTAAAAAAATCTTTAAGAAATTTACTTTAGATGAAGGTTCACCAGATGGAATGACCTTAGACAAAAATAAAAATTTATGGGTTGCTCACTACAATGGTGCATGTGTCTCAGTTTTTGATATTAAAGGTAAATTAATTCACAGAATTCATTTACCAGCTAAAAACATTACTAACTGTGCGTTTGGTGGACAACATAATAATGAGTTGTTTATTACCTCAGCAACTAAAGGCATGAACAAAGCAGAATTGCGAAAATTTAGATATTCTGGTTTCTTATTTAGTGTAAAAACTAATACAAAGGGGTTTGTACAAAATAAATTTAAATTAAGTTATGAAAAAAAGAGATCTTTATTATGAGAGAATACCTACCAAGCTACTTAAAGAAGATATCCGCTATCTTGGAAATATTTTAGGAGAAGTAATAAAAGAGCAAGAAGGAATTAAATTTTTTAATTTGGTAGAAAATGTCAGAAAACTATCAAAAGCAAATAAAACCAGCCTAAAAAATAACAAATCCTTAAAAAAAATAGTTAAATCAATAGAAAATATTAATCCAAAAGATACTTTCAGATTGACCAGGGCATTTACACATTTCATGAATTTCATAAATTTAGCCGAGGCTATTGATACTTCAAGAAATTTAGATGCATATGAAAATAGTCAGAAAAAAAGTTTAAAGCACAACATATTTATTGAAGAAATTTTTGAAAATCTTTTTAAAAATAATAAAGTTCCAAATAATAAAATTTATAATCTTGCAAAAAATTTAGATATTGGAATTGTTTTAACTGCACATCCAACAGAAGTTAAAAGAAGAACATTAATTCAAAAATATCATAGAATTATCGAAATATTAGAACAAAGAGACCTTTTAAAATCTTACCCATCAAAGTTAAAAAAATTACATAAGCAACTATTTGATGAATTTACAATTATCTGGAATACAGATGATCTTAAAAGAACTCGACCTTCTCCTTTTGATGAAGCAAGATGGGGTTTAGCAATTATAGAAGATAGTTTATGGGACACAATTCCGAAAGTTTATAGAAGATTAAATTCAATTTTTTTAAAAAATATGAAGAAAGGATTACCTAAAAATTTTAATCCAATTCAATTTGGTTCATGGATGGGTGGAGATAGAGACGGAAACCCGAATGTTACCTCAAATGTGACTAAAGAAGTTATACTTTTGTCAAGATGGGAAGCAGCAAAACTTTATGAAAAAACTTTAACTAAAATTATCAGATCTTATTCAATGAAAAAATGTTCTAAAAAAATAATTAATAAAGTTGGTAAATCTTTTGAACCGTATAGGGTTTTTTTGAGACCATTGAGAGATAAGATGAGAATGACCCACAGATCAATAGAGCAGCATCTGGTTAATAAAAGACCTTTAAATAGAAAAATATTATTAAGCTCGACAGAGGAAATTTTAAAACCATTGAGAACCGTAAGAGAGTCACTAGAGGAAAATCAAAATGAAAATATTGCAAGTGGAGAGTTACTGGATTTAATGAGAAGGGCTAAATGTTTTGGTATAAATTTGGCTAGACTAGATATAAGACAGGAATCATCAAGACATAGCCAATTAATTGCAGAATTTGTAAAAAAGAAATTTAAAAAAAATTATAATAAATTTACTGAAGAGGAAAAAATAAATTTTCTTAAATCAAAAATAGTAAACAAAAAAAATATCATTAATAAATTTAAGTTTACAAATCGAGAAAATAATGAGGTCTGGTCTACTTTCAAAACCCTCGCAGATGAACCATCAGAATGCTTAGGTGCATATGTAATTTCAATGACTACTTCTGCATCTGATATTTTATCAGTTTTATTTTTACAAAAAGAAGCAAATATCAGAAATAAGTTGAGAGTCGTACCTTTGTTCGAAACACTAGATGATTTAATAAATGCTAAGTCCATTATGCAAAGTCTTTTTTCTAAAATTTGGTACAAAAACCTCATTAACAATAAGCAAGAAGTAATGATAGGGTATTCAGACTCAAGTAAAGATGCCGGTAAAATATGCGCAAGTTGGCATCAGTATAAAGCTCAAGAAGATATAGTTAAATTAGCAAAAATTTTTTCTATAGAAGTTACTTTTTTTCATGGAAGAGGAGGTTCTCCTGGAAGGGGTGGGGGTCCAATCCAAGCAACATTAAGATCTCAACCTCCTTATTCTGTAAACGGTAAAATTAGAATTACTGACCAAGGTGAGGTTATACAGCAAAAATATGGCTATGAGCCAATAGCAGAGTATAATTTGTGTAGTTACATAAGCGCTGTGACAGAGGCTACACTTGTTCCGCCACCAGTACCAAAAGATAATTGGAGATCTTTAATTGAAAAAATGTCTGACATTTCCAAAAGTTCTTATAGAAAAAATATTAATCAAAGCGCTGATTTTATTAAATATTTTAAAACTGTAACACCTCACATTTCTCTAGGTAAATTGTTTATAGGGTCTAGACCATCGAAAAGAAAAAATGTCGATAACATAAAAAGTTTAAGAGCTATACCTTGGGTATTTGCATGGACTCAGATTAGATTAATGTTGCCAGCATGGCTGGGTAGTGCTGAGGCTTTAAGGTATTGTTATATTAAAAAATTTAGAAGGACATTATTTGATATGGAAAAAAATTGGCCTTTTTTTTATTCGATGTTAGATATACTTGACATGGTTATAACAAAAGCTGATCCAGAAATTTCTAAAATATATGAAGAATATTTAGCAGATAAAAATTTAAAAAGAGTTGGAAAAAAACTCAGATTTCAGTTTGATACAGTTAAAAGACTTAATAAAAAAATTTCTTCAAAAGAGATGATACTATCTCGTAAGCAATTTAGAACCTTAATTGTTGTTAGAAGCGTGTATTCAGAGGTACTCAATATTATTCAACCAATTGTTATTCATAAAATAAAAAAAAACAAAAACATTATAGACAAGAAGTATTTAAATGATGCTCTCCTAACATCAATAGCAGGAATATCTGCAGCTATGAAAAACACTGGTTAATGACTGAATTTTTAATTGCATTTGGAGCAGGTTTAATTAGTTTTTTATCTCCATGTGTATTACCATTAATTCCAGGGTACATTTCGTATATATCTGGTCAATCTTTACAAGAAATTTTAAATTCAAAAAAAACAAACTTTTTACCATTGATTTTGTTTTGTTTTGGTTTCTCAACTGTGTTTGTAATTTTAGGTGCTTCAGCTTCTATTTTGGGTCAAACACTTCTTCAAAATTCAGAAACATTAAGGGTTATCGCAGGAATTATTATAATTGTATTTTCTCTACAGCTGCTAGGCATTATTAATATTGGGTACTTAAACTTTGAAAAAAGGTTTGACGCGAAAGAATCTAGAAATATTTTTTACCCTTATGCAATAGGCTTAGCATTTGGTTTTGGATGGACACCATGTATCGGTCCAATTTTAGGATCTATTTTAGCGTTGGCCTCTATTGAAGAAACCTTAGATCGAGCAGTAATTTTACTGATATTTTACTCTCTAGGATTAGCAATACCATTTGTTCTATCTGGCCATTTAATTCAAAGGTTTTTATTGTTTTCTAAAAATTTCAGAAAAAATATTAATTTAATTTCAAAAATAGGAGGAATAACCCTTCTAATTACTGGTATTTTAATTTTAACTAATCAACTGCAAGCAATTGGTTTTTATATTATTGAAATCTTTCCTTTTATGCAAAATTTCGGATAAAACTAATTAATGAAAATTTATCAAATAGATTCTAGTGCAAGAAAAAAAGGATCTACCTCTCGCGCATTAGCTAAAAAACTTTTAGATAAAATAAAAAAACCAGGAGACGAAATTTTATATCGTGATTTGGATGAAGAGATGCTTTTTGTAAGCGGTCTAACTGAGTCTGGAATGAAAATTGAAGAGAAAGATCAAACAGAGCATCATAAAAAAATGTTCGAGTTATCTGATAAACTTGTAAAAGAGCTAAAGGAAAGTGATATTGTAATTATTTCTGCGCCAATTTATAATTATGGACCTCCTGCTACGCTTAAGGCATGGTCAGATTTAGCAGCAAGAATTGGAGAAACATTTAAATTTAAACCAAATGGAAGACGAGAAGGGCTACTTAAAAATAAACAAGCCTATTTGGTTATAACATCTGGTGGTACCAAATTAAATAGTGCAGAAGATTTTCTTACACCATGGTTAAAATTTATTTTAAATTTTTTTGGAATAGAAAAAGTAGATGTGATCAGTGCTGACCAAATGGCTCTTGATTATGAAAAATCTATAAAAGATGCTGAAGCACAAATTGAAAATTTATTTAAAGATTAAATTTTCTCTTTAAATGTCTAAGTTTACCTTCGGTACTATCATAATCTATATAACATCCTTGTAAAAATCTTTCGCCCTCAGATGCTTGGTAAGCTGTTCTACCGTGTAATAATCTATAATTATCCATCATAATTAAATCTTTAGCTGAAAGTTTAAATTCAATTTTATATTTATCAGAGTTGTACATCTCAGATAATTTTTTTCGTGCTTTATAATATAAATCTAATTTATCTTTATCTAGGACTGGTACAAAATCAAGTCTTGGACTAAACCGAACTTGCTTGAATTTTCTATCATCACTTAATTCAATTAAAGGTGACCAATTTTCTAAAACAACTTCTTTATCTATAAATTTAAACTTGACTTTGATTTCAGTCAAAATTTTATAAAATTCAGGATGACCAGTTTTTAAATCTTCTGTGACTGTTAGACCATCAACTAAGGTAGACAGACCACCATTAACTTTATTTTCAATACAGTGTAATAGCTGGATACATGGAACTGGATTTCTATAAGGATTATCTGTGTGAGGTGCAAGTGCTAAAGAAGTATAAGCAAGGTCATTAGGATCTGGCTTAGATTTTACATTGAAGTGTTCACCAAAATTTGTTCTTCTAACACTACCAATAGAATTTGCAAATTTTACAATAAAATTATCATTTGTTGGAACATTTTTAATAATTACAAACCCATACTGGTAAAAAGAAATAAGTAAATCATGCATTTCTTTGCTGTCAAAAAGATCATCTTGGTATTCAAAATTTTTAATATTTTTTAAATCAGAGTTCCATTTAACTTTATCAATAGACTTAATAACTTTATCTTCATTTGAAAATTCTGAAGCAATTTTTTCAATGTTTAATTTTGAGTGAACACCATCATTAAAATTAATTACAAGACAATCGTCGGAAATACTTGCTTTGCTTATAGCGATATTACTATTTAAAGAAGTAGGATCAAATAGCCTTTGTTGTGTATTTTTATCTAAAAACTCCTCTCCATTAACTCTTTCTCTTAGCCAAAATGGATGAATTTCTTTTTTCAGTGAGTTACTGATGAAGTAAATTTTATTTTCAACAAGTTCTATTTTCATAAATACAATCAAGAATTATTTAAATTTTAACTTTAATCAACATAAATTAAATAGTATGAGTTCTTTGTGAATAAATTTGATTCAAAAAAATATCCAATATTTGCTAATTTTCTAAAACAATTAGCTAAAGACTTAACTAAACTGTATTACTCAAAATTAAGTAATTTTAAAGTATCCAATAAACTTAAAGGTAAGCTTTATGACCCAGTTACAACTTCAGACAAAGCATTTGAAAAATTTATCAGATCAAAAATAAAGAAAAAATTCCCTTCCCATCAGATTATTGGTGAAGAATTTGGACATACAAAATCAAAGAGTGAATTTTCTTGGATCATAGATCCAATTGATGGAACAAGATCTTTTGTAATAGGCAGCCCTACATGGAGTAACTTAATTTCATTAAATCATATGGGCAGTCCAATTATAGGACTTGTTAATTTTCCTATTTTAAAAAAATACTATTTAAATGAAACAGATAAAAATGCATATGTTTTTGAAAATGGGAAAAAAAGAAAATTGAAAGTAAATATAGATGCTAAATTTAAAGGAATAAAACTAACAGCAGCATTTCATGGAAATCTCTCTTTTAAACAACAGGAAAAAATTTCTAAAATACTACAATTGAACAACTTTCCAACGTCTGACGCGTTAAGTTATATGCAAGTAGCCGATGGTACTTTAGATATAGCAATCCAATGTGGTAACCATATTTGGGATATTCATCCCTCTATACCTATTAT
>ERZ802830.4364-NODE-4364-length-11398-cov-5.56387_pt1 | contig 11398 bp, 10 predicted proteins | sample MGYA00345654_ERZ802830 | MGnify/ENA primary metagenome ERZ802830 (study PRJEB30503, sample SAMEA104212375) | marine metagenome | biome: Westerlies Biome; feature: [SRF] surface water layer (ENVO:00010504) within the epipelagic zone...; material: water...
GGCGGTAAAGCCGGCGAGAACTGTGTTCATCGCTCCTTCTTCTCTTCCCTGATATTTCTGATTGAGTCTTTCAGCGACAAAGGCCCCCAGCAGGCCGCTAATCAAGCCTCCAATGCTCGGATCAAGCCCGACCGCAAGGGCGATGATGAGGCCTGGCAGCACCGAGTGTGCCATGAGATTGGCCAACAGAATGCGTCGTTGGGTGATCAGAATCGCCCCTGTTGCTGGGCAGATCACTCCTATGGTCAGGGACAAAATAAGTGGAACCAACCACCAAATCTCTGCGTCAGCCACAGCAGTAGCTCCCAGCCATGCATCTGATATCTGTGAGCTTTGTTTTCACGTCACCGGGTGTTCCGTCTGCCAGGACGGTTTTATCTAATACGATGACACGGTCATAGCTGTCGAGAGCATCTCCCCAGTCATGACTGCTCACCAGCAATGTTCGCCCTGCATCTGCCTCAATTCTCATCACTGCCAGGAGTTGTTGGCGGGTAGGTGGATCAATGGCACTGCAGGGTTCGTCCAACAGCAGAATGTCGCTGTTTTGCATCAGTGTTCGAGCCAGCAGTGTTCTTTGCTGTTGTCCACCGGATAGGTCGCTCAACCGGCGCCCGCTAAACGTTTGAATACCGACTTGATCCAGTAGTGATCTTGCTCGTGCTTTTGCAGTGGCTCTTTGATCTGGCTGTGATCCCAGCATGACCATCTGCAGTGTTGAGATTGGAAAACTCCAGTCCATACCGGAGCGTTGCGGCATCAGTGCAATGGTGCCTTTGCGATCCACAGACCCTTCTTCGCATTTCAGTGCTCCCTGAAGTGCGTGTAGGAGTGTGGATTTCCCAGCTCCGTTTGGCCCGACGAGTGCAGTCAAGGTGCCTGGCTTTAACTCCAGGTTGACGTGATCCAGAGTTTTGCTGGTTTCGAAACTGAAGCCAAGGTCAGTTGCACGCAGTGCATAGCAGGCTTTTGACGGTGGTTCCTGCACGGATTCCTGGTGGCCTCTTCGTTGGTTGTCCCCCCATGCTGGCAAGACGGAGGAGTGGACACAACAATGATAATCATTCTCAGTTTGTTTATGGCAAGACCCCTGCTGTCACCACTGTTGGTTTCTGTGGTGGCTCTTCTTGGTTTTGCTGGTCAGCCAGCCCGTGCGGCCAAGCCTGTGGTTGTTGCTGTCGATGGCACTCTTTGTGATCTCACCCGCACCATGGCGGCTGATCAAGCATCTGTGGTTTGTCTGATTCCGCCGGGGGGAGACCCTCATGGCTATCGCTTGAAGCCCAGCGACAGACAAGCGATCTCTCAAGCCGCTCTCGTGTTGCACGTTGGTTTTGGCTTGACACCAGCTGTTTCGAAGTTGCGCTCACCTGGGACCATTGTGGCTGTTGGTGAGGTTGCTCTTCCTAATTACAAGGGTTCTGATCCCCATGTCTGGCACAATCCCGCCAATTCAGCCGCCATGGTGCGTGTTATTCGGCAATCAATGTCGTCTGTTTTGCCTTCTTCCGAGCGTGCTCTCCTCGATGCTCGTGCGGTTCCTGCTGCTGCTGTTTTCAATGCTCTTCAGAGCTGGGGAGCTAAACAGATCGCGTCCATTCCAGCTTCCCAACGCGTTTTTGTAACTGATCATAAAACTTACAGCCATCTTGAAAAGCGCTTTGGAATCAAAGAGATTTCCATGCTTGATAGTCATACCACTGGTGGTGTGTTAAGACCCTCCAGCTTGCGAAAGATCAGTGATGTGATCAAGCAATCAGGTGCGAAGGTAATCTTCACTCCCTCATTTCCCCCCAGTAAAACTCTGCGTCGAATCAGTAAATCCACAGGTCTTCCAATCGCCTCTAATCCCCTCTATGGAGAGGGTGTGGCCGCTGGTCAATCAGCAATTTCAACGGCCACTTTGAATATCTGCACGATTGTGAACGCGCAAGGTGGAGCCTGTGATCGTGAAGGGGCTCAACAGCTTGATGCGCGTTGGTCGCAAATACGCTGATTGCGTTTCGCCTTTATTTCTATTACTTCTTCTCTATTCAAGATTATGCCTTCATTACGCTCTCTCTGGCCTCTTCTCCTTCTTTCTCCATTTGTTTTCTCTCCTGTTTCCCATGCCCATGGCTCCCATGGGGCTGGTGGGGAGGAAACGCTTGAGGCTGGAGAATTTGACTTTACGCCCATCATCACCATCGAAGGCCATGGTGGATTTGATACCAACCTCGAGGGAGATCCCAAGCATTACGCCATCGATGGTTTGTTTGGTGGTGTTTTTGAGTGGGGCCTAGGCAACGGTTCAACCTTTGCTATTGAGGCAGGTTTGGGTCCTGCATTGGTTTGGGGTGAGGCTGAACATTTTTATGGAAAGGTTCATGTCCAAGGTGACCACTCGGATCATGACGAGCACTCTGATCACGACGATCACTCAGATCACGACGATCACTCAGATCACGACGATCACTCAGATCACGACGAGCACTCAGAACATGCGCATCATGATGAAGACGAACACCATGAAGATCATGGCCATAATACTGATTTCAAGCGAAGTGATTTACGCGGTTACTTGCAGGCGCGCTATGCGCCAAATGACCGCCTGAGCTTTTCTGTATCCTGGAACCCCTATTACGTCACCAAGGATCAGGATGATGATATCCAAGGTTTGAAAAATGAACTTGGCGCCAATGTGACCTGGGCCCTTGGTGATGGTGATGTCAATTTCGGTCTGGGTGATGGTCTTGAGGATCTTGTGAATGGCGTTTATTTGTCTTTGGATCACCGTCAGGGTTGGGAATCTGACGGGATGTGGGTTGGTAACTACACAGACCCCCGCGTTGGCTTGGGATTCAAGTTTGGCAAAGATGAGATTTCTTTGATGATCGAAGCGGGGCCTCGCTTCTATACGCCTGGCAGTTATTCAGGCTTGAACCAGAGAACTGATTTTGCCGGCGAAATTGAACTGTCTGTACCCGTTGGTGATGCCCTTCTGTTTGTTCATTGGCAGCAAACGTACAGCTGGGTTGATGCTCCCGGCTGGGGTGAAGGCTGGCAGCACCACGTCGGCACCGGGGTGACGTTTCAGTTCTGATTGAATTCAAACCAGTGGTTTCAGCCAGCCTGAAGCCACTGGGCTTCACCAATCGGATCAGCTCCGCTGTCAATCGTTTGCAGGTTGTCTGCATCCAGTAATGCGGCTCGTCCGTCGCTCATTTCTGCTTGGCTCAGCGTCAAGAGCAATTGATTGCCCACCGCATCCCATTGCATGGGAGTTCCTGCTTGAACTGTCCACGGATTCAGAGAGCGGCGCTGCATCACCATTCCATCCGTGTTGATCAGCACCAGTTCATGGTCTCCGCGTTGCTGTTGCCAACGTCCAAGCACAGCCCAAATTCGTTGGCCCTTCCCGTCGCAGGCCAAGGCCAGCACGGCCTGTTCACCGAGATGAAGCTGTTTTGGCGCTGCACCAGGGATCACGAGTTCGATTGAGCGCCTGTAGTCCGGCCAGTGGCGGACCAGCACTGCCTTGCCGGATGCTCCACAAAATGCTCCCAGCTCGCGGCTCCCCGGCAGCATTTGCAGTGGTGCTCCTTTGTCGATCAACGGGCGCAAGGTCAACCCGTTGTAAGTGGGTGTGATCAGCCCTCCTCCAGCGGGTAAGAGCTGGATTGGCCCTGCGGATTGAATGGCGAGGCGTTGACGACTGCCCTTCGCTTGCAGCAGCTCCACGCGATCACTGCCGGGGCGTAGTCCTCCGCTTTGCACCAGAAGGTCGCCATTGAGGTTGGTGCTGAGATGGCCGAACAGCAAGGAATCGCTTCTCAGCTGTTTCAGAGACATCGGGCTTGGCGTTTTCAGCCCTTCCAGGCTTCTGCTGATGTTGTGCGTTTGAAGACCACGCCACCAAATCGTCTCTTTTCCGTTGGCATCGCTGCTCACCATGGCAATGCCCTTTCCGTTCCCAAGGGGTACGAGGCTTTGGAGAGCTGGCCAGATTGGGCTCAAGGGAATCCAGTCACCCTCTCGCGTCTGCAGTTGCACCTGCTCCCCCTTGGGGAGACGGCGGGTCACGACTAGCCAAGGTCTTGGATCCCACCACCAGCGTTGTCGTTGAAGCAGCGTTTGTCGCCGGTCAACTCCTTCCAGTTCAAGCTTGATCGGGGCCTCAAGGCCGGATGGTGCATCCATTACCACCCGCAGCGGATTTCCCTCGCCAAACCACTGATGGGGTGCTGATGGCGTGATGGATGTCTTGGCAGCAATTGCACTGCGATCCATCGGTCGACTGAACTGCAGATCCAATGCAGCCGTTCCGCTCTGCACGTGTTGGGAGCTGATCTTCAGCAAGCGAGGGGGGCGTTGCAAGAGCACTTGCTGTTGCAACAGCACCAGCGCAATGCCGACGCCAACCATCAACTGAGGCCGCTTGGTCATGGTTCCAATGGCCGCTCCGGTCGTTCAATCTCCTCAATCGTCGTGGGAACAACCACGACCATCGGATTGCCATTCCGGAGCTGCACGGCCATGTGCCCACGGATCGCGAGCCATTGATTGGCCTTCGGCTCGCTTGTTTCTGGCCAGGCCACTGCAAGGCCTGCCGGAGTCGCATCCGCCAGGCAGCAGCGAACCGTGAGTCGGGCGATCAAGGGAGGAGCATTGTTTTGCCGCCAGACAAAACCACTGATGTTGACTGGATTGCCATTCACAAGCTCTGGATCCGGTTGGCTCCTGAGCAGGCGCACCCATTCGGTGAGGCTGCGTTGTTCTGGTGGCAGCACAAAGGCCAGTTGAGGTGCCTGCGGAATTCCCTGAGGACGGTTGCTGGCCAGATCGCTGAAGGAGGGGGCCGGCGGCGCGAGCACCATCAGCACGGCGATCCCGGTGCTGGCGATCCAGCTGATGCGCAGCCTCTCCAGTGGCCGTCGTTGTCGACGCAGCAGCAACAGGCCAGCCACGATCAGAGCGATCCCCGTGGCTCCCACCAACCCGTGGAACACGCTGTTCATCAGCAGGTCCAGCCGACCACTGTGAACACTCCACAGCACCATCCAGCCCCAGATCAGCAGCAGCAGTGCACGGTTCATCACGCTTGCCCCCCTAGAGCTGCCACAGATTCACCCACTGGCCGATCAACAGCACCCCCAGGCTTGCGGCAACGGCAGTGAGGGCAATCGCCCGTGGGCGCATGAGCACGGTGAACAGACCAACAAGCTTCAGATCCACGACAGGCCCCAGCAGCAGAAAGCTCATCAGGGCTCCCGGGGTGACCTGGGCGGCGAAACCGAGAGCAAGGAAGGCATCCACGCTGGAGCACACCGACACCACCACCGCCAGCGCCATCAAGGCAAGAATCGAGGCCGTTGGTGCTGATCCCACTGCCAGTAACCAGCTGCGGGGTATCCAGGTCTGCACAAGGGCCGCGATGATGCAGCCGAGAACGAGCAGGGCCAGCAAGTCGAGGAACTCACGGCTGCTTTGGTCGATCACATCGCCAATCCGTTCCCTCTGGGCTGATCGTGGCTGCTCGATCGGCAATGGAGTGCCGATGAGTCCGCTGTTGCGCTCCAGCAATCCACGGCTGGCCAAGGGTTGACTCATTCGCCGCTCCTCCAGCAGTGCTGCTTCCAGCAATTGGCTGTCGGGCAGCTGCACCAACAGCACGCTCAGCAGAACCGCTAGAAAAAATGCCCCCAAGGGTCTGCCAATGAGCAGCCAGGGTTGATCGGGAAAGGCTGCCCAGGTGCTGGCGAGGACGATCGGATTCAGCACTGGAGCCGCAAAGAGGAACCCGAAGGCTGTTCCCATCGGTGCGCCGCTGGCGATGAGTCGACGGGCTACGGGAACGTTGCCGCACTCACAGGCAGGCAGTGCCAAGCCCATGAGCGCACCGGAGATCGGGGCGAGCAGCGGGTTTCGCGGAAGCTTGCCGATCCAGGCTTTCTGGGGCACCAACCAGCGGGCCAGGCCAGCGATGGCAACACCCAGCAGCAGGAACGGAATGGCTTCAAGCAGCAACCCCTGAAAGATCGCCCAAGCAGTGGCGAGCTTCTCCAATCCTTAGCGTCAACGCACCCTTCAACAATCCCAGCTTGGCTGGCAAAAGGAAAGGTCTGCACACGGATCAGCGAATTTCAGGAGGGGGTCAAGAGCGGTAGGGCTGATCACGCTCAGGTGCGGGTGCGTCGCTTTGAGATGGCGCGTCAAGGTGGAGCGGTGTCTCCATCGGCAAAGGGATGGGATGGAACTTCTGGGTTGATCGTGGGGGCACCTTCACCGATTTGATCGGATGTGACCCCGACGGTGGCTTGCACGTGCGCAAGGTGCTGTCTGAGCCCTTGATTCCAGGTGACCCTGCCGTAGCCGCCATGGGTGCACTCATGGGGGTGCCGCCTGATCAAGCAGGGTTTTCGGCCCTGATCGACAGCGTGCGTCTGGGCACAACGGTGGCGACCAATGCACTGCTGGAGGGTGCTGGATCGCCGCAGCTGTTGCTCACCAATGTGGGGCTCGGGGATCTGTTGCGCATCGGGGATCAACATCGCGAAAAGTTGTTTGCCCTGCATCAACCGCCGCGTCCGTTCCTGGCCCACGCCGTGCTCGAGGTGCAAGGACGTCTCGATGCGGGTGGAGATGAGATTGAGCCCCTGGTGCTTGATTCAGATCTGCGAAAGCGCCTGGAGGATTTTCGATCTGCAGGGTTGGAGGGAGCGGTGGTGGCCCTCATGCATGCCCATCGCAATGCCCGGCATGAGCAGGCCTGTGCTGAGCTGCTTCGCGAGCTTGGTTTCACCACCGTGGTGTGTTCCCACGCGGTGAGCGTGATGCCGCGCTTGGTGCCCCGCGGGCAGACCGCTCTGGTGGAGGGAGCTGTTCAGCCGGTGCTGCAGCTTTACCTCCAGCAGGTGCAACAAGCTCTTGGCACGGACACCCCGTTGCGGGTGATGCGTTCCAACGGTTCGCTCCAGGCCCCGCAGCAGCTGCTCGCCAAAGACACGATCCTCTCTGGCCCGGCGGCCGGAATGGTGGGAGCGGTGGCTGCCGCTCGGGCGGCCGGTTTCGATCAGGTTCCCGTGCTGGGGTTCGACATGGGGGGCACCTCCACAGATGTGTTTTGCGTGTCTGCTGCTGATGATCAGGCCGTTCATGCCGTCAAAGAGCAAACCGAAATCGCTGGCCAGCAGCTGCTTGCGCCTCGCTTGCCGATTGAAACCGTGGCCGCCGGTGGGGGATCGGTGCTGGATTGGGATGGCGGTCGCCTGATGGTGGGCCCCCGCTCGGCCGGGGCGAAGCCAGGTCCGGCCTGTTATCGCGGCGGTGGACCGCTCACGATCACCGACGCCAATCTGCTGCTTGGGCGTCTGCAGCTGGATCGCTTTCCCACTGTTTTTGGGCCTGACGGAGATTTGCCTCCGGATCTCGAGATTGTTCAGCATCGATTTCAGCAGTTGGCCGCAGAGTTGAACCGCTCCCCGGAGCAACTGGCAGAGGGGGCTCTGCAGTTGGCGATCGAGACCATGGCCGCCGCGATCCGTCGGGTGTCGCTGCATCGGGGACAGGACATCCGGGGGGGAGTTCTGGTGGCCTATGGCGGTGCAGGTGGACAACACGCCTGTCGTCTGGCTGACGAGCTGGGGCTGGATGCCGTGTTGTTGCATCCGATGGCGGGGGTTCTCTCGGCTTACGGCATGGGGCAGGCTCGCCAGCGCTCACGGGTGGAGCAATTCATCGGTGCTGAGCTCAGCTCTGGTGTTTTGGAGGAACTGCCCGGATGGGTGCAAGTGCTTTCCCTGAAAGCTGTTCAACAGCTTCAGGAGCAGGGGGATGGAGCAGAGATGGATGGCGACCATCCGGATGTTCAGATCAGCCTTGCTCTGCGCTACCCCGGTGCCGAGCAGACCCTGATGCTCCGCGGGAGCTCCGGGGGCACGGTCACCGACCTGGAGCAGGCTTTCCAGCTGAGCCATCAGCAACGCTATGGCTACTGCCTTGATCAGGTTCAGCCCCTGGTGTTGGAACGGCTCACTCTTGAGCTCACGGCAGCCCAGCAGTTCCAGCCCGCGCTGGCTTCCGAACCCCTGGATCTGAAGAAGGAACCGGTGAGCTCACGGCTGATCCGCATGCATCAGCGCTCCACGGGCTGGAGTTCCGTGCCGTTGTTTGATCGGAGCCACTTGCTTCCAGGGCAGCAGATCGAAGGCCCAGCCTTGATTGCTGAAGCCACCGGTTGCACCGTGTTGGAGGAGGGCTGGTCGGCGTCAATCGGAACGGGGAGGGAGATGCTGCTCAAGCGCCAACCGAAGCCACGGCTCTCTTTGAAGCGCGAGCTGGTGGCGGAGGATGACCCTGTACAAGCCGAATTGTTCCGTCGGCGGTTCATGGCCATCGCCGAACAGATGGGGGAACGGCTGCGGCTGAGCAGCCGTTCGGTGAATATTCGCGAGCGACTCGACTTCTCTTGCGCCCTTTTTGATGCTGATGGCGCCCTGGTGGCCAATGCTCCGCATATTCCGGTCCATCTGGGATCGATGGGAGACAGCGTCCGTGATCTGCTCCGTCAGGTGAAATCAGGGGAGGTCTCGCCCTTGCAGCCCGGCGACACCTTGTTGAGCAACGACCCCTTTCATGGCGGCACGCATCTGCCGGACATCACCGCGATCACACCGGTGTTCTGCGGCGGTGAAACTCCTGTGTTCTTCGTCGCCAGCCGCGGACATCATGCGGACGTGGGTGGGATCACACCGGGTTCGATGCCCTCCTTCAGCCGCACCATCGACGACGAAGGGCTGCTGCTGCGCAATCTGTTGTTTGTGCGGGATGGCCGGATCGATCGGCAAGGTTGGGAGATGCGTTGCGGGGCGATGGCTCTACCCCCGCGTAACCCTTCAGAATTGCTGGCTGATCTGCAGGCCCAGGTTGCGGCCAATCAGGCCGGCGTGACGGCATTGCTGCAGCTGGTGGACCGGGAAGGCCAGGCCCTGGTGCAACAGCAGATGGCTTTGCTTCAGACGGATGCTGCCCGATCGGTTCGCAATCTGCTGAAACGTCTCGACGATGCAAGCCATCGGGTTGATCTTGATGACGGGGCCACTCTTGTGGTGGCGATCCACGTGGACCACCGGCGTGAGCGCTTGAGGGTGGATTTCACCGGTTCGTCGCCTCAGCGCGCCAGCAATTTCAATGCACCGCTGGCGGTGACGCGGGCTGTTGTGCTGTATGTGATCCGTTGTCTCCTCGACAGTGATATCCCGCTCAATGAGGGGTGTTTTGCGCCGCTTGAGCTGGTGGTCCCCCCCGGCTGCATGCTCAATCCCCGTTCGCCGGCTGCGGTGGTGGCCGGCAATGTGGAGGTCTCTCAGGCTTTGTGCAACCTCCTGTTTGGCGCTTTTGGCGTTCTGGCTGCTGGGCAGGGAACGATGAACAACCTCAGCTTCGGCAACGGGCGCTGTCAGTACTACGAAACGGTGGCGGGGGGGGGAGGAGCCGGCGATGGCTTTGTTGGTTCCGTGGCGCTGCAATCCCACATGACCAATTCCCGCATCACTGATCCGGAGGTTCTGGAAGATCGCTACCCGGTGCGCCTGGAACGGTTCTCCATTCGCAGCGGTAGTGGCGGCCAGGGCCGTTGGCGTGGGGGGGATGGCGTCGAACGCACCATTCGTTTTCTTGAGCCGATGAACGTGTCGTTGATCAGCGGGTCACGCACGGTGCCGCCGTTCGGCCTCAACGGTGGGGCCAGCGGTGCCTGTGGTGTGAATCTGCGGCTGGACGATGACGGGGTGGAGCATCCCCTACCCGGTTCCGTTCAGCTGGAGCTCGCAGCTGGCGAGGCCATTCGCATGTTCACTCCGGGGGGAGGTGGCATGGGGTGTTGAAGAGAAATGTCTCCATCGGGGGATGGCAACAACATCGCTTTTCTGGGTGTTTGCTGCTGGCTGAGTGAAATAGAAATCATCTCCAGAAAGAAAATAACTTCTATTAAGTCGGTAACATCTCTCGATTCGATTGCACCGCAGCGGGTTTACATAACTATGCAGAGAAGTTTGCGGTTCTCAATGTTCGGCCTTCCAATTTTCTTTAGGTTTGGCTTGGCTTTCCTCGTCGGGGCAACCGTCGTCTCTGTGGCTAACTCCAAAAAAGACTTTGCCCTTCTCGCGGGGACGTTCCTTGTGGGTCTCGGAACCTTGGAGGCAGTGCTCCATGCCTTTGGAGGTTGAGGGCGCTGCTTAGCCGCATCAATCTCTGTTCGCCAGGCTCAAAACGCCAGGGCTTTGTTTTGGGCTGTGAACGGTATGGATGTTGCCTTCAGATGCTTCGTCTCAATGAAAGCGGCGCTTGGCTCATGAAAAAGGAGAGCTCCCTAGGCCCTCCTGATCTCGACGCATAAAGCAGGCAAGTTGCCTGCCTCACCCTGGGCACAGTCTGTTCGCCATGGATGCAGCCTGCATCAGCTGAATCGCTCATTGCTGTAGAGGTGCCGCCTGACTAGAACGAATGAATTACTAGGTGAGCTGTGATGAGCATTGACCATTCCCGCTCCATCGACATCAAGAAGAGACCTGCTTTCTTGAACGTTGTTCCTGGTGATGTCGTCATCGTCTGGGAGCATCCGGAGTTGGTGGACTCTGATAGCAGTGCTTGGTGGATGGGCGAGGTGATATCGGCTGAAGGCAGTGCTCGGAATACTCAGGCTCCATCGCGCTTCCAAATTGCTGATGTTGATAGTGGTGTGATCCGTTGGGTCAACGCTGCTTGTGTTCAAAGAGTTGTTGTTCCCATCAGAAGCACCTTCGGCAAAGTTACGACGTTGTTTTAAGCACGATGAGGGTGGCTTGGATGGCCAACGGTGTGCTCTTCATCCGTGGCTTGATTGATGTTCCATTCAATTACTCGTCGAAGCTTCAGAGTTCATGCGATTTTTGAAATCTCTTCAACAGATGAGGATTCAGTCTAGATTCCATCGATGGTGGTTGGCGTTGATCATGGGAATTAGTCTTTCAGGTAATGCCCAAGCTCAGAGTTTGGATCAGCAGTTTTTTGAGCTGCAACTGGTGATCGATCAAATTTATTTGGCCCATTCCGTGGGAGATCGCGTCGGCGTGTGCACCGAATCACGCCGTGCTAACAATTTGTTGTTGGAGATTCTTCCCGCCCTACAGCGCAAGCGCTCGTCTCTAGACCATGCGGCATTGCAGGATTCCATCCTTTTGGGATTGAATCAATGCAGATGATCTTGAGAATTTAGGCCTCTTGCGGGGTCTTAAGGAGTTTGAGTGCCGATAGAAATAGTGTGGTTCCGAACAATGTGCCGAGAGCCCAGGTACTGTCACTGGGCCATTCCAGCACCAGTAGCAAACCAATACCGGCTGACAGCAGACCGTCGACTCACACCAAGGCGGCACTCGGTGCC
>ERZ802830.4365-NODE-4365-length-11397-cov-5.91148_pt1 | contig 11397 bp, 8 predicted proteins | sample MGYA00345654_ERZ802830 | MGnify/ENA primary metagenome ERZ802830 (study PRJEB30503, sample SAMEA104212375) | marine metagenome | biome: Westerlies Biome; feature: [SRF] surface water layer (ENVO:00010504) within the epipelagic zone...; material: water...
TGTGCGCAAAGTAAATATCGGCTTGGCAGGGAAAAACTTTAGGGGTTTAGGGGATATTATTTAACCGGCTTTCTATGACGTAATCGGGAATGAGCCCCATGAACTTCTATGGGGCGTGGTAATGGACGTATAAAAAAGCATTGGGAAGTGGCGACCCTGTAGTTAACTTAAGTCAGCACGAAATCAGAACCCGCTGCGGCGCACCAGACTGGCTAAGAGCGAACCAATCTCCGGTAACACCTCAACTGCACGCTGGAGAAGAAGACCTTTCCAAGCTGCAGGTCCACAGCTCATTCAACGGATAAATTCTGTCGGTGGCTGTAGACGCTGAAGCAGATCGCGCGCGGTCGATGCAATCGAGCTCTGGCATCGCGGACGATAATGGGTCAGCGATGAAGTCTTTAAACGACTCCCTGGCTAAAGAGCCGTCCAGAACTATTACTTCTCACGAAGGTTAACTGAATCCCTACATTATGAAGATTGCAGATGAGAGCTCTGGGTGAATCATTAGAGAAATTCCAAGGGAGGCAGTGTTGAAATTTACCAGCAACCGCCAGGAGATGAAGGGCCTACGTTTTGACAAAGTTCTTTAACTTATAGTGAGCAGACCGATTGGATCAAAAGAATTGACCGCCACGTCGTCTCGAGGCACAGCTCGGATCCGATGGACACAAGCGCAAAGGGCCGGGCGTTGATTATCGAGGGGATTCGTAAACAGTCCAAACTACTGCAAATAACTCAAAGTTCTTCGCAGATCTAAGGGTTCATCTGCTCATACCCACCTATCTCGATTGCAGCGGTAATAGCCTTTGTGCGAGAGGGCCATTGCTCTGTAAAAACATATTGGACGAGATACTCAGACCCTAAACTGATACGATCGCATTATTGCGGATGAAAGCGTCGGAGTGAATGACGGTGAATGAAACCTGCCTTCTGGAAGTATTAATAGCAACCTACGCTCGCCCAGAATTTGCGATCAGAGCGATCAAAAGTGTTGTCGCAATAAACGACCCCCGAATCAGCGTTAGATGCAGCTCTAACAGGCCAGAACCCGCCCTTGAAGAATTTTGTGCCGAACATCCTAATGTTCACTTCGATAGCTTTGAGATCAACTTAGGGCCCTCTAAAAACGTTCATAAACTAGTATCCGAGTCTCGTGGAAAATTTGTCATGTTGCTATCTGATGAAGACTCTTTACGACCTGATCTTGGACCGAGTTTCTTACAGTTCCTAAGCGAGTTACCCAACGACTGTAATGTCGTTTCGTGTGCAGTATATGACAAGGCGACGGAGAACTTTTATTATCACCTTGGCTCAGAGGCGCACGGTTTACAAGTTAATTTGGCGGGCTTCACAATTTTGTCATCGACTACTTATTTGTCGGGATATGTTTGGAGAAGAGCACCATTGCAAGAATTAGATTTGGCCTTTTTAAATGGCATATCAGAATCACAGATTTACGGCCCCAACTTTGGCCTGAGCCACAATGTTTACGCGCATATTGATACATCTCAGCTCTTGTTGATTACGAGTACTTGTACCTTTTATATGGAGGATTTTGTCCAAAAAGGTGTGGCAGCACGCACTGGTGGCCACGCGTTTAGCCATAGAGAGGCAGAAACGTCAAACCATGAGGCTAATCTTGATTTAAACCCAGATGTATATGGTCCCTATGCTCGCGTTAGGCAGTTTTTTTATCGTGAACTCATTCTCACAAACATTCGAGAATACTTTCCCGCACTTGCTTACTTCGTAGCAGAGGCGCAACTCTACAGTTTTTTTTTCGAGCGACTAATTCATTCTTTAACTACAGTTCATCTAGATCCTGGAATAACTCTGCAGTCTGAGAGTGAGAGAGCCATAACTGACGCGGCGGCCGCAGACCATTGTTCTGGCTCAACACTGAGCAAACTATTTTCAGAGTCGGTACTCCGAACCCCTGACGAGGCCGAGTGTTCTTACAACAGAATGAAAGCGCTGGCTGATCACATGCCCGAGGGAGTCCTGCGGTCTCAGTTGCTAGTGCACCGAAGGTAGGGGCAGGTAACTCTTATGCCAAGTACCAAAACTCAGCTTCTCATTACGGACTGAGAGGCCTTGCATTAATTACTCAGAACGTTGCGATTAAATACTGGAGATTTTCCTAGAGCCCATACAAAAAATAGGTGTGTCATGAAAATGTGTTTTTCCGAATTCGACGCCCTGCCTAAGTGAAGTATTTCCTCCGATTTTATTTTCATTTCACTGAGAGAGCTCACTCGAATTCGTGCTCATACAGAGCCGGCAATAGCGGATATGATCTTCATGTAATCATCTATTGACTGGTTATGGAAGCGAATGAGTTCCTTATGCTCTCCAATCATAAATTCGCCACTATATGAACCTCACCAGCTGTTATCCCATCAATACCGATGCCACCGTGTAGCTGGCAGATGGCGGATTAACTTTCCTGAATGTCTTTAAAAATATCCACAAGCTCGGAAATGGAGGACTCGAAGCTCGGGTGAACTAGCGACCCAAATTCGGCCTCCAGCCTGCTGCAGTCGCCGGAATATTCACCTCCACAACCAGAATTTAGGACCTCGAACTCTGCCCCTTTGATTCGGGCTTTGATTACCTCGCCCAGGTCAACTAGTGAAACAGGGTTGCTTGAGCAGAAATTATAGGTTTTATAACTGAAACGCTTCCTATGTGACATTACGTTCATGAGAAACGCAGCTAATACATCCACATGCACATAATCAAATAACATATCTTGTCGACAAGTAATCTTCCCCGTCGCCAACGCGGACACTATGTTACTCGTAATGTATCTTCTGGAACTATCCTCATACCTTCCATAGATACCGAAAATCCTAAGATTAACCCCTCTAAAATCTTCATCTTGCTCTATAAATTTCCCTTGCACAGCTTTTATAAGTGGGTAACCGCTGTCTGGGAAAGCGCCCTTCGCATAGTCTTCCGGCATTGTAGGAATATATCGTGCGGGGTCATACTCGGCTCCTGAACCAAGATTTATCAGCAATCCATAGCTTTTCGAGTTCCTAACAACATTGAAAAACATGGCTAGACTCGCTTCTACATTGGAGATTGCCACGGCTGATAAAATTACGTAGTCGTAGGAATTTTTTGAGAAAAAATCATCAACTGCGTCTCGATCGGTTAGGTCCAACTGGGCGCTCGATATTCCAGTTACTCCAAGCGCGCCACCGGCGGCCTGCTCCCAATATTCCAATAGAGATTTACCAATAAAACTGCGGGATCCCAGCAAAAGGACGCTTATAGCCATCTCAGGAGCTCGCGATTATTGGATTACTTTGGACCCACATGTTGTCCGAGAGTAGTAGCTCTTCTGTAGAAACCGCGTAACGGCTTATCACTGCTTCCTTGTGCTCGTCCAAACTTTCTTCGACACAAACCATTGGAGCAGAACATGATGAACAAAAGTCTACACAAGTACGCTCACCGGCGACTTGCGCAACACGCAAATCTCGTAATTTTTTTCCATGCCAAATCGAATAAACGCTTTCATGATTTACGTTTCCGACCACTACTTTCCTGGGCCAGTCCAGTGTGCAAGGACTAACGGTCCCGTCACAATTAAAATGCAGATACATAAAGGTGAAGGGGCAGATATCTTTCCACTCTTGTGTCTTCTGCCCATACATCCCGGTGCCTGTATTCGTGTTTTGCCTATCCAACTGCGTCTCCGCCCACTGAGGAACAACTTTTTCGATAAAAATTTCGTCGCAATGATGTTGAAATGTTTCGTAAAAAAAACTTCTTTCTTTTTCACTAAGCGAGAACACTAATTCTGATTTCCCCCGCAAGCTGTGCGCCTCATCTACCACTTTGACGTAGATCACAAGATCTGAGCTGACAGCGCATTTCTTCTTATATAGATCCTTGACTCCATCAATAATATCTTGGAACTCTTGCTTTACGCCTGCTACTTGCTCATAACGCTCGTTACTCAACCCCTCAAGTGAGACATTGATTCTCTGCAATCCGGACGCTACTAGCCCCTCATTTAACGTGGGAGTAAGTTTAGATGCGTTGGTGAATAATTCAACGGTTTCTGCGTGCCCTGATGATCGAGCATATTCGATACATTTTGCGAGCTCTGGATGTAGCGTCGGCTCGCCGTGGTTGCCAATTTTTATTTTTTTTAGCGGCGCTTCGAAGTCCGCCAAGTCATCTACTATTTTCTTGAAGAGAGAGAGGTCCATGAACCCTCTCTTCAAGCCAACAGCTTTCATGCCTTTTGTATCCGCCTGGAAACAAAAACTGCATCGATAGTTACATAAACTACTTATATCTATATGAGCAGATATCGGTGTTTCCATAGGCAATAAGTCATGAAGCGGGGTTTTTTTCGCGGAATATATTCTTGCCTTGTTTTCAGCCATACTTTGCTCACTGTTGTCTTACAATATTTTTATCGTCGAATAGATATACAGAGCCCGTATAATTAAAGGTTTTTTTTAAAGAATTATAAACCTGACCATTTAATTCTCCTGGCAACATCAGTAGTATTAAGGTTACTCCCTTTTCAATAATTTGATGGGGCGATATGATTTCTTTCCACAGAATTGGAGTATACCTACCTTGCTTGAATTCCGCCGAATCAATAACGAAACTTATCTGCTGCACATTAGCTAGCGCCATTAGAGCTAATGCACGATGCCCAGCACCCCACACTGCGATCTCATGACCTTCCGATTTTCTTTTGCTGATAAACGAACTAACGCTACTTTTTAGATTAGAGAAACGAGAGCTCATTTCTTGGTACTGTCGCCGCTCTCGCTTAACCCCTATTGCAACCAGATCATTTCCCTGGTGTTTTGTGTAGAGGCCTGTGCATCGCAAGCCTGATAGGTCAAAGGCGCGACGCAAGGTCTCTTCAGTGAAATAAACCAAATGATCGGCGACAAACTCGTGCATGCAGTCTGCCTCTTCGATCCTTTCAAGTGAAGGAACGGACACATATAGAATGCCGCCCTCAGTCAGCAGGAGGCGTGCCCTGCGAAGAAACTCGCCAACATCTGGCTGGTGCTCTAGAAAGTTGTTTACGACCACCAAGTGAAACACTCCCAACTCACCTAGCTCTTTTTTTGTGAGGTCAAGTAAATAACCTTGCCTTGTGTAATGTCCTGCAGAATTGGCGTCTCGCACACTGCTTGGGTCATGCTCTAGACCCATCGCTTCCAAGTCCATCGCCTCTAACACCGGTAAAAAGTCCCCCTTCCCTGAGCCAATTTCAAGCGCTCTACCATTAGACACGGATCGAAGATGCTCCGCTACTGGCCTCAATTCTGCCAGGAACTTGCTTCGCGATTCTTGTCCGATAGCCTGCGTTGTTATTACATCCTTGTAGTAACTTACCGGTTCGGCGTCGGTTTGAACGAGATTGCAATTTACGCATTCAAGAATATTCAAATCAATGGATTGATCGTCCATAAATTGATCTTGATCGGGCATCCACTGTGCAGCTCTCGGCATGCCATGTAGGCTCGCAAGATGCGTAATCTCTTTTCCGGTACAAAGTCTGCACTTCACGCTAATGACCTAGCCTGTCTGACTGACCGGTCAACCAGTGGATCACATCGGCAATTCTTCGGTCACTCAAGTGTGGTGCCATGTCATGCATTCGAGAGGAGGTGATGTGGCCGTTAGCGGTTTTCTTCGACGAAACCTTTGGCGCAAAGTCTTCGTCTTTCGATAAGTTTGCGATTATGTAGCCAGGTCCCGTCAAAGAATTTAGAGAGGGCATATCCAGTTCGTCTATACCGTTGATCTCAGCAATCTTTGTGAGTCCAAAGGCATCAAAAACCTTTTGATAATCCGGAAAGCTTAAACCAGATGGTTCATCGCATCCTGAATAGCGCGAGAAAAAGCGCCGCTGGCTCATCCTTATTGAGGAGTACCCAGCATTAGATAGAAGTACGATTATTATGTTTTTCTTATGATGCACAATCGTTTGTAGTTCTTGTATGTTCATCATAATGCTTCCATCACCTGCAATACACCAGACTCGGCCTACTGTAGCTGCGCTTGCACCAATTGCAGCGGGCAAGTCGTAGCCCATGGATGCGGAACCGGAATTCGTGAACATTCGTATACCAGACGGAGTGTGAGCAACCTGAAACGTCACTACGCAAGCTGATCCGTTGCCACAAACTATAGTGTCGCTGGAGACCCAACAAGTCGATAACTTTTCTATAAATTTGTAAACGCTCATCCCGCTACTGGCTCTTTTTTCATTTCTCGCGGAGTATTTGTCCTCAATTTTTTTGCATCGGCTCAGGTACTGTAAGTGAGACTTTGGCTGACGAAGGGATTGCAATTCTTTTCTTAAAAGGGGTAGGAAATCTTTAATGTCAAGATGAATTGCAGCATGCAGGTCCAGAGTAGGCTTTGAAAGCTCTCGTGAATCTATATCTATCATCAATATTCTGGCGTTCGTCGCGTAACTATGAAACTCGTAACCGATTTGTCTTATGTTTAGGCGGCAGCCTAGAATTATCAGCAAGTCCGATGACTCAACGACAAAGTTGCCATACCGGTCACCCACACTCCCGGGCCGGCCTGCGTAGCAAGGATGATGTTCACTGACAGCGTCGATAGCACTCCATGCTACGGCGGTGGGCAGCCTCCATGTGTCTAGAAGCTTCTCCAGCTCCGAGAGCATACCCGCCAGCCGCACACCGCCACCAACCAAAAGAACAGGTCTAAGTGCGGTCTGAAGTGCACTCACCACGCCTCTCACCTCCGACAGTAAGTGTGTGTGTGACGACTTTGGGTACTCAAAAGAATGATCATTCACCAAGAGCTTCGGGACGGCAGAACTCGTGTTCAGTCCGAAGCCGACCTGCTTCTGCTGGACATCTATTGGGACGTCTAGCCAAACTGGGCCAGGCCGACCCGTTGTCGCTAATAGAAACGCGTTATCAATCTTGTGAATTAGATCTGCAACGCTGTCGACTGCCACAAAATGCTTAACAATTGGGGTCGCGAGCAGCTCGACTGGTACTTCCTGGTCCCCAAGCTGCCGTATAGCGGCAGATGTCCCGTATACATGACGCGCCGACGTAGCAGTCTTCACCTGGCCAGACACGACTATCATCGGAATGGAATCAGTATACGCTCCGTGCACCCCTGTGAGCGAATTGGTAACTCCAGGCCCAGTGGTTACATTGACTATCGCGGGCTTGTTGGCCAACCTCGCATAACCCTCTGCACTTATAGCGGACGCCTGCTCATGGTGGTTGTAAACAACGTGAATATCGTCACATTGGTCAAACGCATCGTTTAAAAACATTGCGCCACCACCGGTCACACAAAAACATTGCTTGACGCCCAGTTGCGCAAAACGCATAACGATCGCTTCCGCGACGTTCATTATTGAGAGGGCATCGGATTTCTAGCTACCAGATCACCTAGCATTCTCCGCTCCTCTGTTACTCTCCAGTCAACCTTGCATCCAGCTTCATCAGCTATTAGGCACCCCGCCATGACGTCCCACGCATGAATCCCGCTCAAAACGACAGCTTCACACGCGCCTCGCGCCAAAAGTGTCATTGACATGGCGGCGCTCCCGAGCATTCTAATCTTGCGATATGCCATAACGTTACCGAGCAAACGCTCTACTCCATCAACTCCCGAGTGAAGGGATGGCGTGATAGCAGTCAATACCAAACCAGCGCCTCGAACTGCCATATCGCTTTTTTGAGCGTGAAATCGATTCAATCTCACACCTCCACCTTTACGGGCCGATACCAATTCACCCGAACAGATATCTCCAACAACTCCGATAAGTGGCTCGTCCGGCGCCATTAGCGCTACGGACACCGCAGCGTATCGAATACCCGACAAGTAATTAAAAGACCCATCGATTGGGTCTATCAACCAGTATGGCACTGCCGGAAGCTCCGAAGTAAAACCCTCCTCACCCACCACCGGGAAAGGAGTCAACTCACCTAGCTTCTTGGCTAGAAAGAATTGAGTTTCTACATCAAGGTCGAGCTTTACGTCATATTTAAGAAACGACGCTGAACCCATCGGCAAATCAGAATTAGCAATGAACTTAATTGTTTCTTCCACTATATTTTCCGCGACTATGAGAAAATCTTCGAGCCACAATTCGCCTGACATACTAAAACCGACCCCATCGACTCTCAAGCATCTCGATGCGAGCTTTGTCCTCGTTCAGGATAATCTCATAGTGCTGACGCTTATTTTTCAGCCACAGCAGTTCAAACTCTACGGCTTTTAGTAAGCCCTCCTCTATAACACTAGACTTCAGACTATTGGCCTCAAAAATTATCTTTCTTGTTTCAAATCTTGCAAGCCCTGAATCAGATACGTCACGGAGAAAATCAAGAGAATCTGTAGAAATACCTCCACCGATTACGAAATCTAAACAAGAAGCGCTGCAAAGTTCCGCCACCTGCTTTACATGCCCTAAAACTTTTTTCGAATTAACATCGGCTCTAGAAATACCGCAGCTTGTGACGTAGTCCACTCTTCCGAATACAACGCCATCTATGTCTCCCACAGCCGCCTTGATCAGTTCATCGCGGTTTTCGAAACTAGTCTTCGTCTCAATGTTAAACAAAAGATCAACTGACGATCGATCTACCCCATAGATCTTTTTTGAGGCCTCGATGAATTTTATAAGTGCGTATTCCGTTTCAACCATAGGCGCAATTATATAATCACAACCATAAGACTGGCTTTCAATCAGATCGCGCACTGCTTCGCATCCTCCGATTTTCAGCGCGATTTTTAATCCCGCCTTGCTAGCCACGTCGAGCAATCTTAATAGCTCTTCTACACGCGTTCCTTCAGCCTCAAACTCAGCTTTTACGCCGATTACTCCCACCTCCTGGCGCAGCTTTTGCAACACGTCAATCATTCTTCTTTCAAGCTTAGTCATGATTAATTTCCAGCCCTATAAGTTACAAACTAAAAGGTAGAGTTACCGCAAAGTCACGGACAGTTTTTACCGTGGTTTACGCCTCCCATATCATTATTAGCCATTCCAAAAAACTTTAGGCATTGCCTTTCCTCAGAATTACCAGCATATATTTCATCTTTTTAATTCCGCAGTTTGAATAGTAAACTGAGAATATATTTGTTATCTCCTGTGTTCATGCACCGATCAACGCTGCACTAGGAATCCAAAAATTGGTTGGCTCCAAATAATAAAACAATAGACTTTTTAAGTTAAATTCTTGTGCGGACATATTCTCTAAGAACCTCACAAACAAAGTCAATTTGTGCAAAAGATAATCCTTGAAATAATCCTATCCAAAACGTGTCGCGTGCTATTTTTTCTGTGCCCTTAAAGGAGCCAAACGTTCGGCATTCTATGCCGTCAAAGTATGGCTGCCTCATGAGGTTCCCGCCGAATAGCAGCCGTGTTCCAATTTTTTTTTCATTTAAATAAAGCAACAAATCCAACCTATTTATATCGGAATAGTTCCTTATCGTAATAGGAAATCCAAACCACGAGGGATTGGATTTCTCGGTCGCCTCCGGCAGAATAAAAAGATCTTGGAATTCTTTTAGATGCTGATAGAGACGCTCAAAATTGCGCGTTCGTATCAGACTGAAGCGAGGAAGGTTTTCAAGCTGAGCTAATCCGCAGGCGGCCTGCATATCAGTGATCTTAAGATTATAGCCTGCGTGACTATAGATATATTTATGGTCATAACCAGCGGGGAGCGAGCCTCCCAACTGTTTTGATGTCCAGCAAAAACGATTGTTGCAGGTATTGTCTTCGCCAGGAGGGCAGTAGCAATCTCTGCCCCAATCTCGAAACGATTCGGCTATCAGCTTTAGCTTGCCACTATTCGTGAAAACTGCTCCGCCTTCTCCCATTGTAATGTGATGGGCAGGATAGAAGCTCAGAGTGCCAATGTCGCCAAAAGTGCCAACCAACCTATTTGTGTAAGTAGAGCCCAATGCATCGCAGCAATCCTCAATCAACCACAAGCTATATTTTTTGCATAGGGCGGTCACAACGTCCAAATTGAACGGATTGCCCAGCGCATGAGCCAGCACAATAGCCTTGGTCTTTGGTCCTATTGCGCCTTCTAATTGGCTGACATCAACGTTGTACGTCGCCAGCTCTACATCAACGAATACCGGTATTGCACCAAACTGAATAATCGGATTTACCGTGGTGGGCAAACCCGCTGCGACAGTTATGACTTCATCACCCTTCTGAATAGCGCTATCGCCTAGCTTAGAGCTGGTCACCGTGTTGAACGCCACTAAATTTGCAGAGGAGCCAGAGTTGACAGTTATTAGGTGTTTTACACCCAAGTAGCCCGATAGCTGACTTTCGAATGCTTTGTTAAAACGCCCCGCTGTCAGCCAGCCATCCAACGCAGCGTCGACCATATTAAATAGCTCATTTCGACCAATCACTTTACCCGAGGCGGGTATAGGTGTAACCCCAGGCGTAAACTCCGCCGTAGCGTATTGAACGCTCGCAAACTCATCTACGAGTTCGGAAATTTCTTTTCGAATTTGGTCCTTGGTTCGCACCGACGTATTCAAACCTCTAGTTTTTAGTCACTGTGTCTGCACTGTCTTAGCCATTTGTTTTTGATACGCATCGATCTGCGCTATGCATAAAGACTCTATATTGGCTCCGCTCTGCCAAAGTCGATGCCAATCCACCACTTTTTCCAAAGTATCGTCAATCGACCACAAGGGCCTCCAGCCAAGGTGCTGAACCGCTTTGGAGATTTCAATCCGCAAGGACTGAGATTCGAGCGGCAAAGCGAGAGAGGGGCAGTTCCGACCGGCCGGGAAATCAAATATACGGAGCACTCAGGGGACAGGATCCTCGCGTGGAATTCCACTGTCTTCGCTGGGACCAAAGTTCCAGGCGTCAGCATATCTATCACCGTGTTCGACCAGTTTTTGAGCCAGTATTAGGTAGCCAGCGAGCGGTTCTAACACGTGCTGCCACGGCCTGACGGCTTCGGGATTTCTGATGTCCACCTTGGCACCAACTTCCAGTGCGCGAAACACATCTGGTACGATGCGGCTGGACGACCAGTCGCCGCCGCCAATAACATTGCCGGAGCGGGCAGACGCCAGCGCAATCCCAACATCGTTCATAAATGAACGGCGGTAAGCGCTGGTAACCAATTCCGAGCAGCCCTTACTGCTACTATAAGGATCATACCCCCCCATCGCGTCGTTTTCTCTGTAGGCCCAAACCCATTCTCGGTTTTCGTAGCATTTATCGGACGTGACATTAATAACGGCCTTGACCGATTCAGCCCCTCTTACAGCCTCAAGAACATGCACAGTTCCCATCACATTGGTGGAATAGGTGGTTACAGGATCAATAAACGATTGCTGTACGAGCGGCTG
>ERZ802830.4367-NODE-4367-length-11390-cov-30.0804_pt1 | contig 11390 bp, 10 predicted proteins | sample MGYA00345654_ERZ802830 | MGnify/ENA primary metagenome ERZ802830 (study PRJEB30503, sample SAMEA104212375) | marine metagenome | biome: Westerlies Biome; feature: [SRF] surface water layer (ENVO:00010504) within the epipelagic zone...; material: water...
TAGGTGAGCCTTTAATTGGTGGTCAAATTATGGCTGAATGGAGAGGAACTTCTCCTCCTGAAAGAGTTATGCTAAAAAAAGAAATGGGTGACGATGTTTCATTTCAAGCTAAAACACTTATGACACTTTGGGTAGTATCATTAAATAGTAAAACTGAAGCATTCAAGAATAAAAAAGTTAGACAAGCTATAAATATGTGTATTGATAGACATGCTGGTCTAAAAAAATTAGCTAAAATAACTTTTACTGCACCTAGACCTTCAGGATATTTGTTATATAACTCAACATATGCATTGCCAGATGAAGAATTATATAAAATCCCAGGTTTTACTAAAGACATAGATGCAAGTAGAAAAAAAGCTATGGCCATGCTTAAGGAAGCAGGAGCTGAAGGTTTAGAATTTACATATAGTAACAGAGCTGTTTCACACCCATATGACCATATTGCTATTTGGTTGATGTCAGAGTGGAAAAAGTGTGGTTTAAAACCAAAAATGATAACTAACCCAACTTCTAAATTTGTAAAAATTAGAAGAGAAGGTGGTTTTGATGCTACAATTGACTGGGCACCGTCATTTTTACCTGATCCTACTTTAATGCATTTTAAATATATTTCTGCTGATAGAACTGCATCTAATTATTCTAAAAATATTGATAGAGACTTAGATAAGTTATTTGATGCTCAAGCTGGTGAAACAGACGTAGAAAAAAGAAAATCTATTGTTCATCAGTTTGAAAAGAAAGCATTAGAAAATGCTTGGGTACTTCCAGTAACATATACTGACAGGGTTATAGCTTTAAATAGTAAAGTTAAAGGATATGTTATTGCAAACTCGCACATTTTAAATAACACTTGGCGTGGAGTTTATTTAGACTAATAATTATTTTAAGGGCAAAGATTAATTTCTTTGCCCTAAAATATTGATCTTTTTTCTTAAGGTTTCCAAAAAAATGTTGAAATACGCCATCAAAAGAATTCTTTTAATGATACCTACTTTACTTGCAGTTGCTGTATTGGTTTTTCTCGTTTTAAGAGTTGTTCCTGGTGATATTGTAGAATTAAAACTTACTGCTGAAGGTGGAGAAGTTTCCCTAGAACAAATTGAGGCTGAAAAAACTAGATTAGGATTAAATGATCCTCTTCATATTCAATTTATAAAATATATGTCTGGTCTTCCAAGAGGTGACTTAGGTATATCTTTGTGGACAGAAGAACCTGTATCCGAAGAAATTTTTGCAAGAATAGGATTATCTTTTGAATTAGCTCTTCTATCTACATTTCTAGCTGTTATAATAGCCTTTCCTTTAGGTACTCTTTCGGCTTTATTTAGAGGGACATTTATTGATTATGTTATAAGAATTATTACAATCGGAGGAATTGCAGTTCCTTCATTTTGGTTAGGTATGCTTTTAATAATGTTAGTTCTTAGTTTTGGAAAACTTCCACCTCTAGGGACAGTAAGTCTGTTTGTAGACCCTCTTACAAACTTTAATCAGATGATTTGGCCAGCAATATCAGTTGGTTATAGATACACATCGGTTGTTTCTAGAATGTTAAGATCTTCAATTCTTGAAGTTTTATCAGAAGACTATATTAGAACTGCTAGAGCAAAAGGCCTATATGAAAAAATTGTTATTGTTAAACATGGTATGAGAAACGCCCTATTACCTACTATAACAGTTATCGGTTTAGAGTTTGCCTTTTTATTAGGTGGATTAGTTGTAACAGAATCTGTCTTTAATTTAAATGGCATCGGTAAATTATTTGTAGATAGTGTAGTTAGAAATGATTTAAATTTACTACAAGGACTAGTATTAACTGTTGCTACTTCGTTTGTTGTAATTAACTTAATAATTGATTTATTTTACGCTGCATTAGATCCAAGAATAAGGTATCAGTCATGAGTGAAGTACCATTAAATATTCAAAAAAGAAGAACTGTTTTAGACTTTATAATTCAACAACCCCTTGGGTTCATTGGATTAATTATGATTATTATAATGTTTACTGCTGCGATTTTTGCACCCCATGTTGCTCCATTTAATCCAGAAGATGTTGATTTTGAAGCATCACCTGCTTTAGGTGGCGGCCAACCTTCTTGGGAACATCTTTTAGGTGCTGACGCGTTTGGAAGAGATATACTATCTAGATTAATTTATGGTGCTAGAACTGCATTATCTATTGGTTTTTTATCTGCAATGTTAGGTTGCACAGTTGGCGCAATTATTGGAACTACTTCAGCTTTTTATGGTGGTAAAGTAGATCTTCTAATTCAAAGATTTATAGATTTAATGTTATCTTTTCCAATTGTTGTATTGGCTATTGTAGTTATAGCAATTTTCCCTAAAACAGTTGTAGTTGGTATAGATATAAACGTTATAATTGCAATAGCAATACCATTTACCCCTAAGGTAGCTAGAGTAATTAGAGCTCAAGCTTTAACTATAGTTACATTACCTTATATTGATGCTGCTAAAGCAAGTGGTTACAGTGCGTCAAGAATAATTTTTAGACATATTTTACCCAATGTTTCAGCCCCTTTTCTAATTATGTTAACTGCTTTTATTGGCCAGGCCATCTTATTGGAAGCAAGTCTGTCTTATTTAGGACTTGGTGTTGTAGAACCCACTCCTTCCTGGGGCTTAATGTTATCAGGAGTTAACAGTGATTACTATAGAACTGCTGCATGGATGATTATTTATCCAGGATTAGCAGTAAGTATTGCAGTGTTTTCATTTAATTTATTAGGCGACTCTCTAAGAGATTGGTTGGATCCTAAATTAAAACTTTAAAATTTTATAATAATGAATAATCCAATTATATCAGTAGTAGGCCTTGGTAAAATGGGCTTAGGTATCTATAAAAGATTATGTCATGAAAATATTATACTTTATGGTTATGATAATAATTCTAAAATTATAAAAAATAATACCTATGTAAATTTTCTAGAAATTGAAAAACTTCTAGAATTATCTGACTTAGTTTTATTTGTAGTACCATCAAATGATGAAATTTTTGATATAATTGAAAAATATAAACTTAAAAAAAATAGTGTTTTTTTAGATTTAACAACATCTATGCCCGATCAAACTATTAAAATTAAAAAATATCTTAGTAAAAAAAATGTTGAATATTTTGATGCTGCAATGTCTGGCGGTGCAAATGGTGCAAACAATGGAACATTAACTTTAATGGTTGGCGCTAAAGAAACCCAATTAAATAAATATAAATCCGTCCTCGATAAAATTTCACAAAATATATTTTTCTATGGCAAAGTTGGTTCTGGCCATTCAATGAAACTTCTACATAACTCAGTATGTCATGGAATATTTCTTATGATGTGTGAAATAGGACATTTAGGCGAGGAAATGGGTATTAATTTAAATGATTTAATTGAAACTTTTAATGTTTCAAATGCAAGAAGTTTTATAAGCCAACATAGATTTCCAAATCATATTCTTAACAATAAATTCGATGGCAATTCATATTTGAAGAATTTAAAGAAAGACTTAGATATGATTGAATCAATTTCAAATAAAAGTAAAAACAGTAATAATTATATTCAACTAACAAATAAACTTTTAAAAAATTTCAACAAAAATTATGATAACCACGATTTCACAGAATTGTATAAATTGTGGCAAAATAATATAAAAAAATAATTTAATTTCTTTTGATATTAGCGTTGTTCTCAATTGCTTTTAATACAGATGCAGCATCTTTATTAAAATGTCCTTGAGCAACTGCAGCATAGTAATATTGAAGTGCTACTTGATAGATTGGTAATGGCATCATGTATTTTTTAGATAAATCAGTAATGAAAGCAGAATCTTTAATTGGAGTTGAAAAGTTCATGCCTTCTCTGTTGTAATCCTCTTCAACCATTAATTTACCTCTATTTTCAAAAACTCCCGATGATGAGAATGTGCCTGATATTGCATCGTGAATTATTTTAGGATCTAGACCAGATTTAATACCCAATCCTATAACCTCTGCTGAAACTGCGTTATGTACTAAATTTAATATGTTACCAATCAACTTCATAATTGTCCCATTACCAAAATCACCAACATCAGTGACTTTTTGACAAAAAATTTCTAAAATTTTTTGAATTTCCTTTTTATTTTTATCACAGCCGCTCAAATATGCGGATAGCTTTCCCTCTAAAGCTGCTATCCTATTACCTGATAAAGGAGCATCAAAAATTGTTATTTTCTTTTCTAGCAAAATATTTTTTGCTTCTAACTTACAATCTAACGGCAAAGTAGAGGTTTCAATAATGATCAATTTATCATTTTCAGACAATGACTTAGCAACATTTAATAAACTGGTCTCAGAAGGTAAGGAGGTAATTAAAAATTTACACTTATCACTAATTTTATCGATTGAATCATAGGCTTTAATTTTATTACTTTTAAGTCCCTCAAATACTTTTTCATTTATATCATATCCGCTAATAGATATATTTTTATCTATAAAGTTTTTGGCTATTGCAGAGCCTAAAACTCCTAAACCTATAATACCAATATTTTTTTCGAAAGATGATTTTGTCATTTTTTATAATAATTTGTTAATCTACTAATCATAGGTGATATGATAATTTTTAACAATTCATATCTATGGAGAACATTAATGGTACAAAATAATCTTAAAAGTTACCAAAATAAAATGAATTCACTACTTAATCTTAATTTTTCTAACTTATGTGTATTAACTGTAGACATGCAAAACGAATACTTAGACAAAGATCATGGTACCTCTCCTCTGGCTTCGGATGATATAAAAAATATTATTAAAAATACTACAGAATTTCTTGCGAACATGAGAAAAAATAATGTGCCAATTATCCATTGCTATGTTGTTAGAAGAAAAGAGGAAATTAAAAAAAATTTTTTTATAAGCCCATATATTGATGTAAGTCAGTCAAATAACATATCTCAAAATATTCAAGCACAAGCAAGAAAAAAACCCGAAAGAGTAGAAGGAACTATGTCTTCTTTGTTACCAGAATGTCTTATAGGAGAGCGAGATATCCATGTGACAAGTAAGAGGAACTTTGATTCTTTTCATGAAACAGAACTCCATCAATTGATTAGCCGAATACTAGGCATAGAAAATATTTTAATATGTGGTGTTAATACTGATACTTGTGTTTATGGAACAACTTTTGGCGCCAGTAATAGAGGTTATAAACCCATAATAGTAGAAGATTGTGTTGGCAGTATGCGAGGAAAAGATCAACATGTTTCAGCACTTAAAATTATTTCAAAATCTATTGGTTGGGTAATTAAAAAGAAGGAAATTTATGAAAAGCTTGGAATTAAAAAATAATTCCAGCTCTCCCAATTACGTTCCCTTTTTCTATTCTTTCGTGCAAATCATTAGCTTGATAAGGGCTAACTTTTTCAGTAACAAGTGGTGTTATTAAACCACGTGATACAAGATTTAAGCTATCTATTACCTCTTGTTTTGAGCAATACCTGCTTCCAATAATTTCAATTTCTTTTAACAACATATTCCCTGAATCAATATTAAAAAATTCTCCACTTCCTCCTAAAGTTACAAGACGACCTCCGCTTCCTAATAATTCAGTTCCTGTTTCTAATGAGCTTTTACTGGAAACAAAATCTATTACAACATCAAGGCCACTATTGTTAGTAAAATCTTCGATGACTTCTTTTTTAGAGTTTGAATTAGGATTTATGAATTCAGAAGCTCCTGAGTCACGACAAGATTTTTCTTTAATTTGTTTTGTCTCAATAGCAATAGTCTTAACATTATATAAATTTAACATTCTAAGCATATGGATACCTAATCCACCTCCTGCTCCAATTACTCCTACCTTATCAGTTATGCCAATTCTTGCTTTTTTAATAACTTTAAGAGGTGTTGCAATTGCATCAGAAATTATCCCAGTTTCTATAGGATTTTCTTTATAATTAATAGATAAAGGAATAGGTATAAAGTTTTTAGCTGGAAGAGAAATGTATTCTGCATAACCACCATTGATCTGCCTACCAATGTAACCTTTGAAATTATCACATAAAGTTTCTCTATTTATTTTACACCATTTACAATGACCACAAGTAAGGTAAAAATAAGCAGTCACAGGCATACCAACTTTTAATTCACCACAATCGCCTCTTAAATCAACAATCTCTGCAGTAATTTCATGGCCTATAATTATTGGAAAATTTACTTTAGTTCTTCCTGCTTTGACATGTTGAATTGTTAAACCAGAACCACAGGCTAATATCTTTGCAACGGCCTCTCCATTTTGAGGAATTGGATCTGGAACATCCTCAAATATAAACGGTTCGTTGGGTCCTTTTAAAATAAGAGCTTTCAAGTTTATATACCTATAGATTAAATATCTTGAATTTTTAATATTTCTTTTTCTATATCATCTGATATTTCAATTTTTTCTCCAATTTTACTTGAAGCATCCATTGCCATTGTCATAACTAGATTTTTGTGACCATCATTTGCTGTTGCGTGTGGGGTGTTGGAACCAATATAAAGTCTTTGAAACCATGAATTAGTTTCTTCTCTCATAGGTCCCCATAATTGATTGTTATAAATATCACCAGGAGGATATGATGTTAAAAAATCTACATGTCTAGCCGCAGTGGGTTCAAATCCAGAAGGATTATATCCGTGACCTTGTGGTTTGGTGCTCGCAAGGACTAAATCCCTATGCGTATCTTCAATATCAATAACTCCTTCAGTTCCAACTATTCCAATTTCTAGACCGTATACTGATCCAGGCCAAACTGTAGGAAGAGCCCAACTAATATTCATACTAAAAATTGTTCCATCGTCCATAGTAAAAATACCAAAAGTGGCATCTTTAGTTCCATGACTTTGGAGTTTTTTATCTACAGATTGAGCAAAAATAGTTTTTGGGTTTTTCCCTTCTAATAACCACAAAGACATATCTAAGCTATGAGTACCTGAAACTACCATTGGTGTTAAATTTTTTCTCTCATTTGTTCGTCTGACAGTTGCAATTGGCACCATACTATTCATAAAAGCTCTTGTTACAACAGAAGTGACATCACCTATATTATTGTCATTTAATTTCTGTTTTACAGCTAGAAATCTTCTTCTAAATCTTTGAGTGTATCCTAAAACGGCATCAATTCCAGCAACATTAATTGCATCTAAAACTTGTCTTGATTCAATTAAATCTGTTGCCAGAGGTTTTTCAATAAATAAAGACGCATTAGCTTCTATTGCGGCCATAGTAGGTCCAAAGTGATGATTTTCGTCAGTAGCTATTATAACAGCATCAACCTCAGTTCTTTTTAATAATTCATTATAATCTTTAGTAAAAAAATCTGCTTTACAATCATCAAGTAATTTATTCCCTAGATCACTATTAATGTCACATAAACCTATCCAGCCTATTCCAGGATAGTCTCTAGCCATTAAAGCTCTAATTCTTCCAATTGTTCCACATCCAACAATAGCTAAACCTATTTGTTTTTTATTATTCAAAACAATTGCCTCCTAGTTTTCTAGTAGTTCTCTAGTAATAATTTCTTTCGTAAATGGCATGGTTTTAATTGTTTGCCCCAAAGCTTCACTTATTGCATTTGAAATGGCTGCTCCAGTTGGTCCAGCAACAACCTCTCCTACTCCTAAATAAGGCATCCCTTCTTTATCTATAACACTTGTTTTTATATTTGGTATATTATCAAATTCAATTATTTTATAAGTGTCCCAATCTTTTGAAATTATCTCTTTCGTATCAAATTTAACTTCTTCGTACAAACTCCAACTTGCAGCTTGTATAAATCCACCTTCTACTTGGGCTTTAATACCATCTTCGTAAGCCACTTCTCCAGCGTCGACAGAAATCCAAGCATTAATTAACTTAATTTCTAAATCATCATGTACTTTTAATTCCACACCAACAGCACAATAAGCTGCAGAATTTTTATATCTTGAAAATCCTATTCCTCTGTATGAGCCATCGATTTGAATATCTATTATCATATGATCTTTTAAATTTTTTATAACGTTAATAGCTCTTTCATCTCTTAAGTGGTTAATTCTAATTTCAAATGGATCAATATTTTTAGTTTTTGCCAACTCATTTAAAAAACACTCTAGTGCTATTACATTTGAAAATGCACCTAAAGTTCTGAGGGCTGAAGTGCGAAGTGGTAAATCATGAACTAAATTTTTGACAAGTCTATTTTCTCCAAAATCATAGAGAGGATCTAAGTTTCTATGAATACCCATATGTGCTTTAGTTTTGGGGGTAGATTTATGTTTAGTAAAATTATTATTAATGAAATTGTAACTAATAAAGTTATGAAGTTCTGTATTTGAAGGCCTGGTCATGTAAGTATCTGAAAATGCCTCATTGGACCAATAAACTATTTTACCTTCATCATTTATTACTCCTGTTAGCTTGTTTAAAGAAGCACTTCCATAAGGTTCCCAACAATGTTCGTCTTCACGTGTCCATTTAAGTAGTATATGAATATCAGGAAATTTTTCAGACAAGACTGCTGCCTCAAATGCAACATCATCAGCTCCATTATGTCCGTAGCAACCTGAGCCAGGTCTAAATTTGAGTGTAATATTATTTGGATCTATTTTAAAGTATTCACTACATGATAATTTTAGGTCATACAAGGCTTGACTGTGTGAGTAAATAGTAAACTTTTTATCAGTAAAAATTGCACAAGCGGCCGAAGGTCCGATGGGACCGTGCATAAGGTAGCCTTTTTTATATTCACTAGTAAGAGTTGTATAGTTCTTATCTTTAAATTCTTTAAGAGAAGGAATATTTTCATAAAAAGCTTCACCGCCTGATTTGACCAAAAGACTTTCTTTGTTGTTATTTTTCAGAGAGTTGTAGACAGTATCTTCAGAAAGTTTTTTAACTTCCTCCCAAACTATATTTTGTTTTATAATATCTAAGTATTTAACAACTAAATATTCATCAGTTGATAAAATTGCTAGAAAAGAATTTTTAATTAATAAGTTAATACCTAATTCGTCTAGTTTATGGTTTATATTGTTAGTAAACCCTAAAAATTTAGAAAAGTAATTTGGTGGTCTTATAATTCTAGCATGTAGCATTTTTGGAAATACCATGTCATGCACATATTCGTAATTTCCAGTCACAATATCATTGATTGTTTTGATTTCTATTTTTTGATCATTTTTATAATTAAATTCTCTAATTTCTTTCTCATCAAATTTTTCTGGAATACTTAAATCATTAAATTCATTTGTTTTTGCAAAATCCCAATAAGAAATACTTCTATTAGATTTAATATCTTTAATAATTCCGTTATCAAAAACTATATCTTCAAAATTTACATTCAAAGTTTTTATTGAGTATTTTATAAAAGCTTTTCTTAAACTCAATGATGCAGCTTTGATGGCAGACCCAGAGTCTGGGACAGATAAACTACTTGCAGTCTTACCTTCATTTGGAGATATATCTGTATCTAATTTTATTATCTCAACTTGATCATAATTGATGCCAGTTATTTTAGACGAAATTAATGCAAGTGTTGAACTAATATGCTGACCAATGTCAATTTTACCAGAATAGACTTGTAAAACATTGTTTTTATCGAAATTAAACCAATTTCTTAATTTTCCATATAATTTTATACTTGGGCCAGAATAAAAACTATTCATTTTAAATATTAACTCGCTTTTAATTTGTCTATAGCTTTCATAACCGATGCATGAGATCCACAACGGCATAATTGTCCTTCTAGACAAGAAAGGATTTCTTTTTTTGTAGGATCATTTTTCTTAAGAAAAACTGATGAAAGTGATATAATTATTCCACTTGTGCAATAACCACATTGGGCGGCATTGTATTGTTTAAAAGCTTGCTGTACTTTATTTAAACCTTTGTCCGTTTTTAAGCCTTCAATAGTAGTTATTTTACAATTTTGATAATCTTTGGCTAAAACATTACAGGAATTTTTTTTCTCACCATCTATTAAAACTGCACAACTTCCACATTGACCTAAACCACATCCTAACTTTGTTCCAATCAATTCCAATTCATCTCTAATAACAAATATTAAAGGTTTGTCTTCATGGATATATACAGTTTTATTCTTTCCATTTATATTTAAGTTACATTTAATTTTAGCCATGTTATTATTTGCTTTTTATTAATCTGGTAATAATACTAATTTACCAAAGTGTCTGTTTTCATTCATTATATTTAATGCATCACTAGCTTCATTTAATCGAAATGTCTTAAAAATTACATGGCGAATTTTTCCATCAACAACGTGATCCCAAAGGTCCTTATTTGCAGCTCTAGCTACATCTAAATTTTCTTCAACAGATCTGGTTCTACCTGTAGTCCCAACATAATGAAGTCGTCTTTTAGCGTGTAAATCATAGTTAAAATTACCATTCATGCCGGCAAGTCTACCAATATTTATTAAATGACCATTAATTTTAGTAGCTTCCATGTTTTTATTTACAAAATCACCAGATAGCATATCTATTAAAACATCTACACCTTTTCCCTCAGTAACGTCTAGGACTTTGTCTAACCAATTTTCTTTAGATGTATCAATTAAAATATCTGCTCCATAGCTTGATAGTTTAGATAATTTATTCTGATTTGTAGATGATCCTAAAATTAAAGATGCTCCTAGTGCTTTTGCAATCTGCAACCCTATAATTCCAACCCCACTACTCGCTCCTTGAATAAAAACAGATTGACCAGAGATAAATTTGCCGTTGGTAACTATTGCATCATGCATAGTTTGAAGATTACCTTGGATTGACGCAGCTTGTTCCCATGAAATTTGCTCTGGATTAAATTTTATAGCTCTTTTATGATTTGCAACAGCATATTCTGCCCAGCCAGAACCTCCTCTACACATAACTTTGTCTCCAACTTTTAGGTCTTCGACACCCTCACCTAATTCTACAATCTCTCCAGCGAATTCTCCACCAATAATTTTAGTATCACCACCAGTATGCCCAAAGGATTGCCCTTGTGTTTCAAGAAGATCGGATCTATTTAAGCCACAAGATTTTACTTTGACTAATACCTGTTCACTAGTAGGTTCTGGATTAGGTAAATCTTTTATTTCAACTCCATCATCTCCAAGTGTTACTGCCTTCATTTTGTCCTCCAATAATTGATAAATTTTATAGATAAATCTCTAATAAAATAACATGTTAAAATAAAGGTCAAGTTTAAAGTACCGATTAGTATTTAATATCCTATCTAGCAGTCCAACCACCATCTACTAACACACTTGATCCTGTCATCAACGAAGAAGCATCAGATGCTAGAAAAACAAATGGACCCATTAGATCTTTTACTTCTCCAAGTCTTCCTAATGGTATCATTCCAATTGTTGCTTTTTTAAAATCAT
>ERZ802830.4368-NODE-4368-length-11388-cov-7.23718_pt1 | contig 11388 bp, 10 predicted proteins | sample MGYA00345654_ERZ802830 | MGnify/ENA primary metagenome ERZ802830 (study PRJEB30503, sample SAMEA104212375) | marine metagenome | biome: Westerlies Biome; feature: [SRF] surface water layer (ENVO:00010504) within the epipelagic zone...; material: water...
CCAAGTCGTCGGAACCAATGGGAAAGGATCGATCGTCCGGTTCCTGGAATCGGCTCTGTGCACGTCGGGAATCTCCTGCGGCGTCACAACATCGCCCCATCTGGTGAGCTGGTGCGAGCGCATCAGGATCAATGAAACGGCGATCAGCACTCACGCTCTACGGGAGCTTTTGCTCGATCTGCAGGGCGTGAGCCAACGCCACAAGCTCACCCCCTTTGAACTGCTAATCACCGCCAGCCTCGTGGCATTCGAGCAGGAGAGTCCAGATCTGTTGTTGCTCGAGGTGGGCCTGGGTGGACGCCTGGATGCGACCACGGCGCATCCCCGCCGTCCGGTGATTGCCATGGCCAGCATCGGCCTTGACCACTGCGAACATCTGGGCAGCACCCTCTCCGCCATCGCCGCCGAAAAAGCCGCAGCGATTCCGAAACACGCCACTGTGATCAGCGCCGATCAGGAACCCGCCGTTCGCGCCGTTCTGGAGGAAACCTGCCGTGAACAGCAGGCCAACCTGCACTGGGTGAACCCACTGCCAGACGATTGGCAGCTCGGGCTGATGGGAAACATTCAGAGATCAAATGCTGCTGTTGCCCTTGGAGCCCTTCAGGCCCTTGAACCCTTGGGTTGGCGAATCTCTGATGCAGACATTCGCACGGGATTTCAACGGGCTCGATGGCCAGGCCGTTTGCAGACCGTGCGCTGGAGAGGCCACCCACTCCGCTTGGATGGAGCCCACAATCCACCGGCGGCCAGGCAGTTGGCATGCGAGCGCCACAACTGGCCTGGAGCCGAACATGGTGTGACTTGGATCCTTGCCATACAAGCCCACAAGGATGCGGTGGCCATGCTGAACGCGTTGGTTGAACCGAACGACCAGGTGTGGGTCGTACCTGTGCCCGGCCATACCAGCTGGAGCCGGGAGGCACTGGTGGACGCGATGCCGGCCCGAGCGAGCCAACTCAAAAGAGCAGACAACGTTGCAGCAGTGCTGGGTGCCCTCAGTTTGGAATCCAGCTGGCCCAAGCCAATGCCCACTGTGGCCGGCTCGCTTTATCTGATTGGCGACCTGTTCTCTCGCAACGTTGTACGGGCAGAGTGAGAACACCCCGCCACCGGACTGTGCCAAGAACAACCTGGCTGCTAACACCTCTGCTTGCTCTGGTGCTGTTTGTGGTGCCTGTTCAAGCCCTCGACACCTCAGCGGGTGTTGGGCTCCAGGATCGAGCTCTGTTCCAGGAAAAGGTGGATTACACCCTCACCAACCAGAGCGGTGGTGATTTCCACGGACAGAACTTGGCCAACACCTCCTTCGCCGGTGCGGTGGGTCGCGGGGCTGATTTCCGCGGGAGCAACCTTCACGGAGCGATCCTCACCCAAGGGGCCTTTGCCGAAGCGGATTTCCGCGGTGCTGATCTGTCTGACGCGCTCATGGACCGAGCGGACTTTGTGGCCACGGACCTGCGCGATGCCGTGCTGACCGGCGTGATCGCCTCGGGAAGCAGCTTCAGCAATGCCCAGATTGAAGGCGCCGACTTCACCGATGCCCTGCTGGACCGGGATGATCAGCGGCGCCTCTGCCGCGATGCAGAGGGCATCAACTCCTCAACCGGAGTTGCCACCTTCGACAGCCTTGGCTGCTGATGATCAGGAGTGATCCCGTTCCAGCCATCCACGCAACTTCCCAGGATTGAGCAAGCCAGCAGGATCCATGCGCTGCTTGGTCGCCACCTGGTCGCCATCCACCACACCCAAGCCGCCATCTTCCACGGTGATGACGTGGGGATTGAAGATGAAGGCCCCCAGCTCACGGCACTCCTTCATCAATTGATTCAGCTGATCCTCCCCGCCCCACCGAACCAGGGGGAGCGCAGCTAACCGCGGACAGCCCTGCTGCCGCACCAATTCCAAATGCCAGAGGATGTCATCTCCCCAACGCCTACGCAGTTCATCCATGGCCGGCAGTTCAGGCTGGGGGAGCAGCATTTGCAGGTAGGTCCAGCCGGGTTCCGAGGCCCGAACATGCAGGGTGGTGTGGTTCCAGCTCAATTCACGGAGACCATTGCCTCCACTGAGGGGTTCAGGCCCGCGTTCGTTCAAGCTCAGCGAAGCTCCTGCACAAATTCGACGCAGGCTGCCAAGACCATCAGGTGCCACAAGCAGCAGCAACCGGTGAGCCGATCCGGCCGGACCACTCCATTCGGGCAAGCGCTCGAGCAGAGGCTGCTCCAGCAACGTGGCGAGTTGGAGTTCAATCGCTGATGCAGCAATCCGATGCAGCAGCTGAACAGCCTCAGCCCAGCTGACGCAATCAATCGTGACCTGATGCCAGTCCACAGCAGGAGCGGTGGCCAGGGTCAACGCCGTGATGATTCCGTTGGTGCCGTAAGCATGGTTGAAGGCCTCGGCATGAACCTCATCGAGCTGAAGCCTTCGAGCCTCCGGCTGAAGCGGAACCACCTCCACGCCAAGCAGATGGCCAGGGTCGCGCAGAAAGCCCCAGCGCAGGGAACCGATCCCACCGGAACCCCCGGCCACGAAACCACCGATCGTCGCGCTCCGCCAGGTGCTCGGCAGCAGCCTCAACTGACGTCCGTGGCGGCGAAGTTCCTGATCCAGATCACGCATCAGGCAACCGGATTCCACGGTGACGATGCCCGTGTGTGAGTCAATCGTTCGAACCTGACGAAGTGCGGTGGTGAGCATGACCACCCCACCCTCCATCGGAACGCACTGGCCGTAGTTCCCGGTTCCGGCCCCTCGCACCGTGAGCGGAACCCGATGCTGAGCGCAGGCTGACGCCAACCTCTCCACCGCCTCAAGCGTCTGGGGCCTGACCACGAGATCCGCACGACACGAAGCCAGCCGGCTGATCAGAACCGGTGAGTAATCGAAGGCATCACGGGAATAGCGCTCCAGCTCGACAGGATCGTCCATCAGAACAAGATCCGGATCGTGGCTCAGATCATTCCGCAGGGCGATCAGTGCAACGGAACGTCCCATCGAGCGAATCAGGAAGTGGTCAGGGTCTAGCGCCCTGAGCAGCGATCCAGTGGCCGTTCACCAGAACCTCACGCCTGGGCGATGGGCGCAAGAGGTCTGACCAACTGTCCCCATCAATCCGGATGAGATCGGCGGGAGCTCCAGCCCCGATGCGACCATCCCACTCGAGCTGAAGCATGGATGCTGGAGCTGTGGTGAACGGGGCAAGGCCGAGGCGCTGCCATGGCAGAAGCTGGGTCAACGGCAAGGTTGCCGCCAGCAAAGCCAGGGGGTCGAAATCACCCCCAGGGAACCAAGGATCAGCAACATTGTCTCCAGCCACGGCGACGGTGACGCCGCGGCGCTGCAGCTGCCGAATCGGAGCCTGGGGCCGTTGAAGCGGAGTGGCATGCTCCGATCGCGCCAGCAGCCAGGCATTGGTGAGGGGCAGTGCAATCACCTGGAGAGCGGCCTCCGCCATGGCCTCCGCCAGCCGATCCAGCCTTCGCGGAGGGAGCAGCGCCAAGCTGCTGGCATGGCTGCAGGTCACGGGAACATCCACAGGACAGTGACCGAGGGCCCGCAGCAACTGACGCATGCCGGCAGCTGGATGCTGCTCCCCCTCATCGATGTGGAGATCGATCCCGCATCCCAGCCGATCCGCCAGGCGCAGCAGAACCTCGAGCTGATCAGCCGTGGCTGCCGTGGCCCGCGGCGGAGCCAGCACACCACCGAGACATCCCCCGCATTCAGCCACCTGAACCGCCAAATCTTCCGCTTCAGATGAACTCCAGAACTCCAGGGGGACCAAGGCCACGCACTGAAGATGGATGCGCTGCCGCCAATCCTGCTGCAAGGCCAGCAGCGCATCCCAGCTGGGACGAGCTCCAGGCCCACCGCTGTCGATGTGGGTTCGCATGGCCCGAACGCCACATTCGAAGGCTCTCTGCAGAGACTGTTCACCCCGCTGGTACACAGCCTCCTCGGTGCGCGTGGCATGTTCCTTGAGATTCGCGTTCAAAGCACCGAGGTAGGTCCCGCTGGGATTGGGGTGGGAACTCCAGGTGAAGGCTTTGTCGAGATGAACGTGAGCATCCACGAGCCTTGGTAGCACCAAGGCCTCAGGGGACACGTTCGGCGGATCCAGAGGGATCGGTGCCAGCAACTGGCCTCGATCCCATCGCAGTTGAACCGCGGTCAAACCTTCGGCGTTGCTGATCGGCAGCGAAGACCCCGGATCCAAATCCAACAATCCGGTGGGAATCCAAGCCGCCAGATGTCCGGAGCCGGATCCAGGCCTCATGGAAGGATCCTGTGCTGTCATTGCCCTGAGCCAGGTTGGCTTTCCGTTTTAAGGATGAAGAAACGGCCAGCGATGCCAAGGGTGAGCACATCCGCAGCGGGCAGGCGCATGCCAGGCAATAAATCCTGACCGCCGAGTCTGGTTTCGAAGAGGCTGGCAAGGCCGATATTGCGTCGCGTCGAAAAGCGGCCCGCCAGATCGGCGAGGGTCGCCTGCTGAGAGGCCACCATCTCGTCACAGTTGCGAATCCAGAGGCGAAGCAGCATGGGCAGCGATGGCTTCTCACACAGCTCCTCCGTTGCCAGACGCACCAATTGTTTCCCCGCGTAGGCCTCGTACTCCTCCATGGCCGGATTGGTCCAAGCCAGCGCTGCCACCCCGGCCAGTCCAGCCCCCATCGCCAGCAACGTCACTGCAGAAGGCTTCCATCGACGCAGGAAAGGAAACACCAAATCTGCTGAGACACGTGTTGGTAGATTCTCCTTGACGCGGCGGGCGTCGCCAAGTGGTTAAGGCAGCGGCTTGTGGCGCCGCTATTCGGGGGTTCGAATCCCCTCGCTCGCCCTCATCATTCAGCGGTTAAGGCTTCCAGAAGTGGAGCTGCTCCCCAGCGGATTGGATCAGTGCAGGTGAGTTTCAGATCTCGACTGATCTGCGCAACTGCAGCCGTCGCCGCCTGTTCATCCAGCCGGGCTGTGTTGAGCGCAATGGCGCGCACGCGCGGCGGGGGAAGCGCGCCCTCTGGACGGGCCATTGCAGCGAGAGCCTCCACCGTGGTCACCAGATCGCGAAGATCGGGGAGTGGAATCTGCGGCATCCGCTCGATGGTGCTCTGACCCGCCCGGTGCACCAGCAACAGCGCTGTGGGCTGAGTGCCTCGAAGCAAAGGCAGCGTGGCTGTGGACGCTGGATGACAGAGGGATCCCTGGCCTTCCACCAGCACAAGCCCATCGCGAGGGAGACCAGCAGCAGCACGGAGAACTGCAGCCTCAACAGCGCCTGCGGCGTAGTCCACACGCACAGCGTCGAGGGCGACCCCTTCACCACTGATCAAAATTCCGGCCTGACCGGTGCCAACGAAGCGAGCTGGACGAGAACGCAGCTCCGCCGCCTCCAGAAGGGCCAGGCAGGCGCTCATTTTGCCGACAGCCATGTCTGTTCCGACGGCCAGGAGGCGATGACACTCGAGCTGAGCCGCTCGAGCCTGGGCCACGCCAAGGCCTGCAGGTTCCCGTCGTAAATCCCAGATCCAGCGATCGGCACAACGGGCAGAAGCCAGTTCAGGGTCCTCGGCGAGCTGAGTGTGCAATCCACTGGCCAGATGCAACCCCGATCGCAAAGCAGCCAAAACATCCCGGCGCACAGGATCCGGCAGCCGCCCCCCCGACGGGGCCAAACCGATCACCGCCACCTCTGGTGCAAAGGCCATAGCGACAGGTAAATCAGCCACCACGGGCACATCGCGATCGATCCCCGTGATCTGCTGAAGAGATTGCCCGGCATGGTCAGGATCCACCACCGCAACGATCGGACCCTGGCGATGCCGAAGCATCGCCAGGCCTGTTTTTCCTGTGAGGCTCGCCAAGCCACCGTGCTGGAGCAGCACCAGCCTCATCTGCTCAAATCCTGGCGGCGCCTCAGCCCCGTGCATCGACTGCCGTGCGGTTGATCTCACAGGGGTAGCAAGACATCCCCAAGGCATAACCATCGGGACTATCCGATTCATCATTTGTTGAGGCAAACGTGATCTCTCTAGTAGGAATAGTTGAAAAGAAAATAGAAAAAATTTTTCACTAAAACTTGAAATGCCCCCTTGCACCTTCAAGCAACGCAGACAACCAATTGCATGGGCAAGTTCAACGAAAACTGCCGCCCACCAACGTGCTCTAAGACTTGGCAATCAAAGGACGAATTCCCAATCCACAATCTGAGGATGGTCGCAAACAATCGCCCTGCAGAAACAATCCGGCATAAGGATCATCCACCAGGTTGAGATGACTATCCAGATCAGGCCATCGAATGAGGGGCAACAACTGGGCAGCCGCGCCATTGAGCAATGAGCTGTCGGAATAACAGCCGACCATGAGATCAAGCCCCATCCGCTGCGCCACTTGGGCCATCAACAGGGCCTGCGTGAGGCCACCGGTCTTCAGAAGTTTGAGATTCACACCATCCACCACCGGGGCCAGGCGCAGGAGATCCTCCAGATCCCAGCAGCTTTCATCCGCCACCAACGGCATCGGACACTGCCGATGCAGATCAGCGAAACCCTCACGATCGCGTTCAGGGTCCGTGTCTGGAGCGAGTGGTTGCTCAAGCAGAACAACGCCGCAAGCAGACAGGGGCTCCAGCATTCGATGGGTCTGATCCCGCGTCCAGCCACCGTTGGCATCCACCTGCAGCTCGATGGGAACACCCCGCGCCTGGGAGCGGGTCTTGATCGCTTCAGCCACCGCCTTCAGCAGGTTCAGATCGTGATCCAACCCATCAGGGCTGCCGAGCTTGAGCTTCACCCGAGTCGCGGGAAGCTGCGCCCACCAGCGTTCCAAACGATCCAAAACTTGAGGCACAGCTGCCAGGCCCAAGGTGACGCTGGTGGCAACACCTGCCCCGCCGTCGAGCCCCCAGAGCCGCCATAGGGGGTGGCCCAGACGCTGGCCATGCCAATCCCAGAGCGCCAGATCCACAGCACAACGGGCCGGCGGACTCAGGGGTGCCAACAGGGGCTCGAACCGTTGCAGACATTCGGGATCGAGAGCCTCCAGTTGCGGCAGCAACGCGAGCAGCTCCTGTTCCACAGCCTCGAGGACAAAAGCTCGGTGACCGGTTTCGAATCCACCGGTCTCGCCGCGGCCGACCAACCCGTTGTGTTGGAGCGTGAGCTCCAACCGCACAACCGATGCCGTCGTGCCACGGCTGATCGTCAGCGGCACCGCCTTGGTGAGTGAAAACCGTCGCAGGGCCCAGCCCATGGCTTCAACGCCACCAATCCCCAAACTGACACAAGACCGCCGTGACTCAAACTGAAACGGCTTGAAACACTGCTTTGGTCGCCTCCGCTCCCCTCACCGCCGCCGCCGCGACCCGCCAGCGGGGCAGTTACTGGATCACCACCTTCGGCTGCCAGATGAACAAGGCGGATTCCGAGCGGATGGCCGGAATTCTCGAAGCGATGGGGTACAGCGAAGCTTCGGCAGAACTCGAAGCCGATCTGGTGCTTTACAACACCTGCACCATTCGGGATAACGCCGAGCAGAAGGTTTACAGCTATCTCGGTCGTCAGGCCCAGCGCAAACGCATCAATCCCAATCTCACGCTGGTGGTGGCCGGCTGCGTGGCACAGCAAGAGGGTGAATCGCTGCTGCGCCGTGTTCCTGAGCTCGATCTGGTGATGGGGCCGCAACACGCCAATCGCCTGGAGACCCTGCTCCAACAGGTGGACAGCGGCCAACAGGTGGTGGCCACCGAGGAGCACCACATCCTCGAAGACATCACAACAGCCCGCAGGGACAGCACGATCTGCGGCTGGGTGAATGTGATCTACGGCTGCAATGAGCGCTGCACGTACTGCGTGGTTCCTTCCGTGCGCGGCAAGGAACAATCCCGCCTGCCGGAGGCGATCAGGTTGGAGATGGAGGGTCTAGCGGCCCAGGGCTACAAAGAGATCACCTTGCTGGGGCAGAACATCGATGCCTATGGGCGCGATCTGCCGGGCATCACGCCGGAGGGGCGCCGCCAGCACACCCTTACCGACCTGTTGCATCACGTTCATGACGTGGAGGGGCTCGAACGGATCCGCTTTGCCACCAGCCATCCGCGTTACTTCACCGAACGACTCATCGATGCCTGCGCTGATTTGCCCAAACTCTGCGAGCACTTCCACATTCCCTTTCAAAGCGGTGACAACGATGTTCTGCGAGCCATGGCCCGTGGCTACACCGTGGAGCGCTACCGCCGCATCATCGACCGCATCCGTGAACGCATGCCCGACGCGTCCCTCAGCGCCGATGTGATCGTGGCGTTCCCCGGCGAAACCGATGCGCAGTACAGGCGCACCCTCGATCTGATCGACGAGATCGGGTTTGACCAAGTGAACACAGCCGCTTATTCACCTCGTCCCAACACCCCGGCAGCCGACTGGGACAACCAACTGCCTGAATCGGTGAAGGTGGAACGCCTCAAGGAAATCAACGCCTTGGTGGAGCGATGTGCGAAGGAGCGCAATGCCCGCTACGCAGGCCGCACCGAAGAAGTGCTCGCCGAAGGCATCAACCCCAAAGACCCCACTCAATTAATGGGCCGCACCCGCACCAATCGGTTGACCTTCTTCAACGCTGAGGGGCCCAATGGTGAGCTGCACCGTGCCGGCGATCTCGTTTCGGTGCACATCGATGCCGTGCGCTCTTTTTCCTTAAGCGGAACCCCCCTGCCCACCAACACAGAACGCTGATACCTTTGGCGCTCCGTGCTTTCGGGGTGTGTCATTGCTGTCGTCCAGTCCCGTCACGATCGGACTCGTTTTCGGTGGGCGTTCTGGTGAACATGATGTTTCGATCCGATCGGCAGCGACCGTGATCGGCGGCCTGCGCAGTGGTGCGAATCAGAACCGCTACGAGCTTCAGCTTGTTTACATCGATCGCGAGGGTCGTTGGTGGGGTCATGAAACTGCAGAGGGAGTGCTCAGGAGCGGAGAGGCCTTAGCGGATGTCTCTGGAGATGCCCCAAGCGGGTTTCAGGGTTTTCCCGAGCCGATTGATGCGATCGACATCTGGTACCCGGTGCTGCATGGCCCCAATGGTGAAGACGGAACGATCCAAGGCCTGTTCCAGCTGACGCGGAAACCGTTTGTGGGAGCCGGTGTTCTGGGCTCTGCAGTGAGCATGGACAAGCAAGCGATGAAATCAGCCTTCGCCGCCGCCGGGCTTGCTCAGGTGCCTTACATCGCCCTTGAGGCCTCTGCGCTCCAGGACCCATCCAGCCGCAAGACAGTGTTGGACCAGATCGAATCCGAGCTCAGCTATCCCGCCTTCGTGAAACCAGCCAACCTGGGTTCCTCAGTGGGCATCAGCAAGGTGCGAAACCGCAACGAGCTCGAAGCCGGACTGGACCTGGCCGCTGCCCACGATCCAAAGCTTGTGGTGGAGCAGGGAATCACGGCACGGGAGTTGGAATGCGCAGTTCTCGGAAGCCGTGAGCTCAAAGCCTCCGTGGTGGGGGAAATTCGTTTTGATGCCGACTGGTACGACTACGAAACGAAGTACACCGCTGGCAGCAGTTCAACCCTGATCCCTGCCCCGCTTTCAGAACCCGTGCACCAACGGATCCGCTCCCTTGCCACGAAAGCCTGTTCAGCCCTCAATGTGGATGGCATGGCCCGGGTTGATTTTTTCTACGAAGAAGCGGCAGACCGGCTCTGGATCAATGAGATCAACACCCTTCCTGGATTCACCTCCCAAAGCATGTATCCAATGCTTTGGGAGGCAAGCGGCTTAACACTCGAACAATTGCTGCACGAACTGATCCAAACAGCTGGACAATGATCTGCATGTCCATCGCCTGAACCATGAGCCACGGACTGCTCTGGCTACCGCTGCTGCTGGCCTTCGTGCTGCTCGCATCCCTTGGTTGGCTCGAACGGAGACGTCAAAACCTGTTCCGCAACTGGGCTGAGGGATCTGAGCTGGCCAAGCTGGATGGTTGCGGTGGAGCGCGTCTCAAGGATGGTGAGCTGCACTGGAGCAGTTTTGAAGCGGGACGTTTCCAGGAGCAGGGAAGCTTCGATGTTTGCCAGCTGGAATTGGTTGAGTTGATGGCACTGGCCTCAGGGGATGCACCTCTCACCGAGGAATCCCGGGGCCAATGCCGCCTGAGGCTGGTTGGTAAGGGCCTTCAGATGGATGTGCCCTTCTCCGATGCTGATCGCGCTCGTCGCTGGGGTGATCAGTTGATGGCCAAAGCCCGATGCGATCTATGAGGCCGTTGGCGTCCAAACAAAAAACACCACAGCGCGCGGTTTCACCTCAGATAGCCCGACGGAGGGAATTGCGGCGTCGTAGCCGACAGGCTCGACTGATTCAGCTGTGGAGGCTGTTTGTTCTGCTGCTTCTCAGCAGCGGAATGGGCTGGATCTTGCTTCGGCACGGATGGACCGTGGAAAGCGCAAACCAACTGCTCGTGAGCGGCGATGCAGGTGTTGATTGAGCCCGTGTGGCTCAGGCAGCAGAGCTGAACTTCCCCGTGCCACTGCTCGAGGTCAGTCCGCGAGAACTGGAGCTAAAGCTCCTTCAAACCCTTCCTGTTCGAACGGCACAGGTAAGGAGACACATGCTGCCCGCCCGCCTGGAGGTCACCCTGACCCTTCAGAAACCGATTGCTCGGGCAGAACGTCAACAGCCCACTGGGCGCGAACGTGGACTCGTTGACGCCCAGGGCCGCTGGATTCCAATCAGCGATGTTTCCCCGAAACCAGCCACGCGAATCACTGTCAAAGGTTGGTCGATCGAGCGACGGCCCCAGATCGCAGAACTGCTGCGGCAACGCGATCGCTTCAATGGAACGCTCAGAACGGTGATTCTTCAGCCTGATGGAGCAATCAGCCTGATCACGACGGGGCTCGGGCGCATTGACCTTGGCCGGGACACCTCACTCATGACAACTCAGATCGACGCCATTGCTCAACTCAATCAATCCATGCCGGCCCATCTGCTCAAAGACAGCAAGGGAAGACTGGACCTCAGCAATCCAGAGCGTCCTGAGCTGCAGTTGCCCGTCAAGAAATCACCGCCTGGAAGCAGCACTTGGCCGGCATCAACCAACTGAAATGATCCGTAGACCCAAACACGCTGAAGCTGGATTTTGTTGAGATGCAAGACGGGGACTTGTTGCAGAGACATAATGCGTCGACACCAAGCGGTTCAGCCTCGGCAATGGAGATTGTGAGCGGATCAGGAGCTTTCGAGGCAGCTGGCATCCAGCCAAGTCAATCCGCACGGATCGAAGTGATTGGCGTGGGTGGTGGTGGCAGTAATGCGGTGAACCGCATGATCATCAGTGACCTCGAGGGCGTGGGGTATCGCGTGCTCAACACCGATGCTCAGGCACTGATT
>ERZ802830.4371-NODE-4371-length-11380-cov-7.70331_pt1 | contig 11380 bp, 10 predicted proteins | sample MGYA00345654_ERZ802830 | MGnify/ENA primary metagenome ERZ802830 (study PRJEB30503, sample SAMEA104212375) | marine metagenome | biome: Westerlies Biome; feature: [SRF] surface water layer (ENVO:00010504) within the epipelagic zone...; material: water...
TTGGGCGGATAGCTCAGCTGGGAGAGCAATTGCTCGACACGCAATAGGTCGCAGGTTCGATCCCTGTTCCGCCCACCATTATTACGAAACTTAATAATCGTCTCGTCGCGTATTTTTCCCAAAGAAATTAATTAATATTAAAAGAAAAAAAATAGTAAGGATAAAATCCAAAATTAATAAAATTTCTTTTTAAGTATTTTACTGTTATAAAGACGTGTTATTTTATCAAAAATAAGGAAGTTTGTTTGATGTCAAAAAGAAAGTTCATAAAGAATACAGTAAAAACGATAATAACTGGTGGAGTAGTATCTTCTCCTTTATTTTTTCCAAATATAGTAAAATCAAAGAAAAAGCATACTTGGGTTGCAGTCTCAGCTTTTGATAAAGGTGGAATATTAGGAAGAGGGTTTCAGAGAGTTTGTGATGATATAACCAGAATATCTGGAGGAGAACTAACAATTAGACTTTTTCATGCAAATGAATTAGTGGGTGCATTTGAGTCATTTGATGTAGTTCAAAGTGGAACTAGTCAGTTAGGTTTTGGGTCACCATATTATTGGGCTGGAAAGTCGAACCCAATAACCTTCCTTTCTGGCATACCTTTTGGACTTAATGCACAAGAGATGAATGCATGGTTTTATCATGGTGAAGGAATAAAATTAGCGGATAAAGTATATAACGATTTTAATTTGAAATTTTTTCCCGCAGGAAATACTGGCAACCAGATGGGTGGTTGGTTTAATAAAAGAATTAGATCCGTTGAAGATTTTAAGGGGTTGAAATTTAGAATGCCTGGATTGGGTGGTGAGGTTCTAAAAAGTTATGGAACAAATGTTGTGCTACTACCTGGAAGTGATGTTGTTCCTTCGCTTACTTCAGGAACAATAGATGGTACAGAATGGATAGGCCCTGCCGCTGACCTCGGAAAGGGTCTTCATCAAGTGTGTAAATATTATTATTACCCTGGATGGCATGAACCAGGAACTTGTCTAGAGGCATTTGTTAATTTAAAGGCTTTTAATGAGCTTAATGGTGACCATAAAAGACTTCTTGAAATGGCTTTTAAAAAATCTAATAGCGATATCGCATCTGAGTTTTTTGCTAGAAACTGTTATGCCGTGATGAGATTAAAAAAAGATTTTAACGTAAATTTCACAAAGTTTACAGATCTAACATTAAAGCTTTTGAAAAGAAAATCAGATGAAGTGGTATCAGATTTTTCTAAAAAAGATAAACTGTCCAACGAAATATTCGAAGACATTATTAAATTTAGAAAAAACGCTATGTTTTGGTCTGATTTTTCAGAAAAAAATTATCTAGAAGCAAGAAGTATGTAGACGTTTACAATTGGCTCGGAAGCCAAGTTATTATATTAGGAAAAAAATACATAAGTAATATTAAAAGAAGCTGCAAGGCTATAAAAGGTATAACACCTTTATATATTTCAGAGGTTTTTATTTCTTTTGATGCAACTCCACGTAAATAAAATAATGCAAAGCCAAAAGGAGGAGTTAAAAAGCTTGTTTGGATATTTATAGCTATCATAATTCCTAACCAAATAGGATCAAACCCCATAGCAATCAAGGAAGGCGCTACGATAGGAATTATTACAAAAATTATTTCGAGAAAATCAAGAAAAAATCCAATTATAAAAATTGTTATCATAACTAAAAATAGAGAATAAGTTGGGCCGCCTGGGATGTTGGTTAAAAAGTCTTCAACAATCCTATCCCCACCAAAACCTCTAAAAACTAGAGAAAATAATGATGCTCCGATCAAGATAAAGAAAACCATTGAGGTTATCTTTAATGATTCAATTGAAACGTCATGAATGCCTTCTATACCAATTTTTTTTTGAATTTTTGCAATAATTAACGACCCTATAGCTCCTAATGCTGCAGATTCAGTTGGAGTAGCTATTCCAAATAAAATTGATCCTAGAACGACAAAAATCAAAGTAATAGGAGCAATAATTAGTTTAAAGATCTCTTTAATTTCTATTATCTCATCTGATATATGCCTTGGAATAGGAAAAGCATTGAGTTTGATTCTAGAATAAATAAAAACCCAAATTCCATACAAAAATACAAGAGTTAATCCAGGGAATATTGCTCCTGAAAATAAATCAATACTACTTACTGGATCAGGAGCTAAATCACCTTTTATTTGTGCTGCTTGTTCATTTGCTCCTTGAAGAATATCTGCTAATAATACTAAAACTATTGAAGGAGGAATAATCTGACCTAGAGTACCACTAGCACAAATTATTCCTGTAGATATTTTTTTATCATAACCCCACTTCATCATCAGTGGCAAAGATAATACACCCATTGTTACTACTGTAGCACCAACAATTCCAGTTGATGCAGCCATGAGCATTCCCACAAAGAGCGTAGAATAGGCAAGTCCCCCCTTTTTACCCCCCCATACCTTTGACAGATTTATTAGTAATGAGTCAACTACTCCAGATTTCTTCATCATAACTCCCATAAAAATAAAAAGAGGCACTGCTATCAATGTTTCATTTGTAACAATGCTGAATATTCTATTTGGAAGAACACCGAGAAGAATTACCGGAAAAAGATCAAGCAAGTAACCAAGATAAGCAAATATAATTGATGTTCCTGCTAAAGTTAATGCAACTGGGAAACCCAATATTAATAATACTGCAAGCACTAGAAATAAGGATAATGCCATTAGCTCATGACTAATTATTTCCATTTTCACCCTTAATTATTTTATAAATATTATTTAAAACTTGAATTATAAGAGTGACTCCCATGAAAAATATTAAGAATTTTAGGATATAAATAGCTGGTAATCCACCAGTTTCTTTTGAGGACTCTGATAGAAGATACGATCTATAAAAATAATCGTAACTATAATTAATTAATAATGCACAAAAAGGAAGAGTTAAAAATATATGACCAAAAATGTTTACTATATTTTTATATCGATCACTTGCATTACGGTAGAATAGATCAATTCTTACATGACCATTATGTTTGAGGGTAAAAGAAACTCCTAAAAGAATTATTGATGCATGCATCCAGATGTAGAGATCCTGAAGCCATACATAGCCAATTGAAAAGAAATATCTCAAAATAACAGATAGTGTTATTATCAAAATTAAAAAGAAAATTAATATACTTGAAACTTTTCCTATAAGCTCAATTAGACTGTCTGCCTTTTTTGAAACAAGTTTTAAAATTTTCATTTATCTTTTTGATTAATTGACATTCTTTTAAAATAATTTTATGAGTTATAGATTAATATAAGTAATAAGCATATGAAAGTTTTAAGATCAATAAAATCTGCAAAGACTAGACATAGAGACTGTAGAGTAGTTAAAAGAAAAGGGAGACTCTATGTTATAAATAAAACTGACTCTAGATTTAAAGCTAGGCAAGGTTAGTTTATTTTCGCAATCCTAAGATTATTGGTTGAGCCAGAAACACCGATTGGTGCACCGGCCGTAATTACAACGCTATCACCTTTTTTAACGATGCCTTCTTTTTTTGCAAGCTGACATGCGTTCTCTATCATCCCTGAAAAACTCTTTGGCTCCAAAGCATGAATAGTATGCACACCCCAAATCAGTGCTAGTTGACGAGCAATTAATCTGTCTGGTGATAATCCAATAATTGGAACACTAGGTCGTTCTCTTGATGCTCTCTTTGCAGTTGTTCCAGACCTTGTATAAGTAAATATTGCTTTCGCTGAAACTGTTTTAATCACATTAGATGCTGCAGAACTTATCGCATCTGATGTAGTTTCTTCCAAAGATACTTTTTTATTATTTAAAGATTCTCTGTATGAAGAATCTCCTTCAACTCCTCTAATAATTCTGTCCATAATCTTAACTGATTCTATTGGATATTTACCAGCTGCAGTTTCAGCTGATAACATTAAGCAGTCTGCACTATCATAAACGGCTGTTGCAACATCAGATGCCTCTGCTCTTGTAGGAGAAGGGGAACTGATCATTGAGTCAAGCATTTGTGTTGCAACAACAACTGGTTTTCCTTGATCTCTTGACGCTTGAACTAATTTTTTTTGGATTATGGGAACGTCTTCTGGGGGCATCTCAACACCTAGATCACCTCGTGCAACCATAGCTGCATCAGAATGCTTTAAAATTTCATTCATTTTTTGTATAGCCAAAGGTTTTTCAAATTTAGCCATAATAGCGGTTTGGTTCCCAACTAATTTTCTTAATTTAATAATATCATCAGCTTTTTGAACGAATGAAAGAGCAACATAATCTAGACAAAGATCAAGAGATAATTCTAAATCTTTGAGATCTTTTTTTGTTAAAGAAGATAGTTTTAGGAATGTTTGAGGAATATTAACACCTTTATTATTTGAAATTTTTCCACCATTAATAACTTCAGTTATAATTTTTCCAGACTCGACTTTTTTTACAAATAACTTTATTTTTCCATCATCAATTAAAATTTCTGAGTTAACTTTAACTGAACTAAAAATTTCAGGATGAGGTAGACAAACTCTTTTATTAGAACCAAGTTGTGTATTTAAATCTAGGATAAACCTGTCATTAGATTTTAGGATAAAATAAGGTTTAGAAAACTTTCCTATTCTTAATTTAGGACCCTGTAAATCTCCAAGAATTGCTATTGGTCTTCCTATTCTTTTTTCATACTGTCTTATATGAAAAACTCTTTTTCTGTGTTCTGAATGTGATCCATGGCTAAAATTCAGTCTAAATATATCAGCTCCAGCTTTGAAAAGTGAATGAATTTTTGAGGGGGATGATGATGAAGGACCCAAAGTTGCAATTATTTTTGTATTTCTTTCCCTTAACATAAGCAATTAACATATATTATATTACAGGAATAGACTATTATAAAAGTCACTATAAAGAAAAAAATTATGGAAAAAATCTCAAACGAAGTTTTTAGTTATTTTGATTTTAAAAAAGAAAATTCTTCAAGAGAAGAAATACTTTTTATTTGTGACCATTCATCTAATCAAATACCAAATACATATAATAATCTAGGCTTAGATAAAAAAAGTATATCATCACACATAGGTTTTGACATTGGATCAAGACTATTAACAATTCAATTAACTAAACAATTAAAAGCTTGTTGTTTTGTATCTAATTTTTCACGTTTATTAATAGACCCTAATAGGAAACTTAAAGACGATGATTTAATATTAGAAGAATCCTTTGGGACAAAGGTGCCAGGAAATCTTAAAATAAAAAAAGAAGAAAAGAATAAAAGAATAAATAAGTTTTACACAAAATATCATATATCTTTGAGTAAGGTAATTAATAAACTAGCTTTAAAAAAGAAAATAAACTTGATATCAATTCATAGTTTTACTCAGAAATATAAGACTTTTAATAGACCCAACGAAATAGGGCTTTTATGGAATAATGATATTTCCTTATTAGTGCCAATGTTAAAATATTTAAATTCGCTAAATATAAATGTAGGTAACAATTACCCCTATTCAGGTCATCTCTATAATCATACATTAGATTTTCATTCAGAAAAAAAAAAATTACCTAATTTAAGTATAGAAATTAGAAACGATTTGATTTGTAATCAAAAAGGAATTAATAAATGGACTAGTATTTTAAAAAAATCTTTTGAAACTATTTTAGAAAGTAGAAGAAAATGAAAAATGAAGATCAAATACAACTTGAAGCAGCAACCTATAGAAGACTAGTTAAACATTTGCAAGAAAATACAGATCTTCAAAATATTGATTTAATGAATTTAGCAGGTTTTTGTAGAAATTGCTTATCAAAGTGGATGACGGAAGAAGCAAAATTACTAGATATTAAAATAGATTATGAAGAATCAAGAAATAAAGTATATGGAATGTCTTACTCTTCATGGAAAGAAAAATTTCAAAAACCGATAAAATAAAAATATGAATATTTTATTAACTGGTTGCGCAGGTTTCATTGGTTTTCATACAACAAAACTTCTTCTAAATAAGGATCATATCGTTATTGGAGTAGACAATTTAAATAATTATTACGATGTTAAATTAAAATTAAGTAGACTTAATCAATTAAAATTAGATGACAAATTTATATTTATAAAGTCGGATATACAAAACAAGAATCTATTAAAAAATAAGAAACTTAAACAGATTGAAATTGATTGTGTGATCAATCTGGCAGCTCAAGCTGGAGTAAGGCATTCATTAAAAGATCCTTATTCATATATTGATTCAAATCTTATGGGCCAGTTAAATATCTTAGAGATTGTGAAAGAAAGAAAAATCAAGAAATTTATTTATGCAAGTTCTTCCTCTGTTTATGGAGGAAATAAAGAACTACCTTTTTCAACTAAACAAAGAGTTGATAGTCCAATGTCATTATATGCAGCAACTAAAAAGTCTACGGAACTTTTGGCAGAATGTTACTCAAAACTATATAGAATTCAATGTATCGGCTTGAGATTCTTTACTGTTTATGGACCTTGGGGTAGACCTGATATGGCAACGTTTATTTTTACAAAAAAAATTCTGGAAAAAAGAAAAATAGATATCTTTAATTTTGGTAAGATGAAAAGAGATTTTACATATATTGATGATATAGTTAATGGAATTAATGGTTCTATTCTTTATGAAAGTAAAAAAGAATTTTACCACAATGTTTATAATCTCGGAAATAATAACTCAGAGGACCTTCTAGATTTTATTGAAATTATAGAAAAAAATCTTGGAATTAAAGCAAAAAGAAACTTCTTGCCACTTCAACCTGGAGATGTTCCAGAAACTTTTGCGGAAATTAGTCAAAGTAAGAAAGACTTAAAATTTAAGCCTACTACAAAGATAAAGGATGGGATTCCAAAGTTTATAAAATGGTATAAAAGTTATTATAAAATAAATTGATGATTCTAGTTTAAAATCATTTTTTAAAGATTAAATAGATAATATCTTTAGGTAATAATTTTTGTAAAAGAAAAAAGATACTTAGCCCAAAAGATAGCAAGAGGACTAATAATTTATTTTTATGACTAGATTTAATTCTTTCTTTATTCTTAAAACTTACAGAATCAAGATGACCAGTAAAAACAATATGAAAATTGTGGCCCTTAAATAGTTCAATAAGATTTTTTTTATTAAAATAACTCAAATGTGGAGAAGACATCCCTTTTTGCCAAAGCCTATCATAAAATTTATTTAAACCAAATTTATACAAAAATTCTGACAATCTAAAAATTATGCCCTGAGATGATGGAAGGTTAATTAAAATGATACCGTCATCTGTAATCATTGTTTTTAACTGTTTTACAACAACGTGTATGTTTTTAAGGTGCTCGAAAACATCATTAAAAATAATTACATTATATTTTTTTTCTAGTAAGATATTATTTTTTAATGGCATACTGAGTTTTAGCAAATTTACCTTAAATTTTAATTTTAGATAATTAAGGCTTTTTTCTGATGCCTCTGAACCAGTGATTTTTATTTGTTTTTTAATACATTCTTCAATGAAGTAACCATCTCCAGAACCAATCTCTAATAAATCCGGTTTTTTTTGGTAGGTTTCGATAGTTTTAATTAATTTTTTAAAGTTTTTTTTTCTAAGGTCACTTATTCCTTTAACGTCTTGTCCTACCCCTGGTTTTAATGAAGACATGTAGAAATTACAATTTGGACATTTAAGAACATAAGGAGTAATTTTATTAGTATTAAATTTGCAAATTATACATTCCAAAAATAAATCCTCCATAATCTTAAATTAATACAGTTAGTTTATACAACAGTTAGTTCTTACAATGATACAAAAATGAAATAAAAACATAGATTAATAGAGTGCATTTATTTGTTCTTTATAAAACTTAAAAACTTTTTCTCTTTTTATTTTTAGTGTTTGAGTAAGAAAACCATTTTCATATGTGAATTGATCAAAAATTATCAAATACTTTCTTATTTTTTCTGTTGCGTTAAGTTTTTTATTTGTAGCAGATACTTTTTCTTTAATTATTTCTTTTTTTGCATTTTTTTTTAAGACAATAATTGCTACCAGGTATGGTTTAGAGTCACCAAAAACTATAGACTGTTCAATTTCTTCATGGAGAATTAAATGGTTTTCTATTTTTTGTGGAGAAATGTTTTCTCCACCTGAAGTAACAATTAAATCTTTTTTTCTACCATTAATAATAGGTCTGTTTTTTTGATCAAAATAACCTAAGTCCCCAGTATGCAGCCAATTATTTCTTATTGTTTCCTCAGTGAGTCTTTGATTTTTCCAATAACCTTTCATAACATTTTCTCCTTTAACAAGAATTTCTCCAATAGAACTAATTTTTACTAAAACATTTTTTACTGGCTTACCTACAGTTAGTGTTTTGTTTTCTTTTAAACTGTTACAACTAATTAATGGCCCTGCTTCAGTTTGTCCATAACCCTGTAATATATTGCAGCCCATATTTAAAAAAAAATTACCAATATCTGGGTCTAATGCCGCTCCACCAGAAATAAATGTTTTAAGATTCCCACCAAAAATCCTTTTAATTTTATTTCTAATCATACGTTCTAAGAAGTAATCTATTAATTTTTCACTAAAAAATAATTTTTTAATTCTTTTTTTTTCTCCCAATCTTAAGGTTTCCTTGAATAAAAGTTTTACTAGAAAACTCTCTTTTTCAAATTTTGAGTTAATTTTTTTAAATATATTTTCGTATAGCCGAGGTACAGCTGTAACTAGAGTTGGCCTGATATCTAAAAAGTCTCTATTAATTTTATCCAAGGACTCACAATAATAGATCTTTGCCCCAATACTTAATGGGAAATATAAACCTGCCATTCTTTCATAGGAATGCGATAACGGTAAAAATGAAAGAAATTTTTCATTTAATACTCTTATGCCTTTAAGCAGTTCAAAAGCTGCTTCACAATTATGTATGATAGCTCCATGAGAAAGCATGACTCCTTTGGGTTTTCCACTTGTTCCAGAGGTGTAGATTATAGAACAGATATCTTTTTTATTAATTTTAGGTATGCGTATTTTTGAAAATTTTTGAGAATAAACATTTTCAAAAGATACGAAATTTGGATTATTATCAATAAAAAATATTTTTGATCTAAACTTCGAGAGTATTGAAATATTTTTTTTATATATCTTAATATTCTCAATTATTATCATACTAGGATCGCTATCTAATAAAATAAATTTATTATCATCAATGTTATTGGTAGAAAAGCTTGGAACAGTAATCCCCCCAATCGATAAAATAGCCATATCAGAGATAAACCATTCAACTCTATTACTGGTTATTAATAAAACTCTATCGTTTTTTCTTACATTCTTACTTTGTAAGAAAGAGCTTATCTTTATTATTTTTTGATAGAGTTCGGAAAAAGAATAACCTTTCCATATATTAGCTTTTCTTGAATATAAAAAATTATTAAATGGAGTTTTTTTTAATTGAAATTGAAAAAGATCACTTAAGTTTGAAATTTTTTTATAATCTACTATATTTATTTCTTGATCCATAAAAGTATCATAAACTATTATTAACTAAATGTTGAGCAGGGAGATATGAAAAATTTAGAATTGCCGATATGGGATTTGACAGATTTTTATCCATCAAGTGATTCAAAAGAGTTTAAGGACGATATTTCATTACTTGACTCTGAGGTTGTTAATTTTTGTAAAAAATACAAAGGAAAAATTTCAAGGGTTGAAACTAAAAAAATCGATAAAGTCGTCTCTGAATATGAGAAAATTGAAGAACTGATAGTTAAAATTAAAAGTTATATATTTTTATTCCATTGTACAGATCAACTAGATCCTAAAAAGACTATTTTTTACCAAAAAACTCAAGAAAAAGTTAATCAAATAGAAAGTAAATTAATTTTTTTTACGTTAGAAATAAATAAGTTAAATCAAACAAAGCTAAATAAGTCTTTCAAATCTAAGTATTTATCTTGGATAAATATACAAAGACAATTTAAAAAGTATCAAAAAAATGAATCGATTGAGAAGTTATTAATTGATAAATCTACTACAAGTTCAAATGCCTGGATTAGATTGTTTGATGAAACAATGGCGAGATTAAGATTCGATTTCAATGGAAAAAAATTAAATGAAACTGAAGTTTTAGATTTATTATCTTCAAGTGATGCATCAAAAAGAGAACAAGCAGCAAAAGTTTTTGGTAAAACGTTAAAGGATAATATTCATTTATTTTCTATAATAACAAATACTCTTTCGAAAGACTTACAGATTGAAAATTCATTACGTGGATTTAAAAGTTGTGACTCGTCAAGACATCTTAGCAATCAAGTGGACCCTGAAGATGTCGATTGTTTAGTGAAAACAGTTAAAAAAAACTATGCTGACCTCTCTCATAGATATTATAAGTATAAAGCAAAAGTTTTTAACGTTAAAAGATTAAATTTTTGGGATAGAAACGCACCTTACCCAAAACAAAAGTCTCAAAATATTAGTTGGAAAACTGCAAAAGAAATAGTTGAAAAAGCTTACAAAGATTTTGATGTAAAAGTCTATGATATAATAAAACTGTTTTTTTCTAACTCATGGATTCATGCCCCAGTTTCTAATGGTAAAATGTCTGGTGCATTTGCCCATCCAGCAACGCCATCTTTGCATCCATATATTTTGATAAATTATCAAAATAAAGTCAGAGATGTAATGACTCTTGCTCATGAGTTAGGTCATGGTGTTCACCAATATCTTGCTAATGATAAAGGTCTTTTATTATCTGATACGCCATTAACTCTTGCAGAAACAGCAAGTGTGTTTGGAGAGATGCTTACTTACAAGTCAATTTTAAAAAAAGCAAATACAGATTTACAAAAAAAAAATATTTTGAGATCTAAAATAGAGGATATGTTGAACACTGTTATTAGACAAATAGCGTTTTATGAATTTGAAAAAGAAGTTCATACACAAAGAAACAATGGAGAGTTATCGGTTGACGAAATAAACAGTATTTGGCTAAAAACTCAAAAAGAAAGCTTTGGAGAATCTATTAAAATTTCTGGAGATTATAAATATTTTTGGGCTTATATCCCACATTTTATTCATTCACCATTTTATGTGTATGCCTATGCTTTTGGTGATTGTTTAGTTAACTCACTTTATGCTAAATATGAAAGTGGAGACGAGAATTTTAACGAGAAATATATAGATATGTTACGTTCAGGAGGGGCACGTAATTATAAAGAGTTGTTAAAAGAATTTGATCTAAACCCCAAAGATCCTCAGTTTTGGCAAAGCGGATTAAATATAATAAAAAAACTAATAGATGATCTTGAACAATTAGTATAAATTATTTTAATTTTAAAAATTTATGATGAAATTAGTAATTCCTAGAGAGAAACATGCGTCTGAAAATAGAGTAAGTATTACTCCAGATTG
>ERZ802830.4373-NODE-4373-length-11378-cov-10.5591_pt1 | contig 11378 bp, 5 predicted proteins | sample MGYA00345654_ERZ802830 | MGnify/ENA primary metagenome ERZ802830 (study PRJEB30503, sample SAMEA104212375) | marine metagenome | biome: Westerlies Biome; feature: [SRF] surface water layer (ENVO:00010504) within the epipelagic zone...; material: water...
GTGTCAGCTGGTCTACGAATCAATGGTGATGTGAAAGTAACAGCATTGGTCACCAATGACAGTGCAGGCGTTCAAATGTCTCTAGCACTTCAGCCCGGATCATATGAACTTGCACCATTCTTTCAAGCAGAAGATGGCAAACAGGTTGGGGCGTATTACTGTATCGTGACAGGGCCAACGCAGCCGTAGCGCTGTAGTGGTTCTACGACAGCAAGCTGCTGTTTGAGAGGCTTACGGTCGATTCCGTGGTCTCCCGAATAGCGGACTCTGCCGCATGGAGCAGATCAGTAAGCTCTGAAGAGCGAATCGATAACGGTGGCATGATGACAACCGTATCGCCGAGCTGTCTCAAGAGTGCGCCGTGCTGCCGGGCTGCCAGGCAGACAGTTGCTCCCATTTTGCTTTCCCAGGGGTAAGAACGGCCCGAGTTCTTATCAGCGACAAGATCAATGCCGGCGACGAGACCGCATTGACGGGTGTCGCCAACATGAGGGAGTTGAGAAATTCGAGCAACATGATCCTGAAGTTGCTGGATCCGCTCCGGGAGTTGTTCCAACACTCCTTCTTCTTCGAAAATCGCGAGAGACTCTAATGCAACTGCTGCAGCTAGTGGATTCCCTCCAAATGTATGCCCGTGGTAGAACGCGCGGCCGTCCTGGTGACTGCCGAGAAACTGTTCCCATATCTGTGCGGTTGTGATGGTTGCAGCCATGGGAAGGTATCCTGCAGTGAGTCCTTTTCCAAGACAGAGAATGTCAGGTGAGACATCTTCTTGCTCGCAGGCGAACATGGTCCCTGTGCGTCCAAATCCAACTGCAATCTCATCAAGAATCAACAGAATCTGAAAGCGTTCGGTTAGTTCGCGAACAGCACGAAGAAATCCGGGGGGATGAACAAGAATTCCACCTGCCGCCTGAACGAGTGGCTCCATGATCAGAGCAGCAATTTCACTCCCTTTGTTTTTGAAGAGATTTTCAAGTTCGGAGAGCGTCGCTTCTGCCGTGGTGTGTCGGCTGCTCGGGTCTATCCGAGGGCCACCATCGCCAGTCGATGACAATGAATCAGTCATGCCCGGGCCAGGCACTCGAATCGCTTCGAATGTCAGTGGTGAGAAAATTGATGTGAATCGATCGACGCCACCGACGCCGATCGCACCAAGGGTATCTCCGTGGTAGGCCTCGCCGAGTGAAACAAACTTTGTGCGGTGTTGACGAGATCGGTGAGAAAGGGCCTCCCCTTCTATCCCTGACTGATGCCAGTATTGAAAAGCAATCTTCAGCGCTGCCTCAGTGGCTGAGGAACCATCACTGGAGAAGAAGACTTTTTCGAGGCCGATGGGCGTAAAATCGGCGAGTCGCTGGGCAAGACGCACCGTTGTGGGATTTGAGAGTCCAAGGTTGGTTGTATGCGCGACCTTGGCGAGTTGGTTGGTGATTGCAGCATCAAGTCGTGGGTGCCGATGGCCATGGACATTACACCACATGCTGGCAGAACCATCGATATACCGATTGCCCTCTGTGTCGAATAAATAGACGCCATCTCCGCGTTCAATAAGGAGTGGCTCGTACTCGGCCATTTGCGTGAACGCGTGCCAGACGAGATCTTTATCCCATGCGTATAGGTCGTTCTGGTCTGGATGGTGCTTAGGCATGGTCGGTTTCAACAGTGATGAATCGTGCACTGGATGAATCGTGCACTGATTGTACAAAAGTTTTGATTGCTGGTGCCGGATACGGCTGGAGTGTGGCGACTGCTCAATCCTGGTGGGTTGATGTCAATCTATTTTACGCGTTGCAGTGTATTATATGTCCAGGAACGCAGGTATTTACATGATTGTTTGACGAGGCTGTGTTCTTAGCGGCTCATTGCCTATCTTTATAAGAGAGAGGGTTTCGCACACGTGCTATGTATAAGAACACGAGGTTAGTCGACATTGTTCTTACAAATCCTCCTCATTGATTGTCTTCGAAATGGAATACCTGTGACCCCTTGCTATTTGTCAATTTGTTCGATGGCGCTGACGGGGCGTGGTGCGTCTTCAGTATTACAAGTGTTTGTGTTGATGGTTGTGGCGGCGTGTGTTTCCGGATGCGGTCCAGACGCGGCAGTCAAGAGCACGGACATTCGTCGGTATGTCGTGCCCAAGGAAAAGACGCTGTCTGCAGATGATATAGCTCAGGCAAACCGTCAATCGACCGGTCTGAATCAGTCAAGGCAGATTAACTACACGCTTCCAGAGGGATGGGCTGAGGTGTCAGGGCCGTCAGGCATGCGTCTTGCAACTCTTGCTATTGGAGATGGCAAGGACGGGCAGGAGATCTCGATCATTCCTGCCTCCGGAACCAACCGCAGTAATGTTGAGCGGTGGCAGAAGCAGCTCGATAAAGACGCCTCTGCTGAAGAGATTGCCGACCGTGTTGATAGGGCAATGGCAAAGGCCGGAAGTGTTGATGTTCAGGGACAGAAGGCAACAATCGTCTTACTTACCCAATCAGTAGAAGATGATGAAAAAGTCGGCGAATCAATACTCGGTGGCATGCTCCCGATGGATGAAAGCAGAACCTTGTTCGTCAAGTTTCGTGGTCCGGCTGAAGTGGCCCGGAAAGAACAAAAGAGGTTCGTTGCGTTTATGGCGTCTCTACGACTGCCTCAAATCAATGCGGAACAAGCAGACTCAAGTAATTGAAGGCAAAGGGTTCTGATTATGGCGACAGGTAGTATGCCCATTCGATCGATGGCTTCATCTCGAACCGCAGATGGCTCCCTCCAAAAGACCGCGTGGGAAGGGTTGCGGGCACTCGGGTCATTGAAGATCACGGTCATCATGTTTCTTGCAGCAACCTTTCTCCTGTTCGTAGGGACACTCGCACAAGATGAGAAGAGTCTTCCAGAGGTGAAGGCTGAGTATTTCAATTGCTGGTTCGCACAAGTGCCGTTTTCAGACTTTTTCCCGGTGACTGTTTTTGGAGAATCATCACTTACCGGTTGGTTTCCATTTCCCGGTGGCGCAACGATTGGATTTATTCTCCTGATCAATCTGATTGCGGCAAAGGCCACCCGCTTTCATATTGCCTCAAAGGGTTCAAGGTTGCTGTGGGGCACGGTGGTGTCGGTTGTCGGTGGGCTTCTAGCTCTTTTGGTCATACTCACAGGGCATCGAACAGATGGTCTGCAGGGAAAGCCACCGCTCGCCTATGAGACAGTCTGGCAACTCATGCAGGTAGGATCAGCTGTCGCGGCGGTGGGCCTTGCAGCCGTGGCTCTTACTGGCAATCGGCGTCGACTTGTTCGCATTTCACTTGCCATTGCGGCGATCAGTGCTGGCTGTGCTGCTGTCGGCATGTTGTTCGGTGGTGAATCATGGCGGATGAACGAGCCGGGTTTACGGATCATGTGGCAGTTGATGCAGTCAAGTGTCGCCTCGCTTGTGCTGTTGGCTGGTCTGATCATGGTTTTTGGTGCCCGCGGTGGAAATGTGCTGATTCACATAGCTGTCGGCATGCTCATGTTTGGTCAGTTCGCGTTCGGTGATCGGCAGATCGAAGAACGCTTGAATTTGGTTGAGGGGCAGGCATCGAATATGGTGTGCCGCACAGATGAGATCGAACTTGCCTGCGTCGAGGTAGCGGAAAAGACCGAAGCAACAGAGTCGGTCACTGCGATTTCCGGGCGGTTGATCAAGGCTCGTGAAGGTGGCGAGGCTCTTGCGCTAGAGAATCTCCCGTTTGATATAAAAATTGTTGAGTACTTCACAAACGCGGCAGTGACTCGCGTCGGTCCATTTGCCGAGAACCGTGCTACTGCTGGACTTGGTACACGTTGGCTGGCGATTGCCAGACCGCCTGAAGGGGGCGCATCTTCAAAAAGTAATGTGGCGGCTGCGTATGTGCAACTCACTGACCGAAAAGACGGAAAAGATCTCGGTGTCTTTCTGGTGTCACAGTTCATGAATGATCGTAGCCAATTATTCATGGAGGCAGAGGGAGATGTGTGTGATACAGTTGACACCGCCTCAGGGCCATGGCGGATCCAGTTACGGTTTCGCCGGGCATACAAGCCGTACGAGGTCCGGCTCGATGATGTCCGGCGGATTAACTATTCAGCAAGTGAAACGCCTCGCGACTATTCTTCTTTTGTCACCTTTACGGATGAATCAACCGGTGCGGAGCAGCCCGGCCGAATCTGGATGAACAACCCGGTCCGCTACCGAGGAGAAACCTTTTTTCAAAGTAACTATTCGAAGGTTCAGCTTGCCGACGGCAGTGTCAGTGAGATGACAGGGCTGCAGGTGGTTGAAAACGCTGGCTGGCTGATTCCGTACGTTGCCTGTGTACTTGCTTTCTGGGGAATGCTTGCTCACTTTGGTGGTACCTTCGTCCGGTTTGCAGATCGTCACGAGCGCGAAGAAGAGAACCAATCACCTGCCAATGAAACTGCTGCCACTCTTGTCCGGGGTGGTAAGAATGAGAAAAAACGTCGTGCTGATCAAAGACGTGGACCAAACACCCTCAGCAAAAAAGTATGGTTGGCTCCGGTACTTGCCCTCTCTCTTGTTGGCCTCATCGCTTTGCCAGCAGCCCGTGTGAAAAAGACATCAGCCGACAAATCAGACTGGAGAAGCGCTGGTGAAATTCCAGTTATGCACGAAGGCCGGGTGAAGCCGCTTGATACGGTAGCTCGGAACACACTTCAGCTTCTAAGTAATCGTACGTCTTTAAAAATGCCAGAGACAGAACAGGGCCCAAGCGGAACAATATCGGCCTCGCAGTGGCTTCTTGCTGCGATGGCGGATACGGACTGGGTAGGTAATGCACCCGTATTTCGAATCGATGCACGTGAAGTGCTTGATCTGTTTGACCTAACCCGCCGGTCTGGACATCGGTATACGCTAAATGAATTACAAGGTGGCAGGGAAGCCCTGCAGAAGCAGATTGCCAAAGCGCGTGAGATCCTGCCGGAGCAGCGAACGTTCTTCCAGAAAAAGTGTGCAGAAATTAATCGTAAAATGATGGTCTACGATGTCATTCGGTTTGCATACGACACGCCGACACCACCGCGTATTGACGGTGTTGATGAAGAAGCCCGCCAAGAAGCAATTGAGCAATTACGACTGACGATACAACGATCACGACTTCTTGATAATGAGCATCCTCCGGCTGTGATTCCGCCGCAGGAAGTAGCACCTCCAGATCAGGTGTCGGCGGGCCCTGCGAATGAGTGGCAGTCGCTCTATTCCGCCGTGACCAGAGCAATGGTGGCGCGAATGTTCGATGGTCGCGAAGGACAGCCGGCCTACCGACCAAACCCAGCAATTTTTCCGTTTCTGGAACTTTTAGCAGTCGTTGATAACCAGCCGAGTGAGTTCAATGCAAAACTGAATGAGTACAAATCAGCTATCAGTTCCTTTCCAGTAGTCAAAGAGACGGTTGAGAAGTCTGAATTTGAAGCCTGGTACAACGGCTTTAATCCAACATCGATTTCTCGTTGGCTTTACCTGCTTGCGATTGTGTTGTCGTTCATCAGTTTTCTTGCCTGGCGGAGCCCCCTTAATCAATTTGTAACCTGGCTTCTTCTTGGTACTTTGGTTCTGCACACATTTGCCATCGGTGCTCGGATATGGCTTACGGGCCGACCGCCAGTTGTGAATCTCTATTCGTCAGCAATCTTTATTGGCTGGGGATGTGTTGTTGCAGGTCTGGCTCTCGAAGTGCTCTTTCGTATGGGTATCGGAAATCTCGCGGCCGCCTTGTCTGGTGCACTCACTCTGATGGTGGCCTACGGGCTTGATACTGGTGATACCATGCATGTGCTCCAGGCTGTTCTTGATACACAATTCTGGCTTTCCACTCATGTTGTTACGGTCACACTCGGATACGGTGCGACGTTGTTAGCGGGGCTTCTCGGGACCTGCGCGCTTGTGCACCGGATGTGGGTTGGACGAATAAAATCTGTTAAGCAGGATGCTAAGACAGCGGTAGGTGTGCAGGATCGTCTGTATCGAATGACGTATGGCGTTGTGTGTTTTGCACTCTTCTTTTCTTTTATAGGTACAGTTCTCGGTGGCCTGTGGGCTGACGATAGTTGGGGTCGCTTCTGGGGATGGGATCCCAAAGAAAATGGTGCCCTCATGATTGTCTTGTGGAACGCAGCTGTTTTGCATGCTCGTTGGGATCGTTGGATCGGCCAACGTGGATTTGCACTCTTTGCAATTGGCGGCAATATTATCACCGCCTGGAGTTGGTTTGGAACAAATCAACTCGGAATTGGGCTGCACAGCTACGGCTTTACAAGCGGAGTTCTCATGCTGCTAGGTGGCTATGTACTCAGCCAACTTGTGCTGATAGTACTCGGTCTGTTTTTAACCCGGAAAGAACTTGTGCGGGCCTAGGGTGAAGCATCTTTTATTTGCTCAACTGGTTTCGCCGAACTGAGACCCAATATCCACCCCCAAGGACGAGAGCAAGAACGCCTGTAGCAAATAAAGTCTGCCCCCATGCTGAAGTCAGCAGGATTTTGTTGACGAGTTTTCCATGCTCTTCGGCTGAAACAGGAATGTTGCCAGTGTATTTTCCAACATGATGCATCAGGCTCACCGCAAGATCTTTTTCCGGAATTTCCTTGTGGCAGGCAACGCATGTTCCGTCTCGTGATATCCGCGTAATTTCATCTTTATTGAGTGATCGTGACAGTTTCCAGTGATGGCCAACGGTCGCCAGTTGATTGCCTTCCTCATCAACGATCTGTGACCAGTCATGATCAAGGTTCTCAATGGCACCCATCTGGGTTCTGGCTGATTCCGGGAGAATAGTCCCGTCTGTTGTCTCAAGATCAACGACGTGTTTTTCATCCCAATTGCGCGGACCATTGATGCCGAGGCCAAGAGCTTTGTCAGATGCATGGCATGACTCACATGTCCTCGCATTTTTTGTCATGGTGTGAGGCTGAACAGGGCTCATGTCGATGGCGAGTTGGCCTTCGTCGCCACTACCCTCCATCCCGCCGGGGGTTTTGAAGATGTGGTTTGTCAAAATAGGTTTTCCATCAGCGCCGATGATCGTGACCGAGGGCTGGCATCCAGGTGCGAGTGGTGTCACCCTTCCCTCCCCGTTGACGCCCATCATGGGTTCTTCCCATCGAAGATAGCTTCTCAATTCACTGATCTTGCCAGGAATCATTAAGTCATAGTCAGCTTCACCTGAATCAGCCCGGTGTTCATCGGTCGCATGCTTTCGGCCAGCGGCAATCCAGTCAAATCCCTGACGAGAAGAATCAATTTCCGGGCATAGATCTTTTTGACTGAAGTCCACTTTGACATGGCACCCAAAACATTGAGGTGCCCAGCTGGCGTGGCAGGTGTAACATTCCATTCGGCTGAGGTGCTTGGAGACTCCCTGCATCGAAACGAGCCCGCGCTGGCTGATTGCCTTTTCTTCGACAAGTTTTTTGAGAGGTTTCAGTCGAATGTCTTTGCCTTCAGCGGTATGGACAACCACTTCGTCTCCAACCCGGACGACATTTTCATATGGGTTGCCTCTGGCAGTAAGGAGAAAGCCGTCTTGGCTATCATATTTTGCTCCTGCCCAGGTATGAGGCAGTTGATGAGGTGTGGTGCCACGTGGCGACCCGGAGGCAACATCAACTGCAAATTCATCCATGAAGCCCAGTGGTAATTCCCACGGAAATTGATCCGGTGTGCCGTGGCAGTCGGAGCATTCGATCTGAACTGCAGCAAGATTTGTTGCTGCGAGGAACCCGTCACCGTGAACATCAATGGAAGTATGGCAGTCTTGGCACTTCATGCCTTTCTGATAGTGGATGTCCTGCTCCATGGCGATGTAGTGTTTTGTATGCAGTCCAGGCTGATCTTTTGCATTTTCATCTAGTGGAGAGGCGTACGGTGTTTCCATAAGGCCCTGGAATGAAACACCAATTCGTTTGCCCCGGTTGTGGCATGTTGTGCACGTCTCAACGGCGAGGCCGTGATAGGTCACTTCATGGATCGTGACGTCAGCGTCGCGGGTTCCCTGAATCTGATGCGTCAGCGGGTGGCCTGTCTCGGTCTTCGAGATACTGAGGTCAGCGCCTTCATACAGTCCCTCGTTTCCATAGGGAACGTGGCAGCTTGAACATCCCATGCCACGGAAGTCACCTCGTGAAGAACGGCCTTTCACACCATGGTGGCAGCGATTGCACTCTTGGCGGATATAGGTGAATGCTGCAAGTGAAGGATCATCATTGAGTTTGTCGAGTTCATCAAAGCCGAGCGCCTCTGGAAGTGGTTCGTGTTCGTTGACAAATACGTTTGGTTCGAGTTTGGCAAGCGCTTCCATGTATTCCTTGTACGCTTCTGTACCCAATCGAGTGGATCGATCGGCTGGGTTCTTTACGGCGTAGTTGGCGTACTTATGTTCATAACCAGTGAGTGCGCCAAACGACCAGCATGTGCCCTGGATTTTTCCAGCCTCTGTCATCATGAGGCTTTGCCATTGCACCTTCACCTGATCTTCATGGCACGTTCCACAGGTGTTTTCATTGACCCAGGGACTGCCTGGGTCTGGGTAGAAATTTGCACCCCCGTGGGCGATTGCAGCGTCTTGGGTTTCATTGGGATCTCCGTTGTGGCAGACAACACATCCAGCAGGATCACCCATGGCTTTTCCCTTCGCCATAATTTGATTGAGCATCTCGGAACCAATTTCTCGAATCGGTTCCACTTCCTGGTGGCAGGCCATGCATCCGGATGAAGCAGCCTCCGGAAAGTGATCGATCAGGCGTTCTTGTCCGTTGGCTCGGCCAAGTCCCGATTGGCTCACGAAACACGTGATCAGCGACACCATAAAAAGGTGCTGTAGACGGTGATACAAACGGAACATAGTGGGCGGTTGCATGGACACTGTACAAGGCGGAGGATTCATTCTTGAACACTCCTCATCATAATGGAAATATGGGTTTCTTGTGAAAGCCGTTTCTAAGACACGGGTATAGCCAGCGACTGGTGAGGCTGTTTTCTGCGGGTCGATCTAAGCTGGAGGCGGTTTGTCGTGATATATAAAACGGTACGTGTGAAGGAACAAGTTCTAGAATGCGGTAGCTGATTGACAGAGCTGACTCCACACGATCTGCTTTGGGAGTACGAGTGTCAATTTTTCCGATGGGGTGCCTTCCATGAGAGATACGATTCTGCCTGTGTTCCTTGTCATAGCCACGCTGTGCACAGTGTGGGGGACGGCCGATGCTGACATAGCTGATCCAGCTAGCAAACCGAATATTGTGTTGATCATGGCTGATGATGTGAGCTGGGAGGCCTTTAGTTGTTACGGGGCTGAAGACTATAAGACGCCACATATAGATGCCTTGGCAGCACGTGGGGTTCGTTTTGCCCATTGCTATTCAACGCCTATCTGCACACCGAGTCGTGTGCAGATTATGACTGGGCAGTATTCTTTTCGTAATTACACCCACTTCGGGTATCTCAACCCGAATGAAAAAACGATCGGGCACCTCATGCAGTCTGCGGGGTATCAGACGGCGATCGCAGGAAAGTGGCAGCTCAATGGCTTGTACAACAATCTCCCTGGCTCAGACGACTCAAGGCGCCCCCTCAAGGCCGGGTTTCACGAATCGTACTTGTGGCAGGTAACGACTGGGAAGCAATTGAAAAACGGCGGTGGTGAACGCTTCTGGAGTCCGCCACTCGAGCGCAACGGGGTGATGGAAACCGTAGAAGACAATGCCGGAAAATATGGCCCGGATCTTATGTGTGATTTTCTGTGCGACTTTATAGATCGCAATCAATCCAAGCCTTTTTTTGTCTATTACCCGATGGTGCTTGTTCATAATCCTTTTGTAAAGACACCAGATACCATCGGAAATGAGCCACGAACACAGGCGGCGAATACGGCTCCAAAAAATAAAAAGCAACAAAAAGATAACTTTGTTGCCATGGTTGAATACATGGACAAAATCGTTGGACGATTAGTGAACAAGGTACAAGCGATTGGTCAGGAAAAAAACACAATTATTGTGTTTACAGCTGACAATGGCACCAATCGCAGCATTACGTCGCGATGGAACGGGAAGGAAATCAAGGGTGGCAAGGGTGGCATGAAGGATATGGGGACTCATGTGCCACTAGTGGCATCCTGGCCGGGAAGGTCTCCGCGTGGAGCAGTCACTAATGATCTCGTTGATTTTACAGATATTTACCCAACACTTGCTAACGCCGCAGGCGTATCATGTGGCGAAGGCGACCCCATTGATGGACGCAGTTTTCTGCCACAGTTGTGTGGACAGCAGGGGCGTCCGCGAGATTGTGTTTTTCTGCATTATCAGCCGTATTGGGGAGCACAACCTGGGCAATTTGCTCGTACGCAAAATTACAAGTTGTATCGAGACGGAGGGTTTTTCAATGTGCCCGTTGATCTGGAAGAATCAAACGAATTGGAGCAGGCTGATCTCACTCCAGATGCCGCCTTACAGAAAGGCATGCTTCTAAAAGTTCTATCGAGCAGCCCCCCTGCCCCGACAGAACCGGGTAGCCGAACGACAATTGATCGGCCGCTGTATCCGGAGTGGCCTAAACTTGATTTGAGGTAAAGAGAGGGACGTCGTACCAAGTGTGCGGCGTGTGGCGTCAACTATTCACTCCAACAGCGTCGAAAGAAACAAATAAGGTAGAAAACACTATGAAAAATTGTTTTTTTCGAAGTCTTTGGGTGTAATTAATGGTGAGGCCCGACATCGTCCTTTAGCCGAATACGCAGGATGCGAACTCAAAGATCGTTGAGCTTCAGTGACTATGAAAAGATTTACCATCCACTGCGTTCTGCCATTGGCCATTACGTGTTTACTGTGGCTGGTCGGGAGAGTTGGTGCCTCTGAACGAGTGCAGTCGGTAGGTGTTTTTCTTTCATCGAATTGTATCGACTGCCACGGGGAAGATGGCGAAAGTGACATTGATCTTCGGCAGGTGATCCAAGGGCAAGAAAAGTCACTAGAGCTGATTGAGTTGGTTCATCACGTGATTGAACTCCATGAGATGCCTCCAGAAGAGATGGACCAGCCATCAAAAGAAGATCGTGTGCGAGTGACAAACGATCTTCAGCACTTACTTGTTGAAAAGACACAACAAAGGAAGGCGCCGCACAAGCAGTCGCTCCGACGAATGAATCGCTTTCAGTATCACAATGCAGTAACTGATTTGTTTGAGTTAAAGTGCGCTGTGTTTGCACTCCCCGAGAGAGTTGCACGCGTCTACGCAGATTACTTTGATCCTGCGAAGGGTAAGTTGCCGGAAACGATTGGCGTTGGAAATCGTCCGCTTGGAAAGTCACAACTCATCGAGCCCAGACTCGCGGGCGTAGCACCGTTCCCACAAG
>ERZ802830.4374-NODE-4374-length-11375-cov-12.6234_pt1 | contig 11375 bp, 10 predicted proteins | sample MGYA00345654_ERZ802830 | MGnify/ENA primary metagenome ERZ802830 (study PRJEB30503, sample SAMEA104212375) | marine metagenome | biome: Westerlies Biome; feature: [SRF] surface water layer (ENVO:00010504) within the epipelagic zone...; material: water...
CTGGATGGATGGGAATAATGTCCAACTTCAGTCAGGAACGACTTGGTTTAGCAGCGGGTATGAATGCCTACTCTCAGATATGCATTGATGAAGCTGTTGCTTGGGCAAAAGATAGGAAAACCTTTGGAAAACCTCTGATAGAAAATCAAGTTATTAAGCATAAACTTGCCGAAATGAGTAGAAAAGTTAATGCCACAAAAGCCTATATGGAGCTTCTTACATGGAAAGTAATGAATGGTGAGCAGCCTATAGCTGACTTAGCGTTACTAAAAGTTCAAGCCAGCAAGACTATGGAGTATTGTGCTCGAGAAGCTATGCAAATTCTTGGTGGCGCAGGTTATCTAAAAGCCAATAGTGGCCCTGGTAAAGTCGAACGCATCTATCGGGAAGTAAGAGTGAATGCTATTGGTGGTGGCTCAGAAGAAATCATGCTTGATCTTGCATCTCGTCAATTAGGTTTTTAATCTATTGATCCGATACTTGTTTATTTATATTAATAAATATGTATAAATATTATTATAAATAATATTTTACACAGCTGGTTTTCTTGAAATCTTATCTAAATCGACCATTAATTAACAATTTTACTGCAAGTAGAAAAGTGTTCATCAAATTCTGATGAGCATTTATTTACCGATCGCTGAAATCTCAATAAATATATTTCTTTTAATTTCACTGGGTGGAGTCATTGGTTTCTTATCTGGTATGTTTGGACTTGGTGGAGGCTTCTTAATGACTCCATTATTAATTTTTATTGGAATTCCAACAAATGTAGCTGTGGCTACTTCTGCTAATCAAATTGTAGCAGCTTCAGTTTCAGGAGCATTAGGGCACTGGCGGCAAGGCTTAGTAGATGTAAAGATGGGAGCGGTACTGGTTTCTGGGGGAATACTAGGTTCGATAGTTGGGGTTAGTATTTTTGACTACTTATCAAAAATTGGTCAGATTGATGCTGTAATTTCTGTTTTATACTTTGTGCTATTATTTTCTATAGGAACTTTAATGCTAGTTGAAAGTTCTCAAGTAATACGAGATAGAATAAGAAAAAAAACCGTAAAGAAAAAACTTCATTATCATAATTGGGCACATCGACTTCCCTTTAAAACTAAGTTTTATACCTCAAAACTTTATATCAGTATCATCCCTCCAGTGATCATTGGCTTTGTTGTAGGAATATTATCTGGAACTATGGGTATTGGAGGATCATTCATACTTATTCCAGCCATGATTTACTTTCTAGGAATGCCTACATCTAGAGTAATAGGAACCTCACTTTTTCAAATTATCTTTATAACTGCATTAGTTACCTTACTTCATGCTACAACAACTTTTGCATTAGATGCTGTTCTTGCTGTTATCCTAATAATTTCTTCAGTTGTTGGTGCTCAAATTGGTGTCATAACAGCAAACAAATTAAGGGGTGAAGATCTAAGAGCGCTATTAGCAATAATTGTTTTAGTTGTTGCTGTTCAAATTGCTACTGAACTATTTATTCAACCTGATGATGTATTTAATTTTTCTCATATGGCAAATTACAAATGAATATAAAAATTTTATTAATTATTGTTCTGACTTACTTAAATTTAATATCGATTTCAAATGCATTAGTTATTGGATCAGATGAAAATGAAATTTTAATTGATGCTAATTTTTCAGGAAAAGATTTACTAGTATTTGGAGCATTTTATGCTGATCCCTCTCAACCCAGAGAAAAAAAGGGGGATATTTTGATTGAAGTTGTTGGCCCTCAAGAAGATATTGTTTTAAGAAAAAAAGAATCATTCTTTGGATTTTGGCTCAATGCTAAAAGTGTTACATTCAAAGATGTACCAAGCTTTTATTACCTTTCAAGCACAAGTGAGCTTAAGGATAGTTTCTTTGAAGAAAATAATATCGGATTACTTGAGTCAACTGATTCACCTGTTGTTAATTGGAGTCTGATAAGTACCAATTGGGGCTCTATCAATTCAGATAAGGAAAAAGAAGAATTTTACGATGCACTTGTTCGCAATAAATCATATGAAAATGTCTTTAGAAAAACTGCTGATGAAATAGAAATACTCGATGGAAATTTATTTAAAACAAATATACCAATACCAAATACTGTTCCTGTGGGTGTATATGATGTAAATTTATACTTGATATTAAATAATAAAATTGCAAAAGATTATTCTTATAACTTTACCGTAAAACGAATTGGAATAGAGAGTATTATCTATAATTTTGCCACAAGCTTTCCGCTTATATATGGGTTTACTTCACTTCTAATTGCTCTTATTATCGGCTGGATTAGCGCCGACTTATTTAGAAGATTCAGAAAAGCATAATGGAAGAAATATCATACAGCTATGTCCTGTTAGCGGGATTATTAAGTTTTTTATCACCTTGCGTGCTTCCCATAGTACCAGGATATCTTTGTTTTATTGCTGGTACATCCTTAGATAAAGTTCTAGATGAGGAGACAGCAGTTCGTACCAATATTTTTAAGTATGCGCTCAGCTTTGTATTAGGTTTCTCATCAGTCTTTATTTTACTTGGAGCCTCAGCAACAATACTAAGTAGCTTTCTTTATGAATATATTGATATTTTAAGAATAGTTGGAGGAATAATAATTATTATATTTGGAATACACTTTACTCAGATCATTCAAATTCCTTTCTTAAATAATGATACAAGAATTCATTTACAGAATTATAGACCAGGTTTAATTGGATCTTATATTATTGGATTATCATTTGCATTTGGATGGACACCGTGCATTGGCCCAATTCTTGGCAGCGTTCTATCAATTGCTGCTAGTTCAGAGACTGTATCAACTGGTATTATTTTACTAATGATTTATTCTGCTGGTTTAGGAATCCCTTTTCTTCTAGCTGCTTATGGGATTGGTGGATTTTTAAAATTTCTTTCAAAGATTAGGAAATATATAAGAGCAATAGAAATATTTACTGGACTGTTGCTAATTCTATTTGGTTTCCTTATTCTAACAAACAGAATACAGGAGATTGCATTCTTTTTTATTAAATACTTTCCTATATTATCTCAAATTGGTTAAAGGAGCCTAAAATGTTTGAAAAAAATCTACTAAATAATAAAAGAATTTTAGTTTCTGGCGGAGGCTCAGGACTTGGAAAAGCTATGGCAACGAGATACTTAGAACTTGGAGCTGATATATATATTTGTGGAAGAAGAAAGTCAGTCTTAGATGAAACCGCAAAAGAATTAATGGATCTACACGGCGGTTCTGTAAAATCTATTTCATGTGATATTAAAGTACCAGAGGCTATTGAAGATATGGTTGATGAAATTTGGAGTGAAGGCCCACTAACTGGTCTTCTAAATAATGCTGCTGGAAACTTTATTTCAAGAACTGAGGATTTATCTCCAAGGGCTTTTACAGCCATTTCAAATATTGTTTTTAATGGAACTTTTTATATGACTAATGCTATTGGAAAAAGATGGTTAAATGAAAACCTAAAAGGAAGCATTATCTCGATTTTAACCACTTGGGTTGATAGTAGTGGTCCATATACAGTTCCATCAGCAATGTCTAAATCTGGACTTGCAACTATGACTAGATCATTAGCAGCTGAATGGGGAAATAGAGGAATTAGATTAAACGGTATTGCTCCAGGACCTTTTCCAACAAAAGGTGCCTGGGACAGATTAGCTCCTGGAGATAAAGGAAAAAATTTAATGAATGCAATACCAATGAAAAGAACCGGTGAACTTAGTGAACTTGCAAACCTTGCGACTTTTTTAATGGCAGATGGATGTGAATACCTGACAGGTGAAATAATTGCAATTGATGGGGCACAATGGTTAAATCATGCTGGAAATTTTTATGAAATGTTAAAGGATGTAACTGACGAAGAATGGGAACAATTAAGAGGTCTTATAAAAGCATCTAATGACGCTGATAAGGCAAAAAGATCTGTTTAATCAAAGTTTTTTTTATACATATTTCTTGAGAAACTTCGAATAATAAATGGAAAATAGTTCATAACAAAAGAAGCTAATTTACCTTCCCACCCAACTTTGTTGTGAACTTTTTTATTTCGATAAACTGAAAAAACTGCTTCTGCTACTTTTTCAGCAGGATAAATTTTTGAAATTTCATTTATTTTATCGCGATTGAAAGTTCCATCCATTCTTTGAGTCACTTGCTCAGCATTTAGTATCGGAGTTTCTGTAAACCAAGGATTGATTTCGCAGACAGCTATCCCATATTTATGGAACTCTACATTTAAAGATTCCGTCAATCCCCTAACTGCAAATTTTGTTGCAGAGTAAACTGCTGCTCCAGGAACTGGCACAAATCCACCAATTGATGATGTATTTACAATTACACTCTTATCAGTTTTTTTTAATAATGGTAAAATTGCATAGATACCATTAATTACACCGTTTAAGTTTACATCAACAATTTTTTGAGACTCTTTAATTGGTATGTCTTCAACCCTTCCTGTAAAATTTGCAATGCCGGCATTATTAAAAAATAAGTCACACTTACCATTTGTATATTTTTCAAAGGACTCTCTAGCACTGTTCCATTCTTCAATATCAGTAACATCAAGCTTTTGATACATACATGAATTATGTCCAATTTCTTTTGCTACATTTTCAAGGCCATCCTCATTAATATCAAACAATCCAACTTCCCAGCCCATTTTTGCAAAATAAATAGCAGTCGCCTTTCCAATACCAGAAGCTGCACCAGTAATAAAAATACTTTTTTTATTTTTCTTCATTTAAGTTTTAGTTTTTTATTTCAGAACGAACTGCTTGTTCTATATTTTCAAAATTATCCTGCTTTAAAAACTTTACAAGATCTCTTTTTATATTTTCAATAAGTTTTGAACCTTCAAAAGTCAGAGCTGTATAAAGTTGGACCGCTGAAGCACCAAGCTTTATTTTTTGATACACATCTTTGGCATTAGAAATACCTCCAACACCAATAAGTGAGATTTCTCCTTTAGTTTTGGCTGCAACTAGTTTTAAAACTTCATTTGATTTATCTCTAAGAGGCTTGCCAGATAATCCACCACTTTCTGAACAAAATCTACTTGTTAAATTAGATGGTCTTTCAGTTGAAGTATTAGAAATTATTAACCCATCAATATTGTTTTTATAAGCAATATTTATTATATCTTCATAATTACTTTCAGTGCTATCAGGATCAATTTTTAAAAAAATATTTTTCTTATGTGCTTTGCTATCTTTTATGATTTTTAATTCATTGGTTAATGTATTAAGAGACTCGATCTTTTGAATTTCTCTAAGTCCTTCAGTATTTGGAGAGGAAAGATTTATTGTAATATAATCACCGTCCGAATAAGTTTTTTCAAATAAAGTAATATAATCTTTTATAAAATTGTCAGAGTCTTTGTTTGGCCCAATGTTAATTCCTGCAATAGCATTTTCTTGTTTTCCTTTTTTAAAATTTGAAAGAAAATTATCAATTCCTTTATTATTAAAGCCTAACCTATTTATCAAAGCATTATCCTCTTCAAGTCTAAAGATGCGAGGTTTAGGATTTCCATATTGGGGCTTAATTGTGGTTGTTCCACATTCTATAAAACCAAATCCAATTCGGCTCATTGCATTAATTACCTCCGCATTTTTATCAAAACCGGCTGCCAACCCGATCGGGTTATTGATTTTGAGACCTGCAATTGAAGTACTTAGCATAGGGTCATCTTTTTTTTGATTAATTGTAAATGCTAAATATTTTAACAATTGAATAGTTAAAAAATGCGATGTTTCTGGCTGGAATGATTTTAAAAAATTAAGTAAATATTTTTCCATTTTTTGAATCAAAAAACTTTATCTTTAATCAATTGAATTGTTCTATCTATCCCATAGATTGCAACAAAGGAGCCAAATCTGGGGCCTTCAGATTTTCCAAATAGTACCTGATAAATCAAACTAAACCAGTCACGTAAATTTGTAAAATTATGGTCTTTTCCTATTTGGTATATCTCGGTCTGTATTTCCTCAGCTGTTAATGTGTTAGGCATTGCTGATAATCTTTTTATAAGATCTTCAAAAATCAACACTTCTTCTTCACTAGGTTTTTTATAAGAAATTGAGGATTTAGTTACATCATTATAGTAATTTATTACTCCATCAATTAATTTTAAAAGAAATTCAAGGCTAACTTCTTCTATATTGCCTACATATTTTTTTATAAAATCTAAAATTAATTTTGGATCATTACTTCCACTCGCAGAAACAAGGTTTAATATCAAATTATAACTAATACCCATTTTACCAATAGAATTAGAGCCATTAGAAATATGCCAAAAAGGATTTTCTATTTTTTGATCCAGCGACTGATCATCAAATTTATTCAAATGAGATATAAATTCATCTGTTGACTTAGGAATAACTTCTAAAAATAATTTCTTAGCTCTTCTAGGGTTTTGATACATAAAATAACTTAATGTTTCCTGAGGAGCATAAGTCAACCACTCCTCGATACTTAAACCATTACCTTTTGATTTTGATATTTTTTCTCCATTTTGGTCAAGAAACAGTTCGTAAAAGAAATTTTCTGGTGGATTACCACCCAGAGCTCTACAGATTTTTGCAGATAATTGAAATGTTGGAATAAGATCTTTACCATACATTTCATAATCAATGCCTAAAGCGATCCATCGCATAGCCCAATCAACTTTCCATTGTAATTTACAGTTACCGTCTAGAACTGATACTTCTACTTCTTCACCACTATCGTCGATATACGTCACTGAATTATTTTCAGAACTTATTCTCAAAATTTCAACTTCAAGTACTTTATTAGTTTTTTTGCATACAGGTAGAAATGGGCTGTAAGTTTTTCTTCGCTCCTCACCAAGAGTTGGCAAAATTATATTTTTAATTTCTTCATAATTATTTAAGACATTTTTAAGTTGTTCATTAAAAAATCCATTTTGGTATAAAGCTGTCGCACTCTTAAAATTATATTTAAACCCAAAATCATCTAAAAACGTTTTTAACATAGAATTATTGTGTTCACCAAAACTTCCATATTTATTAAATGGATCAGGTACACTTGTTAATGGCTGATTTAAATATTCTAATAACTTTTCTTGATTAGGAACATTATCGGGTACTTTTCTAAGTCCATCCAAATCATCAGAAAATGCGATAAGATTTACTTCTTTTTCTGAAATTTGTTCTAATGCATTAAGAATCATTGTTGTTCGAGCGACTTCACCAAATGTTCCAATATGAGGTAAGCCACTTGGACCATAACCAGTCTGTAGATTTATTTCCTCTTTGGAGTTTTTTTCAATTCTTTTTAAAATCCTTTGTGCCTCAACGAATGGCCAAGATTTTGCTTGAGATGATAATTTAATAATTTCTTGATTTTTAGGCATTTTAGTTTTGTTTATTATATATTAACTCTATAGAAGAAAGTTTAAAAAAACTTATTTTTTCATGGCTTTTTAAAATAATCGGTATATTTAAATACTGCATTAAATAATTAATATATATAAATACTCCATTTTAATATAAAAATCTCATTCACTAATTATGAACAAAAAAGTAAATAAAAAACCATCAAGAAAAGAAGCGGAAGAAGCAGTTCGTACACTTATTAAATGGGCTGGCGAAGATGTTACTCGTGAAGGCTTAATTGATACTCCTAAGAGAGTAGTTAATGCATACACTGATTGGTTTTCTGGATATGAAGAAGATCCAAAAGAACTTTTAAAGAGAACATTTTCTGAAACTGGTGGATATGATGAAGTAATCATGCTGAAAGATATAAGGATTGAGTCACACTGTGAACATCATATTGCTCCGTTTATTGGAAATGCTCATGTTGCTTATCTGCCTAATAAAAGAGTTGTTGGAATTAGTAAGTTAGCTAGAATTACAAATATTTTCGCTAAGAGAATGCAGGTTCAAGAAAAGTTGACCTCACAAATTGCTACATGTATTCAAGAATGTCTAAAACCAAGAGGTGTAGCAGTAGTCGTTGAAGCCCAGCACGAGTGTATGACTACTAGAGGCGTCCATATGCCAGGTATATCTATGGTTACAAGTAAGCTTTTAGGAAAATTTAGAACTGATGCGTCTACAAGAAGAGAATTCTATAGTATGCTTAATCAAGGTCCTATACTCAAAAAAAACTAATATTTATTATTTAATATAAATGCTGCACTTTAAATTAATACTTAATGTATTAGGAATATTGCTTGTTGCAATTGGAGTATTAATGATCATTCCTTTACTGTTTGATCTCATTTATCAAAATTCTTCTTGGTTCGCATTTCTAATCAGCTCTTTGATATCAATCTCGTTTGGTATTGCTCTCTTCCTTTCTACAAGAGGAGGAAATAAACAGCGCCTCATTATGCAAGATGCTTTTCTACTTACATCTTCTTCTTGGATCCTAATAGCATTGTTTGGCTGTATTCCATTTTTTTTATCTGACTCAAATATGAATTTTACCGATTCATTCTTTGAGTCAATGTCTGGTGTTACGACAACAGGTTCATCGGTTATTCAAAATATAAGCAATAAATCTGAGGGTATTTTAATCTGGAGAGCTTTATTACAATGGTTGGGTGGTGTAGGAATAATTGTTATGGCCTTAAGTATTTTACCTGTACTTCAAGTAGGAGGGATGCAGGTATTTAGAGCCGAATCCTCTGATACAACAGAAAAGATTTTACCCAGAACAGCTCAAATTTCTACTGCAGTTATAATCATTTACTGTATTTTAACTTTTTCTTGTTTTGTTTTGTATTGGATTTTTGGAATGAATGCATTTGACTCATTTGCTCATTCAATGACAACAATAGCTACTGGAGGATTTTCAACTAAAAATACATCAATTGCTTTCTTTGATAATGCATATATTGAATATACATCTGCAATTTTTATGATATTAAGCAGTTTACCAATTCTTATTTATTTAAAGTTTTCTAAACAGCAATTCAAATCTGTCTTGCAAGACACACAAGTTAGAATGTTTCTAATAATTATTCTAACGAGTGTTCTCTTTGTAGTTATATACCTTTGGTTAAATGATATTAAAAATTTAAATGACTCGATTAGATATGGATTTGTAAATGTAACTTCAATTATAACAGGAACTGGATACACTACTGATAATTATAATTTATGGGGTCCTTTTCCTATTTATCTTCTTTTTTTTGGTATGTTTATTGGTGGCTGCGCTGGCTCTACTACATGTGGAATAAAAGTTTTTAGATTTCAAATTCTATTTGAAACATTTAAGAACCAAATACAAAAATTGTTACACCCTCATGGTGTATTTGTTCCTCATTATAATCATAAGAAGTTAGAAAATGATGTCACTACATCAGTGATGAGTTTCTTTTTTGTATTTATTCTAGTTTTTGTTGCAATCACTTTATTACTATCAATGACTAATTTAGATTTTGTAACCTCATTATCCGCAGCAGCTACTTCTCTAGCTAATGTCGGTCCTGGATTGGGGTCAACAATTGGACCAGAGAATACCTTCTATAGTCTCTCCATTCCAGCAAAATGGATATTAATTGTATCAATGTTACTTGGAAGACTTGAATTATTCACAATATTAGTCTTATTTCTTCCAGCGTTTTGGAAAAAATAATTAAAGACACCATTTAATTATTTCTTTTTGTATATGAAGCCTATTTTGAGCTTCATCCCATACAACTGATTGGGGGCCGTCAATTACTTCTGGTGCTACCTCTTGCCCTCTATTTGCTGGTAAGCAATGCATAAAAATACATTCATTTCCAAAAACACTCATCATTTTCTGATTAACTGTATAAGAACTAAAATCTTTAATAATTTTTTCATTAACTATCTCACCCATTGACTCCCATGTATCAGTTATCACCACATCAGAGCTATCAAGTTTTTTTAAATTGTTGTGTACTTCTATATTATCTAAATCAGGTTTTAATTTATAAATCTCACATTTTTTATGATATTCGTTTATAGAATAATCATTACTAAATATTTTAAGCTTTATACCTAAATTTAAATTTGCAATTTCGATCCATGAACGAGCTACATTTGTTATCGGCCCTATCCAATTGACTTTTATTCCTTCAAATCCAGATTTTTTTTCATAAATAGTCAATAAATCTGCCATTGCTTGACAGGGATGAGAAAAATCAGATAGCCCATTAATAATAGGCACAGTCGAAAAACTTGCTAATTTTTGTAATGACTCATGAGATTGCGCGCGATACATAACAATGTCTACATATTGCGACAAAGTCTTAGCTGTATCAGTTATGCTTTCCTTATTATTGCCTAGATGTAATTTATTTTGGTCAATGATAATACATTGGCCACCAAGCTTTCTCATGGCAACGTCAAAAGATAATCTTGTTCTTGTGGATGGCTTCTCAAATATCGAAGCTAAAATTTTACCATTCGCAAAATTAAAGTCATCATTACTTTTTGAGTTCTTTGTTTCTACAGCATTCTTAATGAAAGATTGAACTAAATTATGATCTAGATCATAGATTGATAAAAAATTATTCATATTAACTTAGATTTTTACAGACTTTTCTTATTATGGATAAAGCTGACTCGCAATCTTTAATAGAGATGTTTAGTGGAGGAAGAAGTCTTACTACATTATCTGATGCTTTAATTGTCAACATTTTATTATTTCTTGCTTCATCAACAAACTTTGTATTTTCAACCTTACATTTTATGCCCAGCATAAGTCCTTTACCTCTAACTTCAGATATAATTTCTGGAAAGTCGTTTATAATTTTATTTAATTCATCAATTAAAAAAGTAGAAGTTATACTTAGATTAGAAAAAAAATCATTATTCATTAGATCGAGGACAGAACAACCAACAGAGCATGCAAGTGGATTTCCTCCAAATGTTGACCCATGTGTTCCATGACCCATAGTGTCACCGACTCGTTTTGTGGTTAAACAAGCTCCTATTGGAAAGCCATTTCCGAGTGCTTTTGCTATCGTCATAATGTCTGGCACAACTTTACTCCATTGATGTGCAAACATTTTACCTGATCTTCCTATGCCACACTGAACCTCATCAAATATTAATAATATATTTTTTTCATCACAAATTTTTCTTATACCCTCTAAGCATTGTGTAGGAACTTCACTTACTCCTCCTTCACCTTGTATTGGTTCAATTAATATGGCCGCAACATTTTCATCAATAGATTTCTCGAGTTCCTCATGATCACCAAAAGGAAGATTTACAAAGCCGTCAATAGAGCTGTTAAATCCTTCGAGTTTAGAGGGTCCGCCTGCTGCCAAAGCGCCAAGAGTTCTGCCGTGAAATGATCCTGTAAATGAAATGATTTTATTTTTTGTTTTTGACTCTTCGGTAATATAAAAATATCTCCT